>OCIZ01000001.1_pt1 | contig 124170 bp, 132 predicted proteins | sample 1495841 | NCBI WGS metagenome assembly OCIZ01 (sample SAMN01915229, study PRJEB22387) | human oral metagenome | isolation source: saliva | host: Homo sapiens | place: USA
AGAAGAGGGAAGAGTCTTTACGGAGACTATCTTTTTGTTATAAAAGAATGGATAAGTGCTGGAAAATTGCAAAATATTTTCTTTTAGACCAGGAGGCCAATATGGGATTAGAGCAGGAAAATCCGGTTTTATTTTTAGAGCAGGCGAAAGAAGCGGTAAAGCAACTGGAGGACTGTAAGCTCCAAGCGGAATCAGCTTTAGAAAGAGAAAAGCAAGGAAAACTTGACTTTGAGCAGGAGACAGAAGCCCTAAAGCAAAAGATTGAAAAAACGATTCAAGAGCGTAAGAAGGAACTGGAAAGCAGCTATGAGCAGCAGCTGTCTCAAAGTGACGGAAAAATCAAAAAGGTTCAAGAGGCTAGAGAAAAGGCTAAAAATAAGGGAATCAAGGAGAGGGTAGCGGAAGAATCCGCCCCTTTGAAGCAGGAAAATGTAGAATTAAAGAGACAGTATCACGGAATTTGCACCAGAGAAGGAGCACCCTTATTCTGCACCACCAAGCTTTTTGCCATTCTCTATAAGCCGGTATCCTTTTCAGAAGTCTTGGGGATGATTTTTCTCTTTTTACTTTTCTTTGGGGCGATTCCTATTTCCGTCTATTATTTTCTAGTGCCCCATAGAATCCTGTTTTTGGTAGGAATTTATCTTTTGGATATCCTAATCTTTGGCGGTCTCTATGTCTTTATCGGAAACCGAACCGTTGGGAAGTTTAGAGATGTGGTAAATCAGGGGGCAGAGATTCGAAAGAAGATTAATCGAAACAAGAAACAGATGAAGCGTTTAAAGAAGGAGATTAACAAAGACTCCAATGAATCCCATTATCATCTGGAAGAGTTTGATGATGAACTAAGCCGTTTGAATCAGGAGAGAAACGAAGTGATTGCTCAAAAGCAGAATGCTCTCCATAGCTTTGAAACCGTTAATCAGAATATTATTCGGGATGAGATGGAGAACACGGAGAAAGAGCGTCTTACGACTTTGAAAGAACAATGGCAGCAGGCTTCTCAGGAAAGAAACAGTTTGGAAGGAAAGGCCCAGGAACTTCAGATTTCCATTACCCAAAAATTTGAGCAGTTTATCGGCAAAAAACATTTGAACGAAGAAGACCTGCATCGAATGATTCAATTTTTGCAGGAGGGACAGTGTAAGAGTCTTACAGAGGCGGTTTTAAAGCTGGAAGCACCGGAAGTGGAACCGGTACTTGCTCCTGCCGGTGAAAGTGATGCTGAATAAAAAGAATGGCCGGAAGGAATCAGATTTCGTTTCGGAACTCGAAATATAAAATATTAGAATATTGAGCTTATGATATAAAATAGGTCTGAAAGTGTAGGGATGATCAGTACTTCGTACGCCCCGACTTTCAGACCTGTATTTTTTAAAAAGTAGTTTACTATTTACGTGCTTTGTTTATTTTAGTTCCGCTTGTTCAAAAGGAATTCCCAATTCCTTTAAGATTTTCTCCTCTCTATGATGGCAGGTGAAAAGAAGAATCTGGGCAGGGTAAGCTTTTTTCAGATAGCCAATACTGGCTGCCAGTCTTTTTTCGTCATACATGGCAAAGCTGTCATCAAAGAGGAGGGGAAGCAAGTCCCTATTTTCCCTTTGCAGTAGGAGCGCCATAGAGAGGCGAAGAGCCAAATACAATTGATCAATGGTACCGGTAGAGGCTTGTTCCAAGGGGAAGAAACCTTCTTTGGCATTCACATAGATATGCAGCTGTTCATCAATCCAAAGAGAATCGTAGCGTCCTCCTGTAATCTCGGATAGAGCCTTCCCGCAGTCCTCGTTTAAGTGAAAGGCAAAACTTTTTCGGATTTCTCCGGCAATTTGTCGAATACGCTCTTTGGCTTCCAGAAGAGCCTCTCGCTTTTCCTGTAATTTCTCATTTTCCTCTAGAGAGGGACGTATTAAATCCGCCTTATTTTGTAGGATGCCGTATTGGCGTAGGAGTTCTTCCCACTGCTCTTTTTGTTTTTCTTTGTAGCTTGTTTCCAGCCAAAGGTTCTTTTCTTTTTGATAACTTTCTTCCAAAAGAGCTAAGCTTTTTTCCAATTCTTCCTTTTCTCCCCATTTTTCCAAAAGAGTATTGTAATACTGTAATACCTTTGCCTGGGTATAGGATGAACCTTCTTCACGAAGTTCCTCTTTGCTGCTGTTTTGGAACTGTAGGAAGGTGGAAATGTTTCTCTTGGCCAGAATTTCTTCAAATTCCCGCTTCTCTTGTTTTACCCACCTTTGTTGCTGTGTAAAAATCCTTCTTTGCGATAAAGCCAGAAGAAGGAAGAGTAAAAAAGCACAGAAGAAGGGATACAGGTATGCAGAGAAGCCCATGGAAAAGAAGGGAAATCTGGGCAGGGCAACACTGGTATAGGCATATAGAAAGCTTAGTGTGGTCAAAACAGCAAAGCAAAGGGCGAAGAAGCAGAAGAGGGGATAAAGAAAGATCGAGCTTTTGCCCAGTTCCTTTTCTTCCTGCTCATGACTGAGGTATTGCAGCATTTTCTCCTGTTCCAGCAGAAGCTCCTCTTTGTTGTTTAAGCCCTCCTTTTCCAAAAGAGAGGAGAGTCTGTTCCATTCTTCGCGGGTTTCTTCTATTTCCGCCACTTTCCGCTGTAGCTCCAAAGATCCCTCTTGCAAAATACAGTTCTTTACTGGAGAGCTGTTCTTTTCAAAGGATTCTTCTCCGGCTTTTCTTTTCCCATCTATCTCTTCTCCATCTGTTTCCTCTCTATCTGTTTCTTCTATCATCGCTTCTTCCGGAGCTGATCCTTTGAGGGATTTTTCCTCTGAAGATTGGGCTTCTTCAGCTTCTAAAAGGGAGAGACTCCTATGGGTATTTTTCACTTCTCCTAAGAGACCGGAGTATCGTTTTGTTGCATCCGGAATCATTTTTTCTCTTAGCCTTGCTTCTTCTTGCTCCAGGTAATCCAAAGCTGCTTGAGGGTTAAGCTCCACATTGCCGCTTTCTTGGAAATTGGAAAGCATAGCTTGTAATTCATAAACCATTTCCCGCTCGGTGGAGGACTTCAGCTGTCGTATGGATACGGTATTTTTAAAGCTCTCTAAGGAAAATGGGGAAAGGACAGACTGTAAAAAGCTCTCTCCTTCAAATAGCTTTTCCCCTTGGGGAAGAATAGTAATATGGGCTTCTCCTCCCTGTAAAAAGTCCCTTTGTACACAATAGCTTTTCCCCTGATGGGAAAAGGTCAAAGAACCGCCAAAGCCCAGTGCCTTGGAAAAGGGACGGTATTGGAAAAAGACTTCTTTTTTACTGGCTCCCTTGGGGATACCGTAGAGCATGGCTTGAATAAAGGCATGAATGGTACTTTTTCCTGCCTCATTTTCTCCGTACAAAATCTGAATGGAAGGGGAGAAGTTCAGGGAATAATCGGAAAATTTCCCAAAGCCATCGATATACAATTTTTCCAGTATCATGACTTTCCTCCTTCCAGAAGGGCGGAAACGCCGTAAAAAAGACTTTGCTTTTCCATAGGGCTTAAGTCCTCCAGATCTTTTTTCAAGTAGGAACGAATAAAGAACCCCAAAATATCCTGTTGATGTTCTTTATATAGAGCATAAAAATCATACTGGGGAAGGGTTTCATCCAAGCATTCTACGATGCGCAGCTCTTTCGGGAATAGACTCGGATCCACCTTGGTTTCCGGATCTCTTTTTCCGCTAAAGCGAATTTTATAAATATTCTGTTTTCCTCGTTCTTCAATCTTTTTTAAAAGTCCCTGCTTCAGGGCTTCCTGCCCCACGCTGGGATCCAGCTGCAAATGAAGGGTAACATATTGAAGGGTGGAAATCGGGAAAAAAGAAAGGCTTTCCAATCTCTTTGTGATGGGGTGAATGCTTCCCAAATATACACCGTACTCACCGGTGTTTTCAGCGCTTAGAGGTTCCGGAGAACCGGGGAAAGCAGCTTTCCCATTGGCAAAAACGCTTCTCTTGCTTTCGCCACCTAAGGCAATATAGGAAAAAGGAAGGAAGGCTAGCGGACTTTCTTTAGCGGCTATTGCGTTCTCACTGTTTTGTGCCTTCTCAAGGGATAAAAATTCTTCGGCCCTTCTTTCGTTCCAAAGCAGGATAGGAATGGCATCTCCGTGTTCCAAAGAAAAGGATTCCGCAGAGGAAAAGGAGAAGTCCTTTTCTTGCATGGCTAAAATCTCCATTTCCGGTTCCGGGAGATAGAATTTACTCTGCTCTTCTGTGAAAACATGTACATTTTCCGAAAAAGAGAAGCTTCGGAGAAAGTAATTTTCTTCCGTCTTTTTGCAAAACAAAAAAACATGACAGAAGGGAATCTTCTGAAACAGTTTATGCAGGTATTCCAAGTCCTTTTGCAAGGGAGGGAGATGAAAAATCTGTCCCATCAGAAATAAGGCATCTACATTTTCCTGTAAAACCAAATCTACGATTTTTTCTGCGGAATGGAAAAGGGCGTTGGCTCGTTCTCTTCCCCAGGGATGCTGAGCATCCGGAATCATTCCTAAATGTAAATCCGCGGCATGGATAAAACGCATAAGGAATCCTTTCTAAGCTAATTTTAGCCTCCCGGATACCCGAGAGGCAAAATTTTATAATTCACAGTTTCCAACGGTTCTTGGGAAGGGGAGTACATCACGAATATTGCTCATACCGGTAATATACATAACAGCTCGCTCAAAGCCGAGACCGAAACCGCCGTGTCTTGTGGAGCCGTAACGTCTTAAATCCAGATAGAATTCATATTCCTCCAGATCCATCTTAAGCTCCTCCATACGCTTCTTTAATTTCTCATAATCATCTTCTCTTTGAGAACCGCCGATGATTTCTCCGATGCCGGGAACCAGACAATCCACCGCGGCAACGGTCTTTCCGTCCTCGTTCAGCTTCATGTAGAAAGCTTTAATATCCTTCGGATAATCCGTTACGAAGACAGGACGCTTGTAAACTTCTTCGGTGAGGTAACGCTCATGCTCGGTTTGCAGGTCACAGCCCCACTCCACCTTATATTCAAAACGGTCGTTTTGTTTTTGTAAAATTTCTACTGCTTCCGTATACGTTACTCTGGCGAATTCGGACTCCACAATATGATTTAGTCTATCCAAAAGACCCTTATCCACGAATTGATTTAAGAATTCCAATTCTTCCGGCGCATTGACTAAAACATACTGAATCACATATTTCAGCATATCCTCCGCAATAAACATGACATCGTCCAGATCTGCGAAGGCCATCTCCGGCTCAATCATCCAGAATTCCGCAGCATGCCTTTGGGTGTTGGACTTCTCCGCTCTGAAGGTAGGTCCGAAGGTATAGATATCTCGGAAGGCCTGGGCAAAGGTTTCTCCATTTAACTGTCCGGAAACGGTAAGGCTGGTTTTTTTACCGAAGAAATCCTCTCCATATTGCACCTCACCCTTTTCCATAGGAACGGATTCCAAGGGCAGGGTGGTTACTTGGAACATTTCTCCTGCGCCCTCTGTATCGGAGGCGGTGATAATGGGTGTATGCACATAAACGAAGCCTCGCTCCTGGAAGAAGGAGTGAAGGGCGAAAGCTACCTGAGAACGAATACGGAACACCGCCTGGAAGGTATTGGTTCTTGGACGAAGATGCGGAATAGTACGAAGATATTCTAAAGTATGTCTTTTCTTTTGTAAGGGATAACTGGCTTCCGTATCTCCTTCTACTGTAATGGAACTGGCCTGCAACTCAAAGGGCTGCTTCGCCTCCGGCGTAGCTACCAACTTTCCTTCCACAATTACCGCAGCACCGACACCAAGCTTGGCTGCCTGTGCAAAGTTCTCTAAGCTGTCATGGTAAACAACCTGAAGCGGAGTAAAAAAGGTGCCGTCGGAAATCACCAAGAATCCGAAATTCTTGGAGTCTCTGTTGCTACGCACCCAACCGCTGACCATGACCTCTGTATCCAAATATTCTTCCTGTGATAGGAAAATGTCTCTCAATCCTGTAATTTCCATACTTCCCCCTTTATATAAACAATATTTTTCAGTATATAGGAGGGAGAAAAAATTTTCAAGGAAATACGACGGAAACTCCCGCTAAATTGAGGGCGTAACAATCAAATGAATTTTCTAAGCAATATAGTGAACTTGGGGCACGCTCTTGCTGGCTTCGCCACGTATCGGATACTAAGCGAAAAACTGCGCGTCTCTTGTTTTTCGTAAGTATCGGGCTCAGACTATCCCATATTCAGACCTATATTGCTAAAAATTTCTTTTTTGCTTTATAGCATTCTTCAATAGGATGGGGAGGTTCATAAAAGTCTTTTCCCGAAGAATAAATAACTTTTATACAAAAAATAGAATAGGCTTGTAGTTTTTATGGTAAATATTTCGCAAAATTCGGTTTTCAAGCCTTGAGGTTAGTGCTATAATACAAATACCAGAAGGAGAAGAAGATTAAGAATTCTCTTAAATATTTGAATAGAAGTATTTGAATAGAGAGAAAGCTCTTTGTGGTTGCCAGTGCCATATGTTTTAGATGCAGAGAGGTGATGACGTGATTAAGAAAGAGATGATCGCCATGCTTTTAGCTGGCGGCCAAGGCTCACGCCTTGGGGTTCTTACAAAGAATGTTGCCAAACCGGCGGTTTCTTTTGGCGGAAAGTATTCCATTATTGATTTCCCCTTAAGTAACTGTATTAATTCCGGCATAGACACAGTGGGAGTACTTACTCAGTATCAACCCTTACGCCTGAATGCACATATCGGCATCGGTATTCCTTGGGATTTGGATCGTAATAGGGGAGGCGTTACGGTATTGCAGCCCTATGAATCTCAGGAAGATACCGGCTTTTATTCGGGAACGGCCAATGCCATTTACCAAAATATCGCTTATATCGAGAATTATGATCCGGAGTACGTGTTGATTCTTTCCGGGGATCACATTTACAAGATGGATTATGAGGTTATGCTGGAGTATCACAAGGCGATGAAGGCCGACTTAACCATTGCCGCCATGCCGGTACCCATGGAGGAGGCAAGCCGTTTTGGAATTACCGTCACCGATGAAACCGGCAGGATTATAGATTTCCAGGAGAAACCGAAGGAACCCAAGAGTAATTTGGCTTCTATGGGAATTTATATCTTTACCTGGAAAGTGCTAAAGGATGCTTTGCTACGAACCCGGGATGTGCCGGATTTGGATTTTGGAAAGCATGTTATTCCTTATATTTTCCAGAACATAGGGAATGTTTTTGCCTATGAGTTCAACGGATATTGGAAGGATGTGGGAACCTTGTATTCCTACTGGCAATCCAATATGGAACTGATTGCATTGATTCCCGAATTTAACTTGTACGAGGAATATTGGAAGATTTACACCCAGACCGATAATCCCGCTCCACAATTTATCTCAACCCATTCCCACGTAGAACGATCCGTTATTTCTGAAGGTTGTGAGATTCATGGAGAGATTTACAATTCTATTATCGGTGCCGGTGTAACAGTGGAACATGGGGCCGTTATTTCAGATAGTATTATTATGGCAAACACGGTGGTGGGAGAGAACACACATATCGACCAGGCTGTGATTGCTGAAAATGTAGAGATTGGCAAAGATTGTGTGATTGGTACCGGAGAATACCAGGATTCTGTTTATGACAGCAGGGTGTATTGTTCAGACCTTGCTACGATAGGGGAGAATTCCCTTATACCCGATGGAGTTTCCATTGGCAGAAACACGGCGATTTATGGGAAGACGGATCTTTCGGACTACCCGGATGGATTCCTTCAAAGTGGAGGAGCGATTATAAGGGAGGATGAAAGACTATGAGAGCAATAGGAATTATTTTAGCAGGCGGTAACAACAAAAGAATGAGAGAGCTTTCCAACAAGAGAGCGATTTCCGCAATGCCGGTTGCAGGCACCTTCCGTTCTATCGACTTCTCTCTTTCGAATATGTCCAATTCGCATATTCAGAAAGTAGCTGTGTTGACCCAGTATAACTCCAGGTCGTTGAACCAGCATCTGTCCTCTTCCAAGTGGTGGGACTTCGGAAGAAAACAAGGTGGACTATATGTTTTTACCCCGACTATTACTGCGGAGCATGGAGATTGGTTTAGGGGTACGGCAGATGCACTCTATCAAAACCTTGTTTTTTTACAGTCATCTCATGAGCCTTATGTCATCATTGCCGCAGGAGATGGGGTATATAAGCTTGACTATAACAAGGTACTGGAATATCATATCGAAAAGAAAGCGGACATCACCGTTGTATGCAAGAACATGGATGCAGGGGATGATATATCCCGCTTTGGCTGTCTTAAGATGAATGAGGACAGCAGAATCGTGGATTTTGAAGAAAAGCCCGTATCAACTGATGCCAGTTGTATTTCCTGCGGAGTCTATATTATCCGCAGAAGACAGTTGATTGAGCTTTTGGAAAAAGCCCATGATGAGGATCGTTATGATTTCGTAAAGGATATTCTGATTCGCTACAAGAACATCAAGCGAATCTACGGTTATAGACTGAATACTTATTGGAGCAATATCGCTTCAGTGGAGTCCTTTTATCAGACAAATATGGACTTCCTAAAGAGAAATATTCGGGATTACTTCTTTAAGCAGGCCCCTGGTGTATACACAAAATTGGCCGACAACCCGCCTGCGAAGTACAATCCGGATTGCAGTGTGCATAACTCCATAGTGGCCAGCGGATGTATCATCAACGGAACAGTGGAAAACTCTGTTTTGTGCCGTAAGGTCTATGTTGGAAATAACTGTATCATTCGCAATTCGATTATCCTGAATGATGTGTATATCGGAGATAACAGCGTCATTGAACATTGCATCGTGGAGAGCCGGGACACCATTCGCGCCAATACAACCTACATTGGAACACCGGAGAATATCAGAATCGTCATCGAGAAAAATGAAAGGTATACCATGTAAAAAGGAAGGAGTATCATGGAGGTTACAGATGTACGGGTTCGTAAGGTTGACAAAGAAGGTAAGATGAAGGCCATTGTTTCTATCACATTTGATGAAGAATTTGTGATTCACGACATTAAGGTCATTGAGGGAGAAAAGGGCTTATTCATTGCTATGCCTTCCAGAAAAACTACGGACGGTGAGTATAGAGATATTGCTCACCCTATCCGCTCCACCACGAGAGAGTTACTTCAGCAGACCATTCTGGAGAAATACCAGGAGGATGCAGAGGAAGAAGGCGAAGGATTTTGATTTCGCGACGAAGTAAAATCTCACAAACTTGAGGCCACTAAGGACAATAATCCTTAGTGGCTTTTTGCGTACAATGCTTTACAAGTGCAAATCTTACGGTATTTTGTTTATAAATTTTTCTTCTTTGGTCGAAATGTAAAGATGGTAAGGAGCAATTTCGTTTTTTTTCTACAATGAATCAGGGAATTATGGATGCCTGAGAGTAGAACAAACTTAAGAAATATGTTAAAATAAATGCACTAATCTATAGAGGGAATTGAATAAAGAGTTTTCTCGGAAAAGGAGTTCGGAGAAATAGTATGAATAGAATAACAGAAGTTAAGATACGCTTTATCTACCTATTGTTTTTGATTTTTGTGCTTATCTTTGTGGTAGCCAGTTCTATGCGCTACTATGATAAGCTTGGATTTTATGAGGAAAAATTTGAAGTTTTACAATCCGGCTGGCAAAGAGTTTTGCCGGACGGTTCAAAGAAACGTTTATATTCTACCGGGGAGTCCGTTCCGGAGAAGGAGCTCTTAATTGAGCGACAGTTACCCCAGGATGTTCCTTATGCGTTAACCAGCTTGTTTATTCGAACAGTGCATCAGGATATTACGGTGTGGATAGACGGTAGAGTGGTATATGAATTTAAATATGCGGATATTCCGCCATTTAATAGTAAGATTCCGCCTATTTCCTGGGTTCGTATCCCGGTACAGAAGGATCAGCTTGGGAAGATGATTCGTATTGAGCTGACCGGAAGAGGTAGAACGGCGGAGAATACCCTTGGAGGTATTTATTTCGGAGAAGACGTCTCCATTATTTGTGCCATTCTTTGGAAGAATGCTTTGCAGATACTGGCAGCTTTTTGTCTCATGTTCCTGGGAATCGGAATGTGGGTGGAATATATTCTGGTGGATAAAAAGAAGGGAGACGAAAGAGGAGCATATTATACAGGAGTCAGTCTATTCTTTATGGGACTATGGCTTGGTTGTCAGATTGATGCCAGACAGCTGATTTTTAACAATATTCTCTTGCTGTGGAATTTGGAGTACCTGTCTATTATCATGATTCCGGTACCGGCGCTACTTTTTATCAACAAAGTGGAAAAGGGCTTATGTCAAAGAGAACTCTTCCTATTGTCCTTTTTTATCTTTATCTGTGATACCTTGATAATCTTTTCTGCGGGTGTAGGAATCTTTTCCTTCGCAGAATTAAATCTTCCCATTGACATTTTGGGACTGATTACCGCAATTGAGGTATTGCGTAGCTTTTACATGGTTTGGAAGAAGGATAAACATCTCTTTAGGGAGTTGACCTGGATGATGGGGGCTTATTGTACCCTAATCGGTTTCTGTATGATTGAGCTGCTTTCCTATATGATTAGCGGATACACAAATCAGGGAAAATTTCTTTCCATCGGAACCATTATCTTTGCCTTCCAGATTATGCATGCGCAAGGCATTGAGTATGATAAGGTACAGAATGAAAAGAGCAAGCTGGAGATTTCCGATAAGGTACAGGCAGAATTTTTAGCCAATATGTCCCATGAGATTAGAACTCCGATTAATACCGTTATCGGTATGAATGAGATGATTCTTCGGGAGAGCCGTGATGATGCGGTATTAAGCTATGCACAGGATATTCAGGCTTCCGGGCAGACCCTCTTGTCTTTAGTAAATGATATTTTAGACTTCTCCAGAATCGAATCCGGAGGAATCAAGCTGGTGCCTAAGCCCTATGAATTGGCTACTGTGATTCACGAAATCAACAGTATGGTTCGTTTCCGTGCAGAGTGGAAGGGACTGCAATTCGAAATCCTTGTTGACGGAGACACTCCGGCGGTGCTTTACGGAGATGCTTTCCGGGTGCGGGAGGTCATCTTAAACCTGATTGATAATGCGATTAAGTACACGGAAAAAGGAAAAATTACTCTGAGCGTAACAGCAAGGGCTTTGGACGAAGAGGGAAATTCTCCTGTGCAGTCCAAGGAAGAAACCGGGCTCAGTACGGCAAAAGCCATTGAGCTACAGATTGCTGTAAAGGATACCGGTGTAGGTGTGAAGGAAAGTGATCAGAAGCTTATTTTCCAGAAGTTCCAAAGAGTACAGTCCGGTTGGAGCCAGAATATTCAGGGAACAGGCCTGGGACTGCCCATTACCAACTATTTTGTGGAAATCATGAATGGACACATTCAGTTGGATAGTGTGTTTGGAGAGGGCTCCTGCTTTACAGCTTATATTCCCCAGTGGCAGTTAAACGAAGACCGTATCGGAAATTATGAAGAACGGTATCAGAAGCAAAGAGGAGAGAAGAAAGACTTTAATAAGGGCTTCATTGCCAAGGACGCCAGAATTTTGGTGGTGGATGACAATGAATTAAATCTTCGTCTGGTACAGAATCTTTTGAAGAGGACAGAAGTACAGATTACCTGTGCTTTTTCCGGAGAAGAGTGTATTGAGAAGTTACGAGAAGAGAACTTCGATATTATATTCCTTGACCACATGATGCCGGGAATGGATGGAGAAGAAACCTTGAAGAAGATTCGGGAAAATGCCTTTGAAAACCGTTATGGAAAGCCGGTTCCCGTCATTGCCTTTTCCTCCAATATGCTCCCCGGTATTCGTCAGAAGTACGTAAACACAAGCTTTGACGCTTATCTGACGAAGCCTGTGGATGGAAATGAGCTGGAGAAAACCTTGTATACCTTCCTGCCGGAGAATTTAATTCGGAAGAGAACAAATGAAGAATATTTTCAGACAGAATTAAAGAAACATGCTATAGTAGAGAAGGAAGAAGAAGAGAAAACGCTGGATCGAAGTACAGGTTTGCAGTATTGCATGCAGGATGAGGAAGTATATCGAGAAATCCTGGGGCTTTTCAGAGACAGTAGTGACGAGAAGATGCAGGAGCTGGAGAAGGCATTTGCAGAGAAAGACTACAGTAAATATCGCCTCTATGCCCACGGATTAAAAACAACCTCCTTGACGGTTGGCGCCGTGAAGCTATCTGAAAATGCGAAAAAACTGGAACATGCAGCAAAAAGAGTAGTAGACAACGTAGAGAAAGAGGAAGCCGAGCATTATATTGCCTATAATCATGAGGCTTTCATGGCTCTCTACAGGAAGACAATTCAAGAAGCTAGAGAATACTTACAGTAGTCCGGGAGTTTATCCATGAAGAAAATTAAGCTTGTGGTATGTGATGATGAGCTGGTACAACGGAAATTTTTAGGGGTCCTATTGGAACGATTTTTTAAAGAGCGGATGATTCCGGTAGAGATATCTTACTATGGCTCCGGAGAGGAATTTCTGGAAAATAAAGAGCAGGATCTTAACCTTACAGATTTGTTTTTATTAGACATTTTTATGCCGAATTTAAATGGAATTGAACTGGCAAGGGAGATTAAAGAACGAAATGCTCCGGGGAAAATCATTTTTATCACAGGGGGAAATGACTATGTGACGGAGGCTTTTGAATTAAAGGCATTTTCCTACATTCAAAAGCCTGTGGAATATGAGAAATTTTCCAAAGTGCTTTCCCACGCCTTGGAAACCGTGGAAAAGGTAAAGTATATGGAAGTCATGGTGGACCGGGAGCCGGAACGGATTTATCTGGAAGACGTGGAATACGTAGAAACCATGGGAAGAAGGCTTCTCATTCACCTGCATGAAGATGATATGGAAACCTATATGTCCATGAAAGCCTTTATGGATCAACACGGGAAGGATGATTTTTTACAGATATCCCGCTATATTGCGGTATCCAAGGATTGCATTCAACGGATTACCGGGCGAAGTTTAATCTTGCAGGATGGAACGGAATTATCCATCAGTGAGAAGTATTTAGCTACAGCCCGGAAGGAACATACGGAATATTTGCATACTAAGAAGATGGCCAGCGTCTAAGAAGCTAGACATGGCCTCTTTGTGTGTTACTAAAGGATTTTCGATAAAGTAATTTTAATAGATGAATTAAAAATTATTTTGTGAATTTTTTTAAAGAAAATTAAGAATAAAAAACTTAAATAGAGCTTGACGTGTCTTTATCGTTTTTCGTATGATAAAAGCAGGATGTAAGATTTTTGTAAGATGTTTCCAGGGATGGTGGAAAAGGAGTAAAATGAGCCAGAGAGTGGTCATCGTGGATGACGAGTTGATTCCCAGAAAAATTGCAGAAAAGGCATTGAAGGATCATTATCATGTAGCTACTTATGACAATGCCAAAACCGCATTGGAGGATTTGCCGAATTCCAAACCGGATATTTTGCTGGTGGACTTGCACATGCCGGAGATGGACGGCTATGCCTTCTTGAAGGAGATTCGCCGTTTGGAACGCCATGATTTGGCTAATATTCCGGTGGTGATTATGACCTCTGATGAGGATTCCGGAGCGGAGATTAAGGGCTTTGATTTGGGCGCTTATGACTATATCAGAAAACCTTTATTGCCGGACCTTTTACTTCGCCGTGTGGAACGGATTATAAAAAGAGAGCAGATGCTGAAGCATCTGGAGAAAAAGGCGGATATCGATGTTTTAACTGGACTTTTTAATCGAAGTGCCTGTGTACAACAAATTAACGAGTATTTACAAATGAAAAAAGACACCGGTCTTTTACTCATGCTGGATCTGGACCATTTTAAGATGGTAAATGATCGTTTCGGTCATGAGATGGGAGATCAGGTTTTGATGGAAGTGGCGAAGGTGCTACAGGGATTGGTGCGTTCCGATGATGTGTTGGGGCGTATTGGCGGTGATGAGTTCATAATTTTTTATCGAGGCTTCTGGAATGAGGATGCTCTAAAGGATCGTTGCGAGGAAATTTGTCTCAAGGTGAAATCTTGCCTGGAACATGTATTAGGCTCCTCCGTTTCAGGACAATTCGGAATTTCCATAGGTGTTGCTATGGCACCTCAACAGGGCTCCGACTTTTTAAGTCTTTACCAAAAGGCGGATGAAGCCATGTATCATGTAAAGTCCGCAGGGCATGGGGGATATTTCGTTTTTTCGAAAGAGCAGGAGGAAGAAGAGGAAATCAGCAACGTAGTTTCCTTGCCGGAGATTCAGAAAAGAATTGAGGGCAGAGATTATTTTCCCGGTGCTTATATGGTGGATTATGAAGATTTTTGCAGTATCTATCATTTTTTAAAGCGGACGGGAGAGAGAGCGCAGCTTCCCGTACAGATGGTTTTATTTACGGTAGAGGAGAGTTCGGATGCGGATCGCAGAGGAACGGAGAATCGAATGCGGAATTTCGGAGGTCTTTTGAGCAAGACGATTCGAAGGGGAGATGTGGTGGTTCGCTGCGGTAACAAACAATATATGATTTTATTGGTTGGAGCAAGTGCGGAATCCAGTCATGTGGCTATTGATAGAGTGATGCGGCAACGATCTTTGGAGGAACAGGAGGATTATCCTATTCGTGTAGAGGTCAACAGCTTGATAGGTTAGTAAATTATTAGAATAAAGAGCATTTAGAGTAAAGCGCATTAGAGTAAAGAGCAATTAGTATAGAATAGATAGGGTAAAGGGATGAATACATTAATTGAGGTCAACCGGCTGGTGAACCGGTTTATTTGGGGAGTGCCGGCTATGGCCTGTATTCTTGGCGTGGGATTGTATTTGAGTATCCGCACCGGATTTTTACAGCTTCGGAATTTTCCGGAGGCTATGCAGGTAACAATCGGAAGAATTTTCCGAAAAAGAGAGGCGAAGGACGGGGCTTTAACGCCCTTTCAGGCGGTTTGCACCGCCTTGGCTGCCACCATCGGAACAGGAAATATTGCCGGTGTGGCCGGTGCCATCAGTATCGGCGGTCCCGGAGCTGTCTTTTGGATGTGGATGTCCGCGATTTTAGGAATGTGTACAAAGTTCTGTGAAGTTACCCTGGCAGTTTATTATCGGGAAAGCAATAAAAAAGGGGAGCTGCTGGGTGGACCCATGTACTATATCAAGAACGGTTTGGGTAGGCAGTGGATGTTTCTGGCTTACCTCTATGCTGTATTTGGTATTCTTACGGTGTTTGGCACCGGAAACGCGACCCAGGTGAATACGATAACAGCGGCAATTAATGAGGCCTTGTTCCATTTTTCTCTATTGCCTACGGAAGGGAATGGAAGGGTAAACCTTTTTATAGGGATAGTGATTGCTGTGCTGGTTGCTTTGATTTTGTTGGGAGGAATTAAGAGAATTGGACAGGTGACGGAAAAGCTGGTTCCCTTTATGGCTTTGTTTTATGTCGTATTGTCCTTAGGGGTTGTTTTCCTTCATTTTGATAGGGTTCCCTCTGTTTTTACTACGATTTTTGCTTCGGCCTTCTCTCCCAGAGCATTTACGGGAGGTGCTGTAGGAAGCTTTATTCTTTCCATGAAGAAGGGAATTTCCAGAGGGATTTTCTCTAATGAAGCGGGCTTGGGAACCGGTTCTATTGCCCATGCAACGGCGGATACCAGAAAGCCGGTTAAACAGGGATATTTTGGGATTTTTGAGGTGTTTGCGGACACCATTGTGATCTGTACGCTGACGGCTCTTGTAATCTTATGCAGTGGAGTAGATATTCCTTTCGGAAGAGAAGCCGGCGCTGAACTTACGATTTCAGGCTTTACCAGCACCTATGGAGCATGGTCCAGTATTTTTACTGCGGTGGCTCTTTGCTGTTTTGCTTTTTCCACCATTTTAGGCTGGGGCTTATATGGAGCTCGATTTACCGAGTTTGTTTTTGCCTCTCCTATTGCGGTAAAGATTTTCTTAAGTCTTTATGCTTTAGTGTCTATTCTGGGTGCTACTGTAGATCTATCCGTGGTCTGGTCTGTGGCGGACAGCTTTAACGGTCTTATGGTAATCCCTAACTTAATTGCTCTTTTCCTCCTGTGTCCTAAGGTGTTACAGTGTATTTCGGAATATCGTAAGAGTGAAGGATAGGAGAGCTTCTGTCTATTATGCAAAATGAAAAGACTGTTGTCGTTTATGCGACAACAGTCTTTTCGTTTTGCACGTTCATAGAGAAGCTCCAATTTCCCATTTGGGTTTTTGGGGTGTGGATTTCTTCATAAGACATTAAGGAAAAGCCTGCTCTTTCATAAAAGCGGGCGTTATTTTCCGTGTTGGTAATCAGGGTGAATTGTCCCCCGCCTTCAGAGGCTACATAGGGAATTACTCCTTCTTCCAGGAATTGTGCGCCGATGCCTTCCCCTCTACGGCTGTTTTTTACCGCTAAAGAGCTTAGATACCAGAAGGGGCATTTTTGGCTGTGAATTACCTTTTCCGCTTTTTCTGTCATGGATATCCATGCCAGAGTCTTGAAAATACCGCCAATCATAAAGGTTTGCAGTGCCTTTTTGGAAACGTAGTCTTTAAATTCCACACCCTTGTCCATTGGGCTTTGGATTGCTGCTACGGCAAGAATTTCTCCCTCTTCTTCGGCCAGCAACATTCTCTGTTTTCCGTAGTAAATTTCCACGGCAATAGTTTGGATAGAGCGCACAAATTCTCTGCGCTTTTCATTTTCTTCAATAAAATTAGAAAAAAAAGGATAGTCAAAAAAAGAATCGGTTAATAAGTCTACGCAGGCAGTCAAATCTTTTTCTTCAGCAAAACGGTATTGTAACATGGAATCCCTCCCGTAAATCATAGGTGTATTCTTCGGAAACATCCTGTTTCCTTTTCGAAATAATTTCGACTTATTTACACAATAATATAAAATTTAATTTTTAAAGCAGGCAATCATCATAGGAAGCACGAATACCGCCAATAAACTTCGGTCGTACTCTGGCTGCAGTAACATGGGCGTGGAGAAGTTCCTTTTGAGAAAGCCTAAGAGGAACTGCAACGGATTTTAAGTGCATTCCGATAAAGGTATCCCCGATATCCAGACCTGCATCAGCTTGGATTCTCTCTACAAGAATAGGATCCCGGAAATTCTCATAAGCTTTTGTGGAAAAGGATCCTCCTGCCTTTGGTTTCGGAACTACATTTACAGGCTCCGGAAAGGGAAGGGCTGCTCGTTCCACCACAAGGGCTCTGTTTAAATGTTCACAACATTGGGTGGCCAAAAATACTCCGGCTTCTGAACAGGCCCGATAGATACCCTGAAACAAGCATTCTGCCGCTTCCAAACTGGAGCAGCTGCCGATTCTTTCTCCGATAACTTCAGAGGAAGAGCAACCCACTACAAGAATCTGCCCCTTCTGCAGCTTAGCCTTCTCTATTAATTCTTTACATAGAGAGTAGCTTTGTGTTTCCAGCTCCTGGGGACTGATTTCTGTAAGAGGATGTTCTACTAAAGCGTCTAAATTTCCCCCGATATTTTCGTTATTCATAAAGGCTCCTTTCTCTTTTTGCAAAGAATTCCGTCAAATCTTCTGTATGGCAGTTTTAATATTACAACCGGTGAATAAGATAATCTTGTTGATTTCCTCTACAGTTTACTCGAATGAGAGAAAAATTTTCAAGTATTTTGTGTTTATGACAAAATACTTTACTTATAATTCATTTTTGTAATGAGAAAATTAAGCAACAGCATAGAAGAAAATACAAAGGCAAAGTTGATTATATTCTTAAAAAATATATTTCTAAATTCCGAACAGTGTGTTCTATAAATTCAATTTATTATGAGAATTTTAGTTTTGCCGATAATATTTAGGTCGTAAAAAATCCAGAAAAATGGAATTTTCTACAGAAGGAGTGAAGGAACAATGAAAAAACACGATTTTAGTACAACAAAGGGCAGACAAGTGCAGGGGTCAAAGCGAAGCCATTCCTTAAGCGGAAGAATTTCTTTGAGCTTAGGTATTATCATGCTTTTCTTGTTTGCACTGATGACTGCTTTTATTCTGGCTGTAGCCAGTGCCGCATTTAACAAGAAAAACGAGCAAAACATGAATGCGCTTTCCAACTTGAATGCGAGTAGAGTGAACAAAATCACGGTCAATACCAGCAATACCATGAAGTCTTTGGCAGAGAGCTTCGTAAATTTTCATAAAGAAGACGGCGGAGATTCTGCTCTCAGCGGAAAGAGCAAGCTGGAAGAAGCTACCGGAGCATTGACGGTTTCGGAGGCTGAGGAAGAGTATTATTTAATGAAAACCATGCAGGGCTTTGCGAAAAACAATCTGGGGATTGTGAGCCAGGCATTGCTCTTGGAGCCGGATGCATTTTCCAAGGAAAACAGCAATTACTCCCTTCGTTATGATACCGATGGGGATAAGTTCTCCATGGTGCCTTACGAGGTATACGGTACACAGGATTTTTATAAGCAGGCACAGGAGAGCAAGGTGGCTTCCGCAACCCTTCCTATGGAAAATGCGGACACCGGTAAGGCAAGCTTCTATATGACTGTTCCCATTCTGGACGGAGATCGTTTTTTGGGAATCGTAACCACAGAGATTTCCACAGAGGTTTTCAACGAGTTGGATATGAGCACCCTCGGTTATGAAAATGTGTTCTTTGATGTTTTAGATAATCAAAATAACTTCGTTTACAGTAACAACCCGGATGCAAAAGGAAAGAACCTGGGAGACCTTATCGGTCAGAAATATAGTGATATGCTGGTGGAAAAGATGCAGAGTAAGGAAGCATTTTTCCAAAGAGACAGTCAGGTTCGTTACTATGTACCTTTACAAATCGAGGGTGTAGACTGGTGGGTACAGACCGCTATGACCATTCCTCATTTTGATCAGGAGAAAAACCAGCTTTTATTTGCTTTGATTTTGTCCGAGGTCATCATTTTCATTCTGGTTCAGATTATTAACTTCCTGCGGATTTCCAATGCATTAAAACCATTAAAGAAGATCAGTGAGGCCGGAAAAGAAGTGGCAGGCGGAAACTTCGATGTGGAAATTCATTATCCCCAGCAGGATGAAATCGGAGAGCTTTCTCGCAGTATTTCCGAAGTAATCGGAAGAAGTAAGAAGATTGTATTTGACCTTAGAGACCGTTTGGATGCTATGGCGGGCGGAAACTTTACCGAAAATCTGGAAAGCGAAGAGTATGTAGGAGATTATGCACCGCTTCTGGAAAGCTTAAAGCATATTCAAGAGGATATGAATAAGACTTTACAGGAGGTTCATGCTTCTTCCGTACAGGTATTAAGCAGTGCGGAGCAGGTAAATACCGGAGCACAGAGCCTGTCTCAGGGTGCTACGGAGCAGGCTTCCTCCATCGAGGAGCTGTCTGCCAATATGCAGGATATCTCTCACTCCATTCAGGCTTCTACAAAGACTGCAGGAGAGGCCTATAAGCTCCAGGGAGAGGCAGGAGTTGCGGTGCTTCAGTCCAATGAAAAGATGGAAGAAATGCGTAAGGCTATGGACGATATTACTGCAAAGTCCAATGAAATCAGTAAAATTATTAAGACCATTGATGACATTGCCTTCCAGACCAATATCCTTTCCTTAAATGCGGCTATTGAGGCGGCAAGAGCAGGAGCAGCCGGAAAGGGCTTTGCCGTGGTGGCGGATGAGGTGGGAAACCTTGCCCAGAAATCTGCCAAGGCGGCACAGAATACCGGTTTACTCATTGAAGAAACCATTGAAGCTGTGGAAAAGGGTGCAAAAATCACCGAAGAAACTGCAGAATCCTTAAATTCCGTTTCCAAGAGTACGGAAGAAGTAAACACCTTGATCGAGAAGATTTCTTCTGCATCCAGCAAGGATTTGGAAGGTATCACTTCCTTAAATCAGGGCTTACAGCAGATTTCTTCCGTAGTACAGGCAAATTCCGCAACAGCAGAACAGAGTGCGGCAGCCTCCGAAGAGCTTACCGGTCAGGCCAATAAGATGAATGAATTGGTGGAGCGCTTCCAGTTGAAGGAAGAGTAAGAAATAAAAGCTAAGATAAAAGCTAAAACAAAAGCTAAAACAAAAGCTAAAACAAAAGCTAAAACAAAAGCTAAAACAAAAGCTAAGATAACAGCTAAATAACAGCTTGAACATTAAGAAAAAGCCTTTATGGATATAGGCCTGAAAAAGGGAAATCCGAACCCGATTTCAGCCCTGAATTCCATAGAGGCTTTTTTGTATTTTTAAAGTCCAAAATTCATAGACATTTTTTTTCCCTATGGTAAGATAGAAAACGTAATTTTATAAAGAATCGGTCAAGAGCTTAGGAGGAAAAAATGAATAAAGAGATTGAAACGAAGGCAATAAACAGTATCCGTATTCTTTCTGCAGATGGAATCCAAAAGGCGAATTCAGGACACCCCGGATTACCCTTGGGAGCGGCACCCATGGCATATACCCTTTGGGCGAAACACCTTCATTTTCATCCTGAGCATCCGGAATGGGATAACAGAGATCGCTTCGTGTTATCTGCAGGGCATGGTTCCATGATGCTCTATTCTTTATTACATCTTTTTTCCTTTGGGCTGAGCAAGGAAGACTTGATGCAGTTTCGTCAGCTGGGGTCCCTTACTCCCGGACATCCGGAATATGGTCATACCAAGGGCATTGATGCCACCACTGGCCCCTTGGGCGCAGGTCTTGCCATGGCGGTAGGTATGGCTATGGCGGAAAGTCATTTGGCGGCAGAGTTTAATAAAGAAGATTTAAAGCTGGTAGACCACCGAACCTATGCTCTCTGCGGAGACGGTTGTCTGATGGAGGGAATTTCCTCCGAGGCCCTTTCTCTTGCCGGAACCTTGAAGCTGGATAAATTGACCATCTTGTACGATTCCAACAAGATTTCTATTGAGGGCAATACAGACATTGCTTTTACGGAAAATGTGGAACAGCGTATGCAGGCCTTCGGTTTCAAGACCTTGACGGTTGAGGATGGTAATGATATCGAAGCGATTTCCCAGGCTATTGAAACCGCTAAGGAAGACTGTTCTGCCCCCTATTTTATTACGATTAAGACTCAAATCGGCTATGGCGTTCCCAAGAAGATGGGCAGTGCTTCCGCCCACGGAGAGCCCTTGGGAGAGGAAAATATTAAAGAAATGCGGCAGTTCCTAAACTGGGAAGAGGAGGAGCCTTTCCTTGTACCGAAGGAGGTTTATGCCCACTATGATGCTTTGGTAGAGGAAAAGAAGACTTCCTACAGTGCCTGGGAGGATTTAAGAGCAAAGTACGAGAAGGCATATCCCGAGTGTTATGCCAAGTACTGTGCTTATCATAATCCCGGAAGTGCAGCTTCTCTGTTGCAGGAAGAAAAGCTCTGGACAGCTGTGGAGAAGCCGGAAGCAACCCGTTCTTCCTCCGGAGAAGTGATTCAGATTTTAAAGGATTTGGTGCCGAATCTTTTCGGCGGTTCTGCAGACCTTGCCCCTTCCAACAAGACGGAAATGAAGGGAGAGGGATTTTATTCCCCGGAAAATCCCCTTGGAAAAAATATCCATTTCGGAGTAAGAGAGCTGGCCATGGCAGGCATTGCCAACGGAATTCTCCTGCATGGAGGACTTCGTTCCTATGTAGCGACCTTCTTCGTGTTCAGTGATTATGTAAAGCCTATGGCAAGACTGGCAGCCCTTATGGGATTGCCACAGATTTATGTATTGACTCATGACAGTATCGGTGTAGGAGAGGATGGACCTACCCATGAGCCTATTGAACAGCTGGCTATGCTTCGTTCCACCCCGAATTTCCGGGTGTTCCGTCCCTGTGACAGGCAGGAGACCGCAGCGGCCTGGTTCTCCGCATTGTCCAGCACGGATTGTCCTACAGCTATTGTTCTAAGCAGACAGAATCTTCCTCAGTATTGTAAGGATGGAAGAGATGCTTTGAAGGGCGCCTATATTCTTTCCGGAGGAGAAGAGGAGCCTGAGTTAATCCTTATGGCCACCGGTTCTGAAGTAGAGCTGGCAGAAGAGGCAGCTAAGGTACTTCGCGGAGAAGGAAGAGCGGTTCGCGTAGTTTCCATGCCTTCCTTAGAAGTATTTGCTCTGCAAAGTCCGGAATATCAGGAGAAGGTATTACCCAAGTCTTGTAGAAAGCGTATTTCCATCGAGGCTCTTTCCACCTTCGGTTGGGGCAAATATGTAGGCTTTGAAGGAAAGAGTATCGGTCTGGATCGCTTCGGCGCCTCCGGTCCTGCCAAGTCCCTTTTCCAGGAATTTGGATTTACGGTAGAAAGAGTTGTGGAAGAGGCAAAGAGCTTATAAATTTTCTGTTCAAGGAGGAAAGAAATGAAATTTTATATTGATACAGCGAATGTAGCGGAAATTCGAGAAGCCTATGATATGGGAATTATTGCCGGTGTAACCACTAATCCTTCTCTCATTGCCAAGGAAGGTCGGGACTATCAGGAAACCTTGAAGGAAATTGCTTCCTTTATGGATGGCCCCATTTCCGGTGAAGTACGGGCGGACAGTGACACCGCAGAGAAGATGATTGCGGAGGGACGGGAGATTGCCGCCTTGTCCAAAAATATGGTGGTAAAGATTCCTATGACAGCAGAAGGTTTAAAGGCTGTAAAGGTGCTTTCCCAGGAGGGAATCAAGACCAATGTAACCTTGATTTTCTCTGCAAACCAGGCGCTTTTGGCAGCCAGAGCGGGAGCAAGCTATGTTTCTCCTTTCTTGGGAAGACTGGATGATATTTCCTCCGACGGCCTTATCCTGATTCAGGATATTATGGATGTTTTCAGCCAGTATCCGGATTTGGAAACAGAAGTGATTTGTGCTTCCGTAAGACACCCGATTCATGTTTTGGAATGTGCAAAGACCGGGGCGGATATCGCTACTGTGCCCTTCAAGGTTTTGTTGCAAATGATTTCTCATCCTCTGACAGATCAGGGAATTGAAAAATTTAAGGCAGATTATGCGAAGGCATTTCCAATAATGCGAAGGCATTTTCAATAAAGAATTGACATCTTTTTCACAGCACAGTATAGTAAAAAATGCTGTGAAGGATGACAATTTATGAGGGCGCTATGGAAAAAAAAGGAATATCCCAGGCGGTAATACAACGTTTACCCAGATATTATCGGTACCTAGAGGATTTAATGGATCAAAAAATTGATCGTATCTCTTCTTCGGAACTATCCAAAAGAATGCATTTGACTGCTTCCCAGATTCGACAGGATTTGAATAACTTCGGCGGATTCGGACAGCAGGGCTACGGTTATAATGTGAAGAATCTTCATGAGGAAATCGGGAAGATTCTAAACATCGATAGAGAGCATCCTATGATTATCGTAGGGGCCGGACATTTGGGAATTGCCTTGGCAAATTATACGAATTTCCGGAAGCGGGGCTTTGTCCTTCGGGGGATATTTGACTCCAACCCCAAGCTATGGGGAGAGAAGGTAGGGGATTTAAAGATTGCTCCTATGGAGGAGATTGAGTCGGTGGTAAAGCAATATCACATCCGCTTGGCTGCCATCTGCATCCCCAAGGATGTGGCAGTACCGGTGGCGGAGAAATTGATTTCTTACGGCATTGACGGTCTCTGGAATTTTGCCCATGTGGATTTGGAAGTACCGGATCATGTGGTGACGGAAAATGTTCATTTGTCAGAAAGTCTTATGCGCCTGTCCTACCGTGTCTTCGAGGAGCGTTCATGATTTTGGGAATCGGCTGCGATATATTGGAAATTGCCCGTTTAGAAAAATTAGTAAAAAAAAATTATACCCATAGGGTATTCACAGAAGAAGAACGCCGGCAAAGTGAGGGAAGACTCTCTCGCTTGGCCGGTGATTTTAGTGTAAAAGAAGCGGTGTCCAAATGCTTCGGCACCGGAGTAAGAAACTTCTCCCTTATGGATATTGAAGTGCTTAGGGATAGCCTGGGGAAACCTTATGTGAAGCTCTATGGCGGCGCGGAAAAGATATTTCTGGAAATGGGAGGAAAGTCCCTTCATGTCAGTATCAGTAATACCGGAGATCTGGTAATGGCTTATGCGCTTATGGAGGGAGAAAGCTTTTAGATGATGTAATGAGAGTTTGATACATGCTAAAAGATAGAATGAGATTTTGATAACTTCCAAAAGATATGATGGGATATAAAATCGAAAAGATATGATGGGATATAAAATCGAAAAGATATGATGGAATTCTGATAAAATCGAAAAGATATGATGAGAGTCTGATGAATTCTATAACTGCGGTAAAAATCTTACAAAAGAGGAACAGGATGGCTTCAAAATGAAAATTTATATTCCTAAACGAAATCCGGCTTCCCATAAGGGCTCCTATGGAAAATGTCTGATTATTGCGGGAGCGGAGGGAATGGCCGGGGCAGCTTATTTTGCGGCTTTATCCGCTTATCGATCCGGTACCGGGCTGGTGAAGCTGTGTAGTGCAAAGGAAAATTTGGGGATTTTACAGACCTTGATTCCGGAAGCTATTATACTTTCTGCTCCGAAGATAAAGGAGAATTTTCAAGAATTGGAAAAGGCGATAGAATGGGCTGATTTTCTGCTGTTTGGTCCGGGAATGGGCACAGGGGAAGAGGCAGAAGAGCTATTGCGCTTGGTTTTGGATAAGGGAAGGGCTCCTTTATTGATTGATGCGGACGGACTCAATCTTCTTTCTCGGAATTCTGATTTGCAAGCTTTGGCAAAATCCTATGGAAGGAAATCTCTTTTATTCTTAACCCCTCATCTTATGGAGTTTTCCAGACTTTCCGGGAAAAGCCTTACAGAAATCGAAAATCGCGGAGGAGAAATTGCAAAATCCTATGGAAAAGAGTACCATTGTATCTTGTTGTTAAAGTCTCACGATACCATGGTGATATCTCCTGATGGAGAGCTTGTCTATCAAAGGAGGAAAAGCTGTGCCGCCCTAAGTAAGGGAGGCTCCGGGGATGTATTTGCCGGAAGCATAGCCGGAATTTACCTGATTTTAGAGGAAGAATCTAAGCGAAAAGCAAAGGCTGATTTATCTCAGACTGCATTTTCTTTAGAGGGCTCTAATGAGAAAAATTCTGATGTGGTAAAAGAAGATAGTTCTGTAATGCCAATAGGGCAAGGCTGTAAAGCGGCGATTTTGTCCTGTGAGGCGCAGATTTTAGCCGGAGAGCTGGCTGCCAGGGAATGGGGAGAACATGGAGTCCTGGCTGAAAACATTGCTAATGCCATGGGTAAGGCTCTGGATCGTTTGGAAGAGCAGGGATGCTGGATAGACCAAAGCTAAAACAGGGAAGACAAAGAGTGAATCAAGAAATCTGACAAACTAAGCCGAAGTAAAGAAGACAGTAAAATAAGACGGTAAAAGAAGACGATAAAAGAAGGTAAAGCAAGAAATGTGTTTGGGAAGAGAAAGCTACGGCAGAACCTATGCGGTAGTGGAGTTAAGTTATTTACAGGATAATATCAAGACAGTGAAATCCCATCTTCGGAAGGGAATGCAGTTTTGTGCCGTAGTGAAAATGGATGCCTATGGTCACGGAATTGTGGAGGTGGCTAGAGCTGTAGAGGAAGAATGTGCTCTCTTTGGGGTAGCTACCATTGAAGAAGGAATTATATTAAGAAAGGGAGGAATTACAACGCCCATATTAGTTTTGGGAGTGGTTCCCAAGGGGCAGTACAGAAGTCTTTGGCACTATGATATTATGCCCTCTCTGTTTACCAGAGAGCAGGGAGAAGCACTCTCTGCTATTGCCAAGAAGGAAGGGAAGAGCCTGCCCTGTCATTTGGCTTTGGACACCGGGATGGGAAGAATTGGCATTCAGGTAGAGAAAGAGGGCGCTGTAGAGCTGGGACTGGAACTTTTCTCCCTGAGCGGAATTGAAATCTGCGGTATTTTTTCTCATTTTGCCTGCTGTGACGATAGGGATAAGTCTTATACGGAGATGCAGGAAAGGCGTTTTGCAGACTATCTTAAGGCTTTAGAGGAGAGGGGAATCAAGCTTCCCCTCTGTCACCTTTCCAACTCTGCGGGAATTTTAGAGGGACGGGGAGTACAGTACGATATGGTGCGGGACGGCATTGCGATGTATGGGCTTTATCCCTCCAAGGACATGGAAAGAAAGCTACCCTTGAAACAGGTTCTCTCCTGGAAGGCTAAAATCAGTCATATTAAAGAAGTTCCGTCAGGAGAAGCCATTTCCTACGGTGCAAGCTTTGTCACCCGGAAACCCATGCGGGTGGCCACTGTGCCGGTAGGCTACGGAGACGGATATCCCAGAGTCCTTTCCAATAAGGCGAAGGTTTTAGTAGGAGGAAAGCCTTGTCCCATTCTTGGCAGAGTTTGCATGGATCAGTTTATGATTGATGTAAGTCATACTGAGGCGGAAGTCTTTCAGGAGGTTACCCTTCTTGGACAGGAGGGAGAGGAAGAGATTTCTCTTTATGATTGGGAGGAATGGGGCGTTTTTTCCTATGAATTCCTCTGTAACTTGGGAAATCGAGTACCCAGAGTATACAAAATGAAGGGAAAATGGGTGGGAACCTATGATCCCTTGTCTTCCTTACATATTGAGGAATATCAGGAGGAAGAAGGATAAACCGCATAAAAGCCACTTTAGCTTTGATGCGGATGGAAATATAGCTAGAACTAAAGGATTTAAAAATAAATTCAGAGGCCCCAAGGCAAGGGAAGGACTTGTTTTTTGGAAAAAAACTTGCATAGAAGGGGAAGACTGGCTAATATAGAAAAATATTATAGAAAGTAGGAGATAAGCATGTCAGGACATTCAAAATACTCAAACATTAAAGCAAAGAAAGAGAAAAATGATGCCGCAAAGGGAAAGATTTTTACCATTATCGGTCATGAAATCGCCTTAGCCGTAAAGCAGGGAGGAGCAGATCCTGCCAGCAACTCCAAATTAAAGGATGTCATTGCCAAAGCGAAGGCTAACAATATGCCTAACGATACCATTCAGAACGGTATTAAGCGTGCAGCAGGTGCTTTGGATATGGTGAACTTTGAAGAGCTGCAGTACGAGGGCTACGGAGTAAACGGGGTAGCCATTATCGTTAAGGTGTTGACTGATAATAAGAACCGTTCCGCAGCGGATGTTCGTTCCGCTTTCACTAAGGGAAAGGGAAGTCTGGGAAGTCAGGGATCCGTATCTTTCCTTTTTGAGGAAAAGGGACAGATTATTCTGGATAAGGAAGAAATGGAAGACTTAGGTCACGATGCGGAAGCCTTGATGGATATGGCGATTATGGCAGGTGCCGAGGATTTACTGGAAAGAGATGATTACTATGAGATTCTCACGGATCCCGGCGAGTTTTCCTCCGTGCGAGAAAAGCTGGAGCAGGAGAACCTGCCTATGGCGGAAGCGGACGTGGTTATGATTCCTGGAAATACCGTTTCCGTAACCGATGAAGAAGCGGTAAAGAATTTAAGAAAGACTCTGGACCTTTTGGATGCATCCGATGATGTGCAGAATGTCTACACCAACTGGGAAGAGGAATAGGTCTGACTTTCTGGTAAAGGGCAGAAGAAAAAGAGAATACAGAGCTGGAAACAATTTTCTATTTCATACAGTATAGGTCTGGAATGGGGGCAATCTGAGCCCGCCGGTACTTGCGAAAAACGAAGGAACTGCAGTTTTTCGCTTAGTATCCGTTGCAGGGCGAGGTTAGCGGGAGCGTGCCCCAATTTCAGACCTATACTGTTATGAAATACCTAAAAAAGTTTTCTTTTTTTCTTCTATGCTTTACCAGGGGAAGTCTTTGATTTCTTCCAGCTTAAGCTTTGGGCTTACCAGTATAGAGTAATTCTGGTGATAAATCACAAAGCCAGGGGCGGCTCCGGGGACCTTTTTCAGGTTCTTCTTCTGGGTATAATCCACCTCTACCTTTTGGCTGCTGCCTTCCGAAGAGAAGTAGGCGGCCAGCTCTGCAGCCTCTTCAAAGAGACGATCGGGAAGTTCTTCCAAATCCTTTCCCTCTGTTTTGGCTATCACATGGGAGCCGGGAATATTTTTTCCATGGAACCAAAAATCCTTTCCTTCTGCAATCTGGAAGCTGAGGATTTCATTTTGCTGGTTATTTTTTCCCACATAGAGAAGATAGCCGTCTGAAGAACGGAAAAGTCTTGGCTTGGACTGGTCTTCCTTTCGCTGTTTTTTCTTCTTTCCGCTTACTTTTTTGATATAGCCGAAGTCTCCCATTTCCGCCCTTATGGCATCCAGATCTCCTGCGCTTTCCGCAAGCTGTATACTGTTCATAATGGATTGGAGGTGGTAGAGCGTTTTTTTGCTTTCTGCTACCTGCTCTAAAAGGTTTTGTTCCGTCCTCTTGGCCTTATCATATTTTTCAAAATATTTCTTGGCGTTATCCATAGGAGAAAGGGTAGGATCCAAAGGGATTTTTTCTTCTTTTCCTGTATAGTAATTTTCGCATACCAGTTCTTTCTCTCCTCCGGAAAGGCTGTAGCCATAGGTGGTTAAGAGTTCTCCGTAGATTCTGAATTTATCTTTTTTCTCCGTATCCTTTAACTGCTTTTCCTGCAATGCCAGCTTTTTATTACAACGCTCCAGAAGGGTATGGCACTGCTTCTTTAGGTCGGTGGATTTTTGCCGTACCCTGTCGTCCCTCTCCTTATTTCCATAGTATTGAAGGAGGAGGGCGGAGGGGGAAGCAATGTATTCTTCGGAAAATGCCGGATTGCCCTTGTATTGTTGGACGGAGAGTGCAGAAAAGTCAAAGGCTTTTTCTCCCTCATACAAAATGACCGGATGAAAATCCCTTTCTTGAATCGTTCTCCGAAAGGCCAAAATGGCTTCCTGCACCTGCATCCCTTCCTCCAAAGATAAGGTATTGGAGAGTTTATCGATGGGGAGAGAAGCACTAAGGCAAAGTTCTCTTGCCAGCAAGGGGCTTAGTCCGGAAAAGCTTTGGAAGAGGCATTCCCATAAGGGGAGGGCATCTTTTCCCAAGAGAGCATCCAGCTTATCCATAGGGAAGGATAAAATATTTTCCTTATGGAAGGCATCCGGAATGAAATATTCCCTCCCGGGAAGCACCTCTCTTACGGAGGACTGGCTCAGGGAAATTCTCTTTATGGCGTCTAAAATTGTATAATCTTCCTTCAGCAAAATGATGTTGGAATACTTACCCATAATCTCCACAGCCAAATGCTTGATACCTACATCCCCCAGCTCATCTCTATGGGATATATCCAAAAAGAGCACTCGCTCCAGTCCTGCCTCCGTAAGCTTTAGAGAAGCCTGCCGAATGCTTTGGATAATGCCGTTTCCGATATGCTTTCGAAGGGACATACAAAAGCTGGGGGCGGTAATGGGGGCGGTTTTCCCTTCATTTGCCAGATATAGAAGAGGAAAGGAGGGATTGGCGGAGAGGTGGAGAATCTCCGTGTTTTTTTCCTTTTTTATAAAAAGTTGCAATTCATCCTTTTCACTTTGGATGATTTTGGAAATCTTTCCGCCTAAAATTCGTTCTTGAAATTCCGCGATGCACGCTGCAAGATACAATCCGTCAAATGCCATGAAAACCGTCCTTTTCCACTTGAAATAGTAAATCCACCTTGCTATCATACTGGAATACCGGCCTGTAAGTTTGGTGGTTTATACGTAAATGAAATTGCCGACAGGAAAGTTCTTTATCCTTTCCGGCTATGACTTTTCCCATATTTTCGTAGGAAAAGCTACAAAGAGGATAAAGTAAAGGCATGAAAAATGCAAGAGAGGGGGCTTTATGAGTATCAAAAGTATGACAGGATTCGGCCGCTGTGTGGGAGAGAAGGATTGCTCCGGTATCACGGTGGAAATCAAGTCGGTTAATTCCCGTTTTTTAGACCTGTCTATACGCCTGCCCCGGACTATGCAGCATCTGGAAATGAAGTGTAGAGAATGGGTGAAGGAAAGAATTTCCAGGGGAAAGGTGGAAATCTTTGTTTCTCTGGAGGACAGCACGGAAAAAAAGAAGAAGCTTTTGCTTCGGGAGGATTTACTGGATGCCTATGTGGAAAGCATTAAAAAAGTAGCCGAAAAATATTCTCTTCCCTATAATCTGGATGCCAAGGAGCTGGTATTCTTCCCGGAAGTGGCTCAGATTGTGGAAGGGGAGGAAGAAGATCGGGAGGAAGCTCTTTTCTTGGCTATGGAGCTGGCTATGACAGAATTTCAAAAGGCCAGAGAGAAGGAAGGAAGCAATTTAAAAAGAGATATTCTTTTAAAGCTTTCGGAAATGCAGGAAGGCATTGACTTCATTAAGGGAAAAGAAGGAGATATTCAAAAGGCTTATGCTGAGCGTCTTCGGAAGAAGATGGAGGAGATGCTTTCCGGAAGAGAGGTGGAGGAAGGCAGAATTCTGCAGGAAGTGGCAATTTTTGCCGACAAGGTGAGTACGGATGAGGAAATCACAAGGTTGCAAAGCCATATCCAAAGAATGGCAAAGCTTTTAGAGGAAGATATTCCTATAGGAAGAGATTTGGATTTTCTTTTGCAGGAAATGAATCGGGAAAGCAATACCATATTATCTAAGGCTAATGATTTATCTGTATCCGAGAAGGCTTTAAAATTGAAAAATCATATCGAAAAGATTCGAGAGCAGGTACAGAATATAGAATAAGGGAAGCAGGAAAGAAGAATGGAAAAGCATAAAGAAAAGGGAATTTTGGTGGTGGTGTCCGGGTTTTCCGGGGCAGGGAAGGGAACGATTATGAAGAATCTGACCCGAAAATATGATAACTATGCCCTGTCCATTTCCGCAACAACAAGAGCAGCAAGACCGGGAGAGGAGGAAGGAAAGTCCTATTTCTTCGTCAGCAAGGATCGCTTTGAAGAGATGATTGATCGGGATGAGCTGGTGGAGTACGCCAAGTATGTGGACAATTATTACGGAACACCCCGAAAGTTTGTGGAAGATTGTCTTAACGAAGGAAAGGATGTTATTCTGGAGATAGAGATTCAGGGAGCCTTGAAAATTAAGAAAAAATTTCCCGACAGCCTTTTGATTTTTATGGCACCACCCTCCGCTGAGGAGCTCAGAGCCAGACTGATCGGCAGAAACACCGAGGATGAAGCGACAGTTAATAAACGCTTAAGTCGTGCCATTGTAGAGGCGGAAGGTGTAGAGGCCTATGACTATATTCTTGTCAATGCAGATATTGACACATGCACGGAAAAACTGCATAATTTAATCCGTGCCTCTCATGATCGGGCAGAGGTACATTTGGATCTGATTGAAGAAATCAGAAAGGACTTAAGGAGGATAGAAGATGCTACGTCCAACGTATAATGATTTAATAGAATCTATGAACCGCAATAGAGAAGAGGGGGAATTGGAAGTACAGTCTCGCTATTCCGTAGTAATTGCTAGTGCTAAGAGAGCCAGACAGCTGATTGACGGAGAGGAACCTTTGATAAAGGGAGAAGAGGGTAAGAAGCCTCTTTCCATGGCGATTGAAGAGATTTCCCGTAACCTTGTCAACGTAGAAAAGGGCTTGGATTATGAGGATGAGCCGATTATCCTTCCGGAGAAAGAAGAGTATTCTCGTTATGCCATTGATGAAGATTTGGATGAGGACGAGGATGTAGAAGAAGATTCGGAAGAAAAGGACGAAGAGGAAGACTTTTCCGAAAGGGATGAGGAAGAGGAAGACTTCGGAGAAGACGATTATCAGTCTGATAGTGAGGCCTAATGAAGCTTTATCTGGAGAGCTTAGGCTGTGATAAAAATAGAGTAGACGCGGAGAAGCTGCTTTTTGAGCTTTTACAGAAATATCCCGGTTCCTCCGTTACCGATGAGCCAAGTGAAGCGGAGATTGCCATTGTGAATACCTGCTCTTTTATTGGTCCCGCCAAGGAAGAAAGTATTCAGTGTATTCTGGATTTGGCGCAATACAAGGAAACGGGAAAGCTGGAGAAGCTTATTGTGGCAGGTTGTCTCGTGGAGCGCTACAAGGATGAGATTCGGAAAGAACTTCCGGAGATTGATGAAATTACTTCCGTAAAGGATTATGTGAAGAGACTGGACCATCAGATGGCCAGGGTAGAAAGCGGAGAGAAGTACAGTCGCTACTTAAAGATTGCAGAGGGCTGCGATAAATATTGCAGCTACTGCATTATTCCAAGGCTTCGCGGCCATTATCGTTCCATTCCCAAAGAGCTGGTCTTGGAAGAAGCAAGAGCTTTGGTTTCGGAAGGGGCCGGGGAGCTGATTTTGGTTGCCCAGGAAACCACTCTTTACGGTACGGATCTTTATAAAAAGAAGGCTTTGGCAGAGCTTTTGGCAGAGCTTTCCGAGATTCCGAATCTTCAGTGGATTCGGATTTTGTATTGCTACCCGGAGGAAATAGAACCGGAGCTGATTCGGGAAATGAAGAGGAATCCGAAGGTATGTCACTATCTGGATCTTCCTATACAGCATGCCTCTGACAGGATTTTAAAGAGGATGAATCGGAGAACCAGAAAGGAAGAGCTGAAGGAAAAGATTGCTCTTTTAAGAAAGGAAATGCCGGATATTGCCTTGCGCACCACGATTATTACCGGCTTCCCGGGAGAGACGGAAGAGGATTTTCAAGAGGTTTTGGACTTTATTTCGGAAATGCGTTTTGATCGTCTGGGAGCCTTTCCCTATTCTCAGGAAGAGGGAACCAAGGCTGCGGAGATGGAAGATCAGATTCCCGAAAAGCTGAAAAATCAAAGACTTTCTCAGATTATGGAGCTACAGCAAAATATTGCTTTCCGAAAGGCGGAGGAGCAGATAGGAAGAAAGCTGAAGGTTTTGGTTTGCGGCTATGACGAGGAGGAACAGAGAGTGCTTTGCCGTTCCTATATGGATGCTCCGGATGTGGACAGCTATCTCTATGTTTTCGGAGAGAAAAAGGAAGTGGGTAGCTTCCTATATGCTAAGGTAATAGATACGGAAGGCTATGATTTGATAGGAGAATGGTGTGAATCTACCGAATAAATTAACGCTGTTACGAGGAATTCTGGTTCCTTTCTTTGTGTTTTTTATCCTTTTAGAGGGTGGAAACAATCTTCTTTACCGCTATATCGGTTTGGGAATTTTCTGCTTTGCCTCCTTTACGGATTTTTTAGATGGTTATCTGGCCAGAAAGAATCATTTGGTGACCAATTTCGGAAAATTCATGGATCCTTTGGCGGACAAGCTTCTGGTGTGCTCTGCATTAATATGCTTGATTCCCCTGGGGGAGCTGCCGGCTTGGTATGTGGTCATTTTAATCGGAAGAGAGTTTGTGATTTCCGGTTTTCGATTGGTTGCGGCAGATCATAATATCGTTATTGCCGCATCAATCTTTGGAAAAGCGAAAACAGCCAGTCAAATGCTTATGATTATTTTGCTTCTTTTACAGATACCCGCTTTGGCTTTTGTGAATCAGATTTTTATTGTTTTATCTTTAGTGCTCACCATTCTTTCTTTGGTGGACTATGTATATAAAAATCACAGGGTAATTTCAGAGGGAGGCTTCTAATGGGAGATAAAAAAGAAAAGAAGGTTTTGGTGTATAATAGTGAGGCACCCATTGAAGAACAGGTGGTTTCTTTACTGAAAGGTTTAAAGAAAACCATTACTACCGCCGAAAGTATAACAGGCGGCATGATTTCAGCCGCTATTACTTCTGTGGAAGGAGCTTCCGAATGTTTTAAGGTGGGTTATGTCAGTTATTCCAACAAAGCAAAAAGGAAGTTGCTTTCCGTTAAGAAGGAGTTATTACGAAAGGAAGGAGCAGTTTCCTCCTCTGTGGCAAAGGAAATGGCTATTGGAGCCATGATGGAATCCGAGGCGGATTTGGCGGTTGCCGTAACCGGTAATGCAGGTCCTACTGCCTTGGAAGATAAAGAAATCGGTCTGGTTTACATTGCGGTTTGCGCCGGAGGAAAGACAAAGGTAGAAGAGTATCATTTTGCGGGAACTCGAAAAGAAATCCGAGAACAATGCTGTAACACCGCATTGGTGATGGTAAGAAACTATCTTTTGGAAAAAATGACTTAGTATGCGTTTTTCAAAATCTTTACAGTTTGGCGAAAGGGCCAAGAACTACATTCCCTATTTGATGGAGAATTTAAGAGAGGGACATACGATCCCCATGTGTTATTTAATCTACTCCGGCTTGGGAAATAACCTATATGAATTTTACGGGGCTCCCCATTGGTCTTTACCCACATTTCCCAGGAAAGAGGAAGAAATCCTTGGGGTGGCTTATGGCTATAAAGATGCCCTGTTGCTGGTGTCCGGGATGACCCGGCAAGCATTGGAGGAAGAAAGGAAATGCTCCTTGTCTTAGGGATTCTAAAATGGATATTGCTGATTATTCTTATCCTGTTTTTGCTTCTTCTTTTCTTGCTTCTTCTGCTCTTGCTTCTTCCCTTTCGTTATGAAATCTTCGGGGAGAAGGAGAGAGAGGAGAAATTACCAAGGGGAAGAGGGAAAATTACTTATCCCGGTTTAAAAATTTCCGGAAGCTTTCAAGAGGGAAAATTAGAATATAAGGGAAAGTTTTTGTTTTTTACTCTTTTTGAGAGCGGCAAGGAAGAGAATTCTGAAAAGGACGAAGACTCTTCTCGAAATGTAGAAGGTTCGGGACAAGAAGCAGAACTCGTAGAGGAAGAAAATTGATGAAGGCTATGGAGAAAATCCTATCCATCCCTAAGAAGACCATACGGAAAGGGAAGGAAATAAAAAAGAAAATCCGGATGCTTACCCAAGAAGAAACAAAGGAGATGCTTGTCCTTGTTTTTCGCCAGATTCTCTATCTTCTTCATCATTCCAGGGTCAGGAACTGGAAGGGGGAGCTTTATCTTTCCATGGCGGATCCCTACACCTTGGGACAGGTTTTGCAGGGAATAGCACTTTTATCCCCATTCCTCGGAGATTCCCTGCATGTTTATCCGGAATTTGATGACTCCTATTACTACGGAGAGATTAAGGCAAAGGGAAAGTTTCGTTTGATCCATATCGTTATCGTGGCTGTTCGTCTTCTTCGGAACAGGAAGTTCCGAGAATTGCTTTTTAAGGGAGGAAATGATGGCAAATCATAATACACAAGAATTACTGAACGCCCTGTTTCAAGGCTTAGATGGTTTTGTCCAGTCGAAAACCGTGGTGGGAGAGCCCATTGTTGTGGGAAATACCACTCTGATTCCTCTGATGGAAGTAAGCTGTGGAATGGCAAGTGGAGCCTTTATGAAGGAGAATCAGAAAAAGGGGGATGGAGGAGCGGGAGCCATGAGTTCCAAAATCACTCCTGCTGCCATGCTGATTATCCAGGAGGGAAGAACAAAGCTCATTCGTGTGAAGAATGAAGATGCTTTTTCCAAGATTATTGATATGATTCCCGAAGCCATTGACAAGATTACAGGAGGAAGTCGGGTAACAAAGTCTGCAGAAGATTTGGCGGAAGAGAATCTGGAAAGCTTAAAGCAGAAGAACAATACGAAGAAAAAGGAAAAAGTGGAAGAAGAATATGTCACTCCGGTGATTGATCTACCGGAGGAGGAAGCCATCGAGGAAATCGACTTGGTGGATATTGATTTAACAGACTAAGGATCGGTTTCCTGCGGGATTTTGTTTATTTCCGGGAATGTATAGGAAGAAAAAAACCGGAAATAAGGAGTTTTAGGAAAAAAGCAAGAAAGCCCTTGCAAGAAACTATTCTTTTTGCTATTATATTTTAGTCGCTGTTTTGCGGTGGAACTTTTAAAAGAGGGAGGTGCAATCATGGCTAAGTGTGCTATTTGTGAGAAGGCAGTGCATTTCGGCAATCAGGTAAGCCATTCACATAGAAGATCTAATAAGATGTGGAAAGCAAATGTGAAATCGGTTAGAGTTAAGGTAGATGGCGGTACAAAGAAGATGTACGTATGTACTTCCTGCCTACGTTCCGGAAAAGTAGAACGTGCCGTATCCGGTGTAGCTGAATAAGATTTTAGAAAAGATATTGTGTGAACAATATCTTTTTTTTTGCCTAAAGAGTATAAGGAGTCCTATTTCATAAGGGAGGCCTAATGCATGGAATATTATAAAGGAAAAGTAGCAATAGCTTTTGATAGCTTTCCTTAAAGCTCAATATTTTTTAAATACTTAAGAAAGAATTATGATTTATCCCTAAGAATCCCTAGTATTTCTAGGGTAAAAAGAAAGAGAATCGAAATACTTTAAAGGAGAAAGCTATGGTTCAATGCAAAAATTTAACAAAAAAATACGGATCCAAGGTTGCTCTTAGGGATGCCACCTTACATATTTATCCGGGAAATATCTTTGCTCTTTTGGGGCCAAACGGTTCCGGAAAAACCACTTTCATGAAGATTCTCGGAGACTTAACCAAGCAGAGCAGTGGAGAAGTATTATTTGAGGGAAAGCCCTTAAGCATTCAAAGTAGAAAAGACATTGCCTATCTGCCTACAGAAAGTCAGGCCTATCCCTTTATGACAGTGGGAGACTATGGAAAGTATCATAAAAGCTTCTTTCCGGAATTTCAGGAGGAAGAGTACAAGAGAATGCTGGAAGAGATGGATATTTCTCTAAAGCTTCCCTTCAAGGCCTTATCCACCGGTATGGACAAGAAGGCAAGAATTGCGGCAACCCTTGCCCGAAATGCAAAGCTGGTGCTTTTGGATGAGCCCTTTAACGGAGTAGACCTTCTGGCCAGAGAAGAAATTGAAAAAATGATTTTGGAAAAGAAACAAGAGAACAGTACCATCCTTCTTTCCAGCCATTTGGTGGAAGAGGTGGAGGATTATGTTCAGTTTGCTATTTTCTTCCATCAGGGAAAGGTACTTTCCGTGGAACAGCTTGAGAGGATGCAGGAAAATAAGGGGCAGAATCTTACAGAACGTTACAGAAGTCTTTTGGGAAAAAAGAAGGAGGGCTAAATGCTGACATTACTACAATATGAAATGAAAAAAACCGCCTTTATGAAGATCCTCTGCGGCTTTGCCCTTTTTATTTCCCAGGCCTTTGTGATGCTGGGAACAGCAACGGATAATTATGTGGTAGCCGGTCTTGGTGCAGGTTTACTGATTTTCTTCAGTTTTCTGGTGATTTTTATTCTGGGATTATCCAGTATGGCCAGTCTAAGCAAGGATTTAAATACAACCCAGGGCTATATGCTCTTTATGCTGCCGAAACACAGTGCCTATTTCCTCTTGGCAAAGATTGTTGAAAGCTTGGTCAGTACCTTTTTGGCAGGAGTAGTAATTGTGCTGATTTTTAGTTTTAATGTAGCTTACTTTGGCATTGATATGGATACATATAAGGATTTTTTTGAAATGTTTTGGAATCTAGTTTTGAGCGGAAAGGGTTTTGGAGAGTTAAGTCTTTATGTGATTCGTTTCCTTGCCACTGCAGCGGCTTTTTGGGTTTTTCTTTCCACCATGGCAATTTTATGTGTTACGGTACAGGCCAGTATGTTTAAAGGAAAGGCATTGGCCTTAGTAGTCAGCATTATTGCCTTCTTTTGCCTCTTTTTATATCTGTTCAGCGCCTTGCCGGAGCTTGCCTCCACAATATCCTGGGAGTACAAAGATCCGATTTTTTACGGGATGATTGTAGCCTTATCTGCCGGATTTTTTGCACTGTCTTCTTATCTTTTAGAGAAGCAAAGGAATTTTTAAAAGGCGAAAAGGGAAGATTCTGTCAGTAGATCAAAAAGAAAAGAGACATATCATTTATCCTGAACAACGATAACAGAGTAATGATTTTGTCAGTTGATAAAGAAATAAAAAGAGAGTAATCATTCATCCTTTGATACAATAGATTTCCTTTTCAGAATAAGGAAAATGGAGTATACTATACAAAATTCTCATTACAGCAAGCTTGTTCTTAGGGCATAGGAGCATTTGCTTAAGGGAAAAATTATAATGACTAAGAATAGACAGAAGATAGGGATTGGAGGAAAGACAATGAAAGGAAAAATCTCCTCTCATTACGGTGAGGTACAAATCTCCGAAGAAGTCGTTGCAAGCTACGCAGGAAATGCAGCAGTTTCTTGCTTTGGTATTGTTGGAATGGCTGCGGTTCCCATTTCCGGAAAGGGACTGGCAAAGCTTTTGAAGCAGGAAAGCTATCACAAGGGCATTTCCGTGGATATTCAGGGAAATGAAATCAGTTTAGACTTCCATGTGATTGTAGCTTATGGTGTAAGCATTCAGGCTGTGGCTGAGAACCTGATGGAAAGCGTAAGATACAGAATTTCACAGTTTACAGGAATGAAAGTTAGACGAATCAATGTGTATGTAGAAGGGGTTCGGGTAATCGATTAAGTTTCGTAGAAATAGGAGGAATTTACCTGTGGGTAAAGTACTAAGTGCAAGGGATTTGCAGAAGGCTTTCTTAGCCGGGGCAAATCAGCTGAATGCAAAGAAGGATTTGATTAATGAGTTAAATGTATTCCCTGTTCCGGACGGAGATACGGGAACCAATATGACCATGACAATCCTTTCCGCAGCAAAGGAAGTGGCAAATATTGAGGGAGGAAGCTTAAAGGAGATTTGTAAGGCGATGTCCAGCGGATCTCTTCGTGGAGCCAGAGGAAACTCCGGCGTTATCCTTTCTCAGTTGATTCGTGGATTTACGAAGGAATTATTGGAAGTAAAGGAAGCTGACAGCATTGTTTTGGCGAAGGCCTTCCAAAGAGCTGTGGAAACAGCCTATAAGGCGGTAATGAAGCCGAAGGAAGGAACCATTTTAACCGTTGCCAAGGGGATGGCGGATAAGATTATGGAGCTGTCTTTAACAGAAGAGGAGATTTTGCCTCTTTTGGAAAAGGTAGTGGCCTACGGAGATGAGGTTTTAAAGAAAACTCCGGAAATGCTTCCTGTTTTGAAAGAGGCAGGAGTGGTGGATTCCGGTGGAGCCGGTTTAATGTGTGTACTGGAAGGGGCTTTGCGTTCCTTAAAGGGCGAGAAGATTGAACTGGATTTGGAATTCAAGGAAGATTCCGGTGTTTCCGCATTAACGGGTGAGAGAAAGAGTAGAGGAGAGATATCCACTGCGGACATTCGTTTCGGGTATTGTACGGAATTTATGGTCAATGGTGACCACCCCTTCTCTGATGAAGAGGTGGAGAAGCTTAGAGACTACCTTTCCGGTATCGGTGATTCCATCGTTTGCTTTTCCGATGAGGATTTAATTAAGGTACATGTGCATACCAATCATCCGGGAGATGCCTTTGAGAAGGGTCTTACCCTGGGCTACCTTTCCAAAATGAAGGTAGACAATATGCGCCTTGAGCATCATGAGGTATTGATTGAGGATGCTTCCCGTATTGCCGCCATGGAAAAGCTGGAGGAAGAGCCTAAGGAAGCAGGAGCTTCCAAAGAGTCTGAACCGGTAGAGGAAAAGGACTTCGGATTTGTGGCAGTATGCTCCGGTGACGGACTGAGAGATATTTTCTTAGACCTTGGGGTGGATCAGGTAGTTTCCGGAGGACAGAGCATGAACCCCTCAACCGAGGATTTGTGTGCCGCGGTAGAGAAGATTCATGCCAAGCATGTCTTTATTTTACCCAACAACAAGAACATTTTACTGGCTGCTCAGCAGGTAAAGGATATTCTGGAGGATCGTTCCGTATCCGTAGTGCCCAGTAAGACCATTCCCCAGGGAATTTCCGCAATGATTTCCTTCCAGCCGGAGGGAACGGTGGAGGAGAACCAGGAGGGCATGGAAGACAGCCTGTCCATGGTTTCTTCCGGAGAAATTACCTATGCGGTTCGAGATACCAGCATTGACGGAAGAGAAATCCATAAGGGAGACATCCTTTTCCTGGGAGATCAGGGGCTGCTTTCCGCTGAAAAAAGCATTTCCTTGGCTATGAAGGAAGGCTTGGAGAAGATGGGAGAGGGAGAAATCCTGAGTCTTTATTATGGAGAGGGAGTAACGGAAGAAGAGGCTAAGGCCTTGGAGAAGGAGATTTTGGAGTATATGCCGAATCTTGAGGTGGAGGTTCACGCCGGCGGACAGGCAGTGTACTATTATCTTCTTTCCCTAGAGTAAGAGTCGTTTTTACAGAAATGTTTTCGCTATTTAAACAAGGTATATAGAATTGATACACTTTCGACATCATAGCATTGAATCGGGGGCACGCTTTCGCTAACCTCGCCTCGTAGCAGTACTAAGCTAAAAGCTTCGCTTTGCTTGCTTTTAGCAAGTACTGACGGGCTCAGATTACCCCCGGCTTCAAAGCTATGATGCGAAAGTTCGCTGTTCTATATAGCCTTGTTTTTTTGTGGGGCGAAAAGTTATTTCAGTAAATAACGGTGGGTTAAGATGCCTATAGGGAACGAGGGAAATTTCAACTGCCTGTTCTTCGGCGGTAATCAGGAGAATAGCTGTTGTCTTTGTAAGGGAAATTGTTAAAGGAGATTTATGCTTCAGGATGCTGTGGAAAGGATTAAGGGGGTGGGGGAGAAAACCGCCGCTCTTTTTCATAAAATGAATATTTACACCAAGGAAGATCTTTTAGAGGATTTTCCTATTTCTTATCTGCAATATCCTAAGCTTTGTTCTATTTCGGAAGCCAGGGAGAAGGAGTGGATGGCTTTTTCTCTTGTACTTTTAGAGGATGCCAGGGTTTTACAAAATACCAAGCTTTCCATGCTGCAATGCTCCGCCGGGGATGAGAGTGGAAAGCTTCTGATTCAATATTTTCATGCAAGCTATCTCCTTAAAACTTTAAAAAAGGGAAGAAAACTGGTGTTTTTCGGGCAGGTCAAAAGCTTTCGTGGGCATTTTATTCTGCAACAGCCTAAGATTTTTTCTTTGGAGGAGTACGAAGAAAAGAGAAAGAGCTTGGAGCCTATCTATTCCCTTAGAAAGGGGCTTGGAAATGCCCTAAGAAGAAAGTGTATTCAGGAGATATTCAAGGAAGAGCCCAAAATTCCGGAGAGTTTTCCTCAGAATTTTTTGGAAAGAGAAGAGCTATGTAATAAAAGACAGGCCATGGAATACCTGCATTTGCCGAAGAGGGAAGAGGAGAGGCAGCAGGGATTAAAGCGCCTGGCCTTTGAGGAGTTGTTTTACTACAGCCTGTTTCTGGAAAAGGAGGAGAGGGACTTTCTCTCTCTGTCGGGACAGGAGGAGAGGATTCCGGGGAAAAATGCAGAATTTCAGCGGGGATTGCCCTTCAGCCTGACAAATGCCCAAAAAGAGGCTTTAGAGGAGATGGATAGGGTATTTTCCCAAGGAGAGAGACTGCTTCGCTTTGTTCAGGGAGATGTGGGCTCCGGGAAAACCATTTTGGCCTTTTATGCCTTGTATCTTATGGCCAGCAAGGGCTTCCAAACCGCTATTATGGTGCCTACGGAAATTTTGGCGCAACAGCATTTTCTAAAACTGCAAAAACTGCTGGAAGAGAATCAGTGGGAGATTCCCATTGCCCTTCTGATTGGCAGCAGCAGTAAGAAGGAGAAGGAAAGAATTTATCAGGGACTAAAAGAGGGCAGTATTCTGGGGGTAATCGGCACCCAGGCTTTGATTCAGAAGGGCTTAGCTTTTTCTCATCTGAAAATGTTGGTCATTGATGAACAGCATCGTTTCGGCATACAGGAAAGAAACCGTTTGGAAAAGAAGGGGCAAAATCCCCACTGCATCTACCTTTCCGCAACCCCCATTCCCCGTTCTTTGGTAAAGCTGCTCTATGGCGCTGTGCCCTACCTCCTGCTTTCGGAAAAACCGGCCAATCGTCTGCCTATTAAGAATGCCCTGCTTTCCCCTGCGGATCGGGAGAAGGCCTTTTCCTTTATCAAAAAGGAGCTGGATAAAGGGCGGCAGGCCTATATTATCTGTCCCTTGGTGGAGGAAAATGAGAATCTTTCCGTGGAAAGTGTTACCGCCTACCAAAAAAATCTTAAGCAGTACTTTGGGAAGGACTATTCCTTCGCGGTTTTGCATGGGAAAATGAAGGCAGGGGAGAAGGAGCAGGTGATGCAGGACTTCTCTTCCGGAAAGACAAGGATACTTCTGTCCACCACCGTTGTGGAGGTGGGAGTGGATGTGGCCAATGCCACGGTGATGCTGATTGAAAATGCGGAGCGTTTTGGTCTGGCCCAGCTCCACCAGCTACGAGGCAGGGTGGGAAGATCGGAACTGCAAAGCTATTGTATCTTTATGGATCATAAGGAAGATGAGAAATCCCAAAAAAGACTTTCCATTATTCGGGACAGTAATGACGGCTTTGCCATTGCCAAGGAAGATCTGGCTCTGCGAGGACCGGGGGATTTGTTCTTTGGAGAAAGGCAGTCCGGCCCCCTGCAATTTCGTTTTGCAGATCCTCTAAGGGATGAAGAGTTATTTTTCAAGGCAAGAGAGGCGGCAAAGACTCTTTTAGAGGAGGATGCCCTTTTGGAAAGACCGGAAAATCAGGGGATTAAAGAAATTTTCCAAAGCCTCCTTACAGAAAGTGCTTAAAGTAAGAATATTCGGATAGAGGATAGTTCTAAAGAACAGCCAGGTGGAGAATACCGGGGATACAAAATTTGGCGAAAATCCTTGGCGTATACTCGCATGGAAAAGCTTTCTATAAAAATAGGAAGTTGTAGAAAAAAATTAATCTTTATCCCTTTACAACGACCGGCATTTTCGCTTTAATATGAGGGAAAAGGAGAGTGGTATGAGAGTTATTGCAGGTTCAGCCAGAAGGCTTTTGCTTTCGGTGCCGGAGGGGAAGGATACACGCCCCACTACGGATCGAATCAAGGAGACCTTATTTAATATTTTACAATTTGACTTAGTGGACCAGGACGTTTTGGATCTTTTTGCGGGAAGCGGTGCGCTGGGGATTGAAGCCCTGTCCAGAGGGGCGAAAAGAGCGGTTTTTTGTGACAGTGGAAAGAAGGCTTTGGCCTGTATAGAGCAAAATATCGCCCGTTGTCATTTTCAGGAACAGGCTCTGGTGTATGGAGGAGATTTCCATAGTGCCTTAAGAAGTTTAGAGGGAAAGGACTATCACTTCGGTATCGTCTTTTTAGACCCTCCCTATGGCGAGGATTTGGCAAAGGAAGCCCTTCGGAGACTGGAAAAGTCCTCTATGGTGGGGAAGGATACGGTTTTTGTTGTAGAGGCGTCGTTGGAAGAGGATTTTTCCGACATGGAAGAGGAAGGATATCGAATTCTTCGAGAGAAGCTGTACAAGACCAATAAGCATATCTTTCTTCGTTTACAGGAGGCTGTATGAAGATAGGATTGTATCCCGGCTCCTTTGATCCCGTGACCTTCGGGCACTTGGATGTGATTGAACGAAGCCGGAAAATGGTGGATAAATTAATCGTGGGTGTACTGCAAAACCGGCAGAAGACTCCGTTGTTTTCCATGGAAGAACGTGTTAGAATGATTTCTGAGCACACGAAGGAATGGGACAATGTGGAGGTGCATAGTTTCACCGGCTTAACGGTGGATTATGCGAAAAAAGTCCATGCCAATATGATTGTGAGAGGTCTTCGGGCGGTAACGGATTTTGAGTTTGAGTTGCAGCTGGCCCAGACCAATAAGGTGATTGCGGAGGAAGTGGACACCATTTTCCTTGCCACCAGTTTGAAATATTCGTATTTAAGTTCCAGTACTGTAAAGGAGATTGCATCCTTTCATGGTGATATATCAGCCTTTGTTCCGAAAGATGTGGAAGAGGCTATGAAGAAAAAATTTGATGAACAAGAGAGACGGAGGGGGATATGAGCAGAATTGAGCAGTTGATTGGAGAAATTGAGGAATACATTGATAGTTGTAAGTATCAGCCTTTGTCCAATACGAAGATTTTAGTGAATAAGGAAGAGATGGAGGAGCTTTTGGTGGAGCTTCGCCTTCGGGTTCCTGAGGAGATTAAGAAGTATCAGAAGATTATTTCCCAGCAGGATGCTATCCTGGCTGATGCGAAGGCTCAGGCGGATATGATGTTAAATGACGCCAGAACCCAGACCGAGGAGATGGTTTCCGACAATGAAATCATGCAGAAGGCTTATGAGAAGGCAAATGCACTTTTGCAGGATGCTCAGAAGCAGGCAGACGGTATTGTAAACAATGCGGTGGCGGATGCAGACCAGATTCGCAGCAATGCCATTCGCTACACGGATGAGATGCTGGCAAGCCTGGAAACCATTATTACCCGTTCCCTGGATACCGCAGAGGAGCATCTGACCGGCTTAAAGTCCTCTTTACAGGATTCCCGTTCCATCGTGCAGTCCAATCGTTTTGCACTGGCAAAGGCTATTCCGGAGCAGAAGCAGGGCTAAAATAGCTTTAAAAACAAATAAGAAGATTTATAGAAAGTTCCCCTTTTCCTTTGGAGAGGGGGATTTTTTTATGTAATGCTTGAAGGGAAAGCCCTTAGACCTTATTTTTTGTACGAAAATAGAAAAGGAATAATAGATTAGGGATGGAAGTTTCTTAAAAATCATATCAATGTGCAAAAATAATTAGAAAAAAATCTAAAATATAGTATAATTTTATATCGTGAAATGGCAAGAAATAAGAAAGGACGATAGAGATGAGAAGAAAAAACATGCTGGCTTTAGGAGTGAGCTTGGTATTTTGTGCAACAAGCACTGCTGTACCCCTCTATGCCAATCCCTTAGACAATCAGGAAATAACTGTTTCAGAGGAAAAGGAAACAAGTAAAAATCAGGCAGAAAATTCTGTAGTCGCTACAGTGAAATATAAAAATACAGATTCGGAAGAAGGAAGCAAAGAAAGCTTGGCGGATTTTCCGGAGGAACCAGAAAAAGCAGGTTCTACAGAAGTAGTAGAGTCAGCCGAAGAAACTGAACTTGCGGAAGAATCAGCTCTTAGGGAAGATGTATCTGCTGTGGAAGAGACCGGCATGGTAAAGCCTTTGTCTTTAGGTTACTCCAGCTTCCGTATGGCAAATGTAAATGCCGACGCTTATACTCGTAAAGATAAGATTTACTGGATATTTCTGGATTATACCGGTATAGAGTTTGCCGGAAGGGATCATATGAAGGTGGTGAGAAACAATCCGGTAAAAGTATCTGAGCTAGCCCTAAGAAGCCAGGGGCTTGTCAAGGATGTAAGCGAAGAGCATTTCAAGGTTCTTCCGGAGAGAGTCGTGGAAAAGAAGGCAGGAGGAGTCTGGGCTCCTTATCAGTTGAACTATTTTACTCCGGGAGAATATCGCTATATCTATACTCTGGCTGTAGGGAAAAACAGTCCTTATTATCTTCTGCCAAAAGATACCCCGGATAATGATGTAGGCTTTACATATACTCAGGCACGTATCGGTAATCGCTTTGCGGATGATCAAAGCAATGAATCCAATAATTTAGAAATAAAAATCTCCAATAGGGAAGATGCAAAATATAAGTACTATCCTCTAGAAAGCGATTCTTTTTCTGTAAAGGAAGAGAAGACTATCAGTCAGGTATACTTAAACTCCAGCTTTGATATTCATAAGGCAAAGGTGGGAGATCCTATGAACAGTGTCACCCTGAATGTGGAAAAAATCGTGCTTACAGACGGCACAACCGTATTGAACCCGGGAACTCCCGCACAGCCCTTCCTGATGAATATGTACAGAGAATACTCCGATGAATTGAACCGCTTTAAGCTCTTTTTAGAGAGCTATGTGAATGCAGCCGGTGAAAAAGGCAACGTGAGAAAAGCAGCGGAAGGGACTCCTCTTCCTGCCGGACGTTATAAGGTAATGTACCTTGTACAGCCTCATTTTGCAATTGGAAAGTATCGCTTCCTTGTTGAGGGAACAGATGATAACTATGGAAATGGTACTGAATTTTATGTCAATAATGAACGATACAGCAATGTGTCCTTAAACCTGCAAGCAGGTTTAACAGCAGGAGCCGAAGTGCTTTCTCCTTTTTTTGAGCCTGATAAAGCAGAAAAGAAGCAGAATACTTCCGGTAATACTGGAAACTCCGGTTCTACCTCTAAAGCTGTCTCCAGTAGTTCCGGTGGTTCAGGGGGAAGCTCTTCCGGTTCCGGTGGCTCTGGGGGAAGTTCCGGTGGTGGCTCCGGAAGCTTTAAGGTCAGCAGTAGCCTGACCGGACAGGTACTTGGCGTAGATCGTTCTTTATCCGGAGGTCAGTGGGTACAGGATGAAAAGGGCTGGTGGTACAAAAGAGCGGACGGAAGCTATCCGAAGAATAGCTGGGGCTATGAAGCCTATAACGGAAAGTCCTACTGGTACTACTTCCTTGATTCCGGCTATATGGCTACAGGCTGGGTAGAAGTAAACGGTAGTAAATACTACCTCTTCCCAAACTCTGACGGTTGGAAGGGCAGGATGCTCACCGGTTGGCAGTGGATTGACGGAAACTGCTACTACTTAGACCCGCAAGGACAAAATGAAGGCGCTCTATATAGAAATACCACTACTCCCGATGGTTTTACAGTGGATACGGAAGGAAGATGGGTAGTGAATGGAGCAGTGCAAAAGAAGTAGCAGTATGAAAGATTTCCTCTCTTAAAATGTATGGGAATACTTTGTTGTTTCTGGTGGATGTATAGGCGTATCACGACAAGGATATAGCCGGTGCATTTTTACGCTGGAACAAGCATGATAAAGTCAGTGAGGAGGATGTATCTGCATGAGATTAATTCGAAGGATTGTATTTTTTGTTTTTTTGTTAATTTTTATTATTTCATTAATTAATAGTTTTTCCATACTGCTAAACATGTATGGTGATTATAAACATCCACCCAAATACTTGTTAGAAAATGCAGGGTCTGGTGGTATACTGGCGTTTGATACTACATATTTTGCAATTGATGATGATGGTGTAAAAAAAATCTCGGAAATAAGGTATAATAATTTAATATTTGCTGAAGACAATCATTATAGCTTTGTATGGGAAAAATATTACAACTTTGAGGTTAACGCCAGATCGAAAGATCCTTCGGATTGGGAGTATGAAATATCTGAGTTTAACGATGGTTTTTATGATACAGATATTTTAACTGAGCAAATAAAAAAATGGAACTTAGTGTTGATGGCAAAATTGATATCCAAGTAACTAAATTTGATGATTATTACATAGTTAAGGTCAACTGTTTGGAAGCTGATGGTTTAACTATCATAGATTCGTATTATGCAATATTTCACAATGGAGAAAGACTGGCTATGAAGAAAAATATAGAATTAAACTCGAGTCGAGATGTACGTAAATACTCATAATATATGTTAAGATGGAAAATCCGGAAAGTTTATACTTGCATCAAGTCTTGAATGATATTAAAGAGTTAACTTCCGATCTCACTCTAATTATAATTAGAATTTGCAAATTTTGACTTTCATGACAGAAATTTTTAGCTTTATAGACAGAAAATAATTGACAGAACAAAGGAGAAAAGCTTATAATCTCCTTTGTTCTATATATTTAGAGCGATGCGTGGCTCAGCTTGGTAGAGCGCTGCGTTCGGGACGCAGAGGTCGCTGGTTCGAATCCAGTCGCATCGACTGTAAGCAACGAGTGGGAGATGCCTAGGCATCTCCTGTTCTTATGTAGGAAGGGTAAAAATGAAAAGAGAGAGTTTTAAATCACGAATCGGCTTTATTTTGGTGAGCGCAGGTTGTGCCATCGGAATCGGTAATGTTTGGAAGTTTCCCTATCTGGTGGGGCAAAACGGTGGAGGAATCTTTGTTTTATTCTATCTTTGTTTCTTGCTTTTAATCGGTCTCCCCATTCTCACCATGGAGCTTGCAGTGGGTAGAGCCAGCAAGAAGTCCGTGGTAAAGGCCTATGAGGTTTTGGAGCCCAAGGGTACCAAGTGGCATTGGCATGGCTGGGTTTGTATTCTGGGCTGTTATCTTTTGATGATGTACTACACCACCGTTTCCGGCTGGATGCTTTCCTACTTCTTTAAATTTGCCTTCGGAACATTTTCCAAAATTGAACCCTCTCAGGTGGAAAATGTTTTTGGAACCATGCTGAGTCGTCCGGAGGAGATGACTCTATGTATGGCGATTACGGTTATCGGGGGCTTTTTGGTTTGCTCCTTGGGACTGCAAAAGGGGCTGGAAAAGATTACTACCATCATGATGGCCTGCCTTTTACTCTTGATTATTGTCTTGGCGGTTCATAGCTTGATGCTGCCGGGAGCCCTGGAAGGAGCGAAGTTCTACCTCTTCCCGAATCCGGAAAAGGTGAAGGAAATTGGCCTCTTTCACGTGATTTCTCAGGCTATGAATCAGGCCTTTTTCACCCTTTCCTTGGGGGTTGCGGCCATGGAGATTTTCGGCTCCTATATGTCTGAGGACTATTCCTTAACAGGAGAGGGAATCCGAATCTGTGCTTTGGACACCTTTGTGGCTATCCTTTCCGGTTTGATTATCTTCCCGGCCTGCTTTAGTTTTCATGTGGAGCCCAATGCAGGCCCTCCCCTCATTTTCTTTACTCTGCCCAGAGTATTTATGCACATGGCGGGAGGAAGAATCTGGGGAAGCCTCTTCTTTGTTTTTATGACCTTTGCCAGCTTTTCCACCGTTATTGCGGTGTTTGAAAATCTCATTTCCACCAGTATCGATAACTTCCACTGGGATAGAAAGAAGGCGGTTATCGTGAACTGCATTCTGATTCTGGTTTTGAGTATTCCCTGTATTCTTGGCTATAACCTTTGGAAAGATTTAAAGCTGATTGGTGGCAGAGATATATTGGATTCCGAGGACTTTATCGTAAGCAACTTAATTCTTCCTATCGGTTCTTTAGTTTACCTTCTGTTCTGCGTAAGCAAGTGGGGCATGGGCTTCCCCAGATATTTGGAGGAATGTAATAAGGGTGAGGGCGTGAAAATGCCGGCCTTCCTCCTAAACTATTTCCGTTTTGTTTTGCCAATTTTCATTTTACTTCTCCTGTTCCAGGGCTTATTATAAAAGGAACTGTTGTTTTGCTTTGATCCGGGAGGAAGGAGCAGGATGAATATTCGAGAAGAAATGGAGAAAATGGAAAAGGAGATTCTCTCTCCCTTTGCTTGTTGTAGCGTGGACTCTTTGGGAAGAGATCTACCGGAGGAAGAGGACGATATCCGAACCATTTTCCAAAGAGATAGAGACAGGATTTTACATTCCAAGGCCTTTCGCCGGCTAAAGCATAAGACCCAGGTCTTTATTCAGCCGGAGGGGGATCATTATCGTACCAGACTGACCCATACCTTGGAGGTGAGTCAGATTGCCAGAAGCATTGCCAAGGCTCTTCGCTTAAATGAAGACCTTACCGAGGCCATTGCCTTAGGCCATGATTTAGGGCATACCCCCTTTGGCCATGCCGGAGAGAGGGCTTTAAACAAGCTATGCTCCGGAGGCTTTTCTCATGTGGACCAAAGTATCCGGATTGTGGAGATTTTAGAGAAAAATGGTAAAGGACTGAACCTGAGCAAAGAGGTTCGGGACGGAATACAAAATCATAGAAGCTCAGGAAAACCCAAGACTTTGGAGGGGCAGGCGGTTCGTTTTGCGGATAAGATTGCCTATCTGAACCATGATGTGGATGACGGCATCCGTGCCGGACTTTTCCGGGAGGAAGAGCTTCCGGCGGAATTTCGGAAGGTGCTGGGCTTTACCGCAAGAGCGCGGCTAAACACGTTGATTCGCTCCGTCATCTTTACCTCCAGGGGGAAGGATAAGCTTTCCATGGAGCCTATGATGGAAGAAAATATGCAGGGCTTAAGGAAGTGGATGTTTCAAAATGTTTACACCAGCAGTAAAGCCAAGGAAGAGGAGTGGAAGGTAGACGGCATGCTGAAGCTCTTATTTTCCTTTTATCAGGAGCACCCCTTGGAAATGGCGGAGGAATATCGTTTTCTGCTAAAAAAGGGGGAAGAGGAAGGAAAGGAAGACCCCAAGCTCCTTTTAGACCGTATTGTTGCGGATTACATTTCCGGCATGACGGATGAGTATTGCAGCCACAAGTTCATGGAGTATTTTGTTCCGAAGGCCTGGGAGAAGGACTGATATGTACTATGGAGAAGATATCGTAGAGGAAATCCGGCAAAGAACGGATATCGTGGATTTAATAGGACAATATGTACATTTGAAAAAGAAGGGCTCCAGCTACTTTGGGCTCTGTCCTTTTCATGGGGAGAAAACTCCCTCTTTTTCTGTTTCTCCCGGGAAACAGATTTTTTATTGCTTTGGCTGCGGTAAGGCGGGAGACAGTATCCGCTTTATGATGGAGTACGAGAACCTAAGCTTTGTGGAGGCGATAGAACAGCTGGCAGAGCGGGCAAATGTCACTCTTCCTGAAAAAAGCAGCGGAGTCAATAAGGGGGAAGAGGACCTTCGGTATAAGCTTTTGGAAATCAACAAAAATGCCGCCCTTTTCTTTGTGAAACAGCTTCGCAGTCCCAAGGGAAAGCTGGGCTTACAGTATTTGGGAAAGAGAGCCTTAAGCGGGGAAAGCATTACCCATTTCGGACTTGGCTATGCGGTACAGGAAAAGGATGCCCTGTATCAATATTGTAAATCTCTAGGCTATGAGGATTCCTTGCTACAGGCTTCCGGTTTATTTACTTTTAAAGAAAACGGTGTTCGAGATAAATTTTTTAATCGAGTGATTTTCCCCATTATGGACCTTCATCATCGGGTAATCGGTTTCGGAGGAAGAGTCATGGGGGACGGGGAGCCCAAGTACCTGAACTCTCCGGAAACCAAGCTTTTTGACAAATCCAGAAACCTTTTTGCCTTGAACTTTGCCAGAAGAAGCAGGGAATCCTATCTGATTCTTTGCGAAGGCTATATGGATGTGATTTCCATGCATCAGGCAGGCTGCATAGAGGCGGTGGCGGCATTGGGAACCGCCTTTACGGAGCAACAGGCCGCCCTTTTAAAGCGTTTTACCTCTACGGTGCTCCTTTGCTTTGACAGTGACAATGCAGGAAGAAAGGCCTGTAAGAGAGCCATTCCCATTTTACGGGAAAAGGAAATTCAGGCAAAGGTCATTTCCCTAAAGCCCTATAAGGATCCGGATGAGTTTTTAAAGGCGGAGGGAAAGGATGCTCTTATGGAGCGGATTCATAATGCAAAAAATGCCTTCCTGTGGGAGGTGGAGGAATTAAAGTCCGGCTTCAACCTGCAAGATCCGGGGGAGATGCAGGGCTATATGGAAGCGATTGCTTCCCTCTTAAGGGATTGCTTTTCCGACCCTGTGGAGCTGGAAAATTATTGTAAGGCAGTGGCTAGAGAACAGCTTTTATCCGCGGAGAATCTTTTGTATCTGGTACAAAAGGGAGAAGAAAAATCCCAGCTTTCCTTTGCTCTTTCCAAGCAGGGAAGACGGGAGGAGAATAAGCGGGAAAAGACTTTAACGGATAATTTGGAGGAGCAGTTCCTTTCTCTCCTACTGCAAAAGGAGGAGTGGATCGGGCCGGTTTCTCAGTATATCAAGGCAGAGGACCTGAGGGAGGAACTTTGCAGGCAGGTCTTTCTTTCTTTACAGGCGGGAAAGGCCGTTCAGGAAATCATGGACGGTTTCCGGAGTGAGGAAGAAAAATACCAAAAGTGTATGGCCCTCTATCATGGAGACCTGTATCATTTGGATCTGGAAAGACAGGAAGAGGAAAGAATGCTTCTGGACTTTATCCGCCAGATTAAATTGCGGGGGATTGAAAAGGCTATTGCAGAGGCTATGGACGGAGAAGAACTTTCCCGCTTGTTCCGGGAGAAGGATAAGTGGGAGCATTTCTCCGGCTTTTCCGGATAAAGGGCTTACTGAAAAGAGTTTTGGGGAGATTTTATTTTCCCTCTAAAAGGAGTGTGTAGATGAAGGGACTTGGGGCAAGGATACAGACCATGGTGGACTTATATCCGGTGGTGGACAGTATTGCGGATATCGGCTGCGACCATGGTTATACCGCCATTGCCTTATTTGAGGCAGGAAAGGCGGAGAAGCTTTTTGCCTGTGATATCGGAAAAGAGCCCTTGGAGATTGCAAAGAAAAATGTGCGTTTCAGAGGGCTGGAGGACAAAATCACTTGCCGTCTGGGAAATGGTTTGGAAGCCTTGGAAAAGGGAGAATGTAAGCATCTTCTTCTCTCCGGTATGGGGGGGATGCTGATGATACAGATTTTGGAAAGGCGAATAGAGGAGTTTGAAACGATTTTGCTCTCTCCCCAGTCCGACTATGAGAAGGTTCGGCGCTTTTTATATCCCTATATGGAGCTTGTGGAAGACTGCTATGTGAAGGAGAAAAATAAGTTCTATCGTATTATATTGGCGAAAAAGAGAAAGGGACAGGGTTCTTCAGGAGAAACACCGGATGCAGGAATGATCAGCCTGAAGATTGGGGGAAACAAATCGGAGACCGAGGGAAAAACTTTGGATTCTTCTGAAATATCAAAAGTGGAATGGGAGTTTGGTTGGCTTCCCTTGGCCAAAAAGGATCCTGTTTTAAAGGAACTTTTAGAGGATGAGGAAAGACATTTGGAAGAAATGCTTTCAAAAAATCCCCAAAAGGTGATAGCAGAGAAGCTGGAACGGGTGAAAGAGGGCCTTAGCTACTTTGGATAGGAGAGATAAATAGGAGAAATAATATGAAAAAACAAGAGCTGATTTCCTTTTTGGAGGAATTTGCACCGAAGCAGTATGCGGAGCACTGGGACAATGTGGGATTTTTGCTGGGAAAGAAGGAAGAAGAGCTTAGCAAGGTCTATGTCTGTCTGGATGTGCAGAGAAGGTCGGTGGAAGAGGCTATTGCCCATTCTTGTAATTTTATTTTGAGCCACCATCCCTTTATCTTTCAGGGGATGAAATCTGTTACCGGAGACAATGAGCAGGGAAGGTTGCTTCTTACTTTGGCGGAACATAAGATTTCCGTCTTTAGCATGCACACCAACTTCGACAGCGTAAAGGAGGGCATGGGAGATTTGATTTGCTCTAAGCTTTCCTGGAAAAAGGAGGGGGTACTGCAGGAAGTTTCTCCCGGCTTGGAGGGCATATCTCAGGGGATAGGATTTTACACTCGGGTGGATAAGGCATTTAGCTGTGAAGAACTTGCGGCCTATGTGAAGGAAAAGGCTGCTCTTCCCTATATTGAGTACTTTGACAGCGGAAAGCCCATCCAAAAAATTGCGGTTTGCCCGGGTTCCGGAAAGAGCTTTATGAAGGATGTGATTGCTAGCGGTGCAGACGCTTATATCACCGGAGACTTGGGACACCATGATGCAGTGGATGCCTTGGGAGAGGGGCTTAGCCTTCTTAATGCAGGGCATTACGGCTTGGAGCGATTCTTCGTGCCTTATATGAGCGAGCAGATTCGCCGACATTTTCCTAAGATAGATTGCGTAGAGGAAAAGGAAGTTTTCTTAGGAAAAATTCTGTAAAACTAAATAGAAAGGTCAGGGATGTCCATGAAAATTACAGCAAAAGGAAGAGTGGTAGAGTTAGAGGAGGGAAGTAAGTTTCAAGACTTGGTTCCCTTGTTTCAGGATATGGAGGAGTATCCAATCGTTTTGGTACGCTTTGGAAAGCGTATTTATGAGTTGCATAAGAGAATTCCCAATGTAGATCAGGAATGTACATTTTTAACCTTGAAGGATAGTATCGGTATGAAGAGTTATCACCGCTCTGCCGTATTTATGCTTTTAAAAGCTTTTTATCATCATTGTAAGGATGTGCCGGGCTTTAGAGTCAATATGGATTACACTCTTGGGGGCGGTTTTTACGGCTTCCTCTCCGGAGATGTGCAGATTACGAAGGAGCTTTTAGAGAAGGTAAAGGCTTCCATGCATGAGTATGCGGAAAAGAAGATGCCGATTATGAAGCGCTCCGTTTCCACCGAGGATGCCAGAGCTATCTTCCGGGAGGTAGGCATGCACTCCAAGGAGGAGCTCTTCCGTTATCGTATGACCAGCCGTGTCAATATTTACTCCCTGGGGAATTTCCAGGATTATTTCTACGGCTATATGCTGCAAAACACTTCTTATGTAACTTTATTTGACCTGCTTCCCTATGGAGACGGTTTTATCCTGCTTTTGCCAACACCGGAGAAACCCGATGAGCTTCCGGAGTTCCGTCCGATGGATAAGCTTTATCAGGTGCAAAAGGAATCCTCCCTTTGGGCCAGAAAGGTGGGAATCGGGGATATCGGCGCCTTGAATAAGCAGATTGTTCAGGGAGATACGGATTCTCTTATTCTGATGCAGGAAGCGTATTTTGAGAAGCAAATCGGTAATATCGCCATGTCTATTTTTAAGGAGAAGAAGCGTGTGGTACTGATTGCAGGACCTTCTTCCTCCGGAAAAACCAGCTTTTCCAAGCGTTTAAGCATTCAGCTTTCCGCACTTGGACTAAAGCCCCATGCTATCTCTGTAGATAACTATTTCAGAGCCAGAGTGGAGGCTCCCAGAGATGAGGAAGGAAATTACGACTTTGAGTCCATTCAGTGCGTGGATTTGGAGTTGTTTAACAAGGATATGCTTTCTCTTCTTTCCGGAGAAAGGGTGGAGCTTCCCCGTTACAATTTCTTCACAGGAGAAAGAGAGTATAAGGGAGATTATCTGAAAATGGAGGCGGAGGATGTCTTGGTTATCGAGGGTATCCACTGCTTAAATGATTTAATGTCCACCTCCCTGCCGGAGGAAAGTAAGTTCCGCATTTACATTTCCGCTTTAACACCCCTGAACATTGATGAGCATAACCGTATTCCTACAACAGATGTGCGCCTGCTTAGAAGAATGGTAAGAGATAACAGAACCAGAGGCTATTCTGCAGAAGATACCATTTCTATCTGGAAAAATGTAAGACGGGGCGAAGACAATTACATTTTCCCCTTCCAGGAGAGGGCGGATGTGATGGTAAACTCTGCGTTGATTTATGAGCTTGCAGTTTTGAAGATTTTTGCCCAGCCTCTGTTGTTCCAGATTGAAAATGACAGTCCTGCCTACCAGGAGGCTAAGCGTCTCCTAAAGTTCCTGGATTATGTGCTTCCTGTAAGCCCGGAGTCCATTCCGAAGAACTCCATTATTCGTGAGTTTATCGGCGGTTCCTGTCTGCATGTAGGCTAAAGCCTTCATCATACCACTCTAAGAAGGAGTGCTTTTCTCCCTCGGTTTTTAGGCCCAAGATGGTATTGATGGACACATTTTCCGTGGAACGGAAGATATTTTTCTCGATAAAGGGATTAGCTTCCTTTAGGGATGCAATCAATTTCTTTATCTCCAGACGCTTGGAACTGGTGGTGCCGTCCACATGGCAGGTGCTGCAGGTTTCGGTGAACTTGCAGGCGCACTGGATAAAGTTCAGTTGATTATAGTTTCGCCAATGGATAATGTCTTTTTCCCGAACATAGTACAGGGGACGAATCAACTCCATTCCTTCAAAGTTTGTGGAATGGAGTTTGGGCATCATGGCCTGGAATTGTCCACTGTAGAGCATTCCCATTAACACGGTTTCAATCACGTCATCAAAGTGGTGCCCCAGGGCAATTTTGTTACAGCCTAGCTCCTTTGCCTTGGAATACAGGTGTCCCCTTCGCATTCTGGCGCAAACATAGCAGGGAGAGGAGTCTATGGTGAAAACCGATTCAAAAATATCGCTTTGGAAAAACTCCAAGGGAATACCCAGAAGGGCTGCATTTTCCTCGATAATCTGTCGATTGTAGGCATTATAGCCCGGATCCATACAGAGAAAATGCAGGGTAAAGGGGAATTTGTTGTGCCGTTTTAATTCCTGGAAAAGCTTTGCCATAATCATGGAATCCTTACCGCCGGAAATGCAGACGCAGATAGAATCTCCCTCTTGAATCAACTCATAATCGTTGATGGCCTTGGCAAAGGGCGTGAAGATAGACTTTTTAAATTTTTTTCGAAGGCTTAATTCGATTTCCTTCTGCCGTTCCTCCTGTTTTGCAGCCTTTTTAATTTGCTGTAAAACGTATTTCCCATATCCCCCCTCCAGGTTTGCCACCTGATAGCCCCTGTCGGAAAGCCGCTCTCCTAACTCTCTGGAAAGGGTTCCGTATTTACAGTAAAGCAGATACTGTCCTTCTATAGAAAGGGGAATTTCCTCCCCCAGCAAAGTCTCTATGGGATAGGAGAGGGCCTTGTCCATGTGGCCGATTTCATATTCCTCTGCTTCTCTTAGGTCAATGGGGGTATAGTGTTTATATTCTTCTTTCTCCCAGGCTTCCGGAGAGATTTCTTTGATTTTACTCATGTTTAAGTCCTTCTAAATGCAATAATCGAAGTATTCTTTTCAAAATAATCACAGTATTTTTTTAAAATACACCGAAGCAGTATAGCATAAAGAGACTATGGAAGCAAAATAAAGCATATTATGAAGATATAGCCCAAGATATAGAAATAGTCGGAAAGGGAAAGGAAAGACGATCATAGGGACAATAAAGCTAAAAGAGGCAAAATAAGACTTGTCAGAAAAAGAAACTTAGGCTATGCTCTTTTGGAAAAATATTAGCCTAGGCTAACATAAATCAAGATAGCATAAAGTAATGATAGCAGTTAAAGTATTATGCAAAGAAGAGTGCTTGTCATGTTGGATGTTTATCGAGTAGTAAAGAAGTAATTTGAATCATAAAGAAAAGGAGAAATGACATGAATCCCATGGAGCTAATGCAGTTTAGTAGAGACTTGGATGATTTTCAGGCAAATCATCCGAAGGTGGCCAAATTCCTACAGATAGAATTTGGCAAGGGCTTACCGGAAGGAACCGTTCTGGAATTAAAGATTCAAAGACCGGGGGAAGAAGAGAAGGTTACTAATCTGCGGGTCAAGCCGGAGGATAAGGGCTTGGCAAATCGATTTAAAAAAGGCTAAGTATAAAGGAGATACCCCACGCTCTGCGAGGGATACTTGTTAAGAATACAAATGAGCATACCTAATGGGTATGCTCATTAATTTCTTCTTCCTCTGTTTTGGAAAAGAGTATTTTTTGACTGTGATAAAGGCCGTAATTCCCGGAGAAAAGATAGCTGATGGCTATGGCTAAAAGGAAGTAGGAAGAGGCCTGGAAGCCGAAAAGCTCAAAGCTGATAAGTAAGGCTGTCAGAGGACAGTTGGTGACGCCGCAGAAGAGGGCAGTCATTCCCAGTGCTGCACATAGAGAAGGATCTAATGGCAAAAATCGGCTTAATGCATTACCTAAAGTTGCTCCTATAAACAGGGAAGGCACAATCTCTCCACCCTGAAATCCTCCTCCAAGAGAAACGGAAGTAAAGAGAATTTTCAAGAAAAAGGCAAAGAGAAAAATTTTCGTCTTTGGATCATGGATTGTTTGAATAATCAGCTGGATACCGGTTCCGTTATAGATATTGGTGTTTAGAGCCAAAGGAGCAAGGAGAACGATAGCTCCACTTACAAAAATACGCAGGTAAGGATTTGGGAAATATTTGCTAAACAAATCCTTTGCTTTATGGGCGCAGGAAACAAATAAGATACTTACCAAAGCGGCGGCGATTGCCAGAAGAAGAGTATATAGGGCGGATGACCAATTCATTTCCGCTATCAGAGAAAGGGCAAGATTCGGTTCCTCCGCATGAACGACTTTTTCCGCAAAAAAATGGGCTGTTAGGGCGGAAACGGTACAGGGGAGTAAAGCGGTATAGTAAATACTGCCTACGGTGCAGAGTTCTATGGCAAAGATGGCTGCAGCTATGGGGGTACCGAAGAGTCCGGAAAAAGCTGCACTCATTCCGCACATCATAATTCTTCTTTGCTCTTTTTCAGAAAGATGTAAAACCTTGCCGATACTGGAGCCCAGAGACCCTCCTACCTGTAAGGCTGCACCTTCTCGTCCTACGGAAGCGCCGAAGAGATGGGAAAGCACAGTGCTGAAAATAATCAGGGGTGCCATTTCTACCGGTAACTTTTCTCCTTTTCGCACCGACTCAATCACCAGATTGGTACCCTTTTTATTTTTATCGGACAGAATGCTGTAAGCGAAGACCAAAAGAAGTCCGGCAAAGGGGAGGGCAAAAAGAATCCGGGGGTGCTTTACCCGAAAAGCGGAAGCCAGTACGATACCATGGGCAAAAAAGGCGGAAATACTGCCTACAATAGCGCCGGTAAGAATACCCAGCAGAATCCATTTTAAACCGTTTTTATAGGTCTCCTTGACTTTTGCAAGCTGTGCAATCCTACTTTGGCCTTTCTTATTCAAAATATCTGCTGTATTTTCATCTGTTTTCAATTCGTTTTGGGTATTCATCCTTCTAAGTTCCTTTTTCTGTTATGTTAAACGAGATATCGCACGCTTTGCGAGGGATACTCGTTAAGAATAAAAGGGGCTGTAAAAAATCATTTTGATCTTTACAGCCCCTTTTAAATTCTTTATCGTACTGCCTCTGCTTCCTTTTTTGCATCAATGGCAAGCTGTAAACATCCCAGTATACCTTGATTGTCATTTAAACTGGCAGGGACGATATAATGGTCTAAATCTGCTAATTCTTTGGTTTTAAGATAGTCATTTAACTGGGCGGCTACTTCTTTACGAATCAAAGGGAAGAGCTGTTCCTGATGCATTACCCCGCCTCCCAGAATAATTCTCTCCGGACTGAGGGTTAAGATTAGGTTACATAGAGCCTGACCGATGTAGTAGGCTTCAATTTCCCAAACTTCATTTTGATTTACAAGTTCAATGCCTTTCTTTCCGTATCTTTTTTCGATGGCAGGGCCTGAGGCCATGCCTTCAAAACAATTTTTGTGGAAGGGACAGTTTCCTGCAAAGGAATCCTTTGGATGGGGAACTAAGAGCATATGTCCAAGCTCCGGGTGCAACATACCGTGCAGTAATTTTCCGTTACTGACAACACCTCCACCGATTCCGGTACCTATGGTTAGGTAAATGGCATTTTCCACACCCTTACTGGAACCGAAGGAAATCTCTCCCAGAAGAGACCCGTTTACATCCGTATCAAATCCCATGGGAATGGATAAAGCTTCCTGTAAGGTGGGAAGCAAAGGATAGTTCTGCCACTTGAGCTTTGGGGTGCTGGTGATATAGCCATAGGTTTTGGAATCTTTATGTAAATCAATGGGACCAAAGCAGGCTACACCCAGGGCGACAATGTCTTTATCCTTAAAATAATCGATGATTTTGGGAATGGTCTCCTCCGGGCTCAATGTGGGAATGGAAACTTGCTCAATAATCTTTCCGTTATCCTCGCAAACGGCACAAATCATCTTAGTTCCACCGGCTTCTAGGGATCCGTAATACATGTATTTACCTCGCTTTAATTCTGAACAAGAAACCCGAATATAATTTCGGCTTCCTTGCTTATGATGGAATGCAGAAAACTCTACAATTTCTTTTCCCTTCAGTGTATAGAATGCTTGACAAAAATGCAATGTCTATTCCCTTTTTCTTTTGATTATCCATGCTTTTTGTATAAGTTGAATATTTTATTTTATTAAATAGAAACAAAGTGTATCCTCTGTTTCACTTTTCCTTGTTGCTTATTTTGCTTTAGGGTATAATGAGGAAAATGTTCCAAAGAAGAAAAGAGTTAGTTTTTCAGGCATCTTGGAAGATGAGCGCTTGGAGAGGTCAAGTCTTTACCTTCTAGAAAAGCTATAATAGAAAGGGATATCAGTATGGGGAAGAAAAAGGAAACGGGTAGCAAAGAGCATAAAACAGATAAGATGAAGATAGAAGAATGCACCGAAAAGAGGCTGAGAGCATTGGAGCCCAATGCAGTGAAAACGAAGGTAACGAATACGGTAGAGGAAGTTCAGGATGACTATATTACGGCTTATCAGAACCGTCTGGCTACCCATATGGATGAGTTGAAATGGCTATATTATGAGCTGTATAGAAGCAATGAACAATCCTTTCAATATTTTCTTTCTCTTTTGGATAAATATGCCAGAGAACGGTCTCCTGAGCTTAGAGCATTAGACCAAGAAAGAATGAGAAAGCCCCAGTGGTTTAAAGGAAACAACCTTATCGGAGTTCTTTTATATACCAATTGCTTCGGAAAAGACTTAAAGGGCGTGGAAAAAAGGATTCCTTACCTTAAGGAATGTGGCTTTAATTATATGCATTTGATGCCTATTCTGGAGAGTCCAAAGGAAAAGTCTGACGGGGGGTATGCGGTATCCAATTTCCACAAGGTTCAACCGGAATTGGGAACTATGGATGATCTTAAGAGTTTATGTTCTGTCTGCCATGAAGAAGGAATCAGTGTTTGTTTGGATTTTGTCATGAACCATTGCTCCGAGGAACATGAGTGGGTAAAACGTGCCAAGAACGGCGAACAAGAATTTCAGGATCGTTTCTTTATGTTTAATGACTGGGGGCTTCCCAATGAATTTGAACGTACAGTTCCTCAGGTTTTTCCGGAGTCCGCTCCCGGTAATTTCACCTATTGTGAAGAAGCGAAAAAGGTTGTTATGACTACCTTTTATCCGTATCAGTGGGATTTGAACTATGGGAATCCTACGGTTTTAAATGATATGTTGGAAAATATGCTCTTCCTGTGTAATCAGGGAGCGGATGTTTTCCGCCTGGATGCGGTTCCTTATATTTGGAAAAAGCTGGGTACAAACTGTCGAAACCTTCCGGAGGTACATACATTAGTTCGCATCTTCCGTATGGCGATGGAAATAGTGGCTCCCGGTGTATTGCTTTTGGGAGAAGTGGTAATGGAGCCTCAAAAGGTAGTTCCTTACTTTGGAAGTCTGGAGAAGCCCCAGTGTCACATGCTGTATAATGTTACCACTATGGCATCTACCTGGCATACCGTAGCTACCCAGGATACCCGTTTGATGCAGCATCAGCTGGGACAGGTCTTTGCCCTTCCGAAGGACATGGTATTTCTGAATTACCTTCGTTGTCATGATGATATCGGTTGGGGACTGGACTACGCTTTCCTGGAGCAGTTTTCCATTACGGAGATTCCGCATAAAGCCTTTTTAAATGCTTATTTCAGAGGCTTTACGGAGGATTCCGATGCAAGAGGAGAGCTGTACAATGATGATCCGGTACGGGGAGATGCCAGACTCTGCGGTACCACCGCATCTCTTTGCGGATTGGAAGCGGCTGCCTATGAAAAGGATGAGCATAAAATCAAAGAGGCTTTGCAGCTTGACTTAATGCTCCATGCCTTTTTGCTGAGTCAGTCCGGTATACCGGTACTTTATTCCGGAGATGAGATTGGACAGGAAAATGACTACAGCTATCATGAGGATGATATTAAAAAAGTGGATTCCCGTTATCTTCATCGTGGAAATTTCCCCTGGGAAAAGGCGGAGAAGAGAAAGAAAAAGGGCAGTATAGAAGAAAAGATTTTCACCGGTTTGAAGGAGCTGGAGGATTTAAGAAGAAAGCATAAAGCATTTTCAACCATGGCGGATACTTGGATAATTGATACAAAGAACATCCATGTCCTTGCCTTTGGAAGATATTATGAAGGAGAAAAGATTCTTTGCTTCTACAACTTTGCCAGATCCGAGCAGGTGGCCTATGTGTCCGAAGTGGAGGATTATGTGGATCTACTTTCCGGAAAGTCCTGTAAAGCAAGAGACCTTGTTCTTCCTGCCCATGGATTTTTGTGGTTGAAAACCTCCTTTGTCTAAAGAGGAAAGTTTATGAAGATACTGGAAGGACTTTCCGCCTTTTCAGGCATTGCCATGGGACCGGTACATTTTAAAAGGAAGCTTCAATTTTCCTACCTGAAAAAATCCGGAGAAGGTATAGAGGAGGAAAAAAGGAGGGGAAAAGAAGCCTTTTTAAAGTCAATAGCGAAGGAAGAGGAATTTTATCAAAAGGCTCTTTTGGAAATGCAGAATGAGGATGCAAAGATATTTTCGGTTCATGCGTTGATGCTTTCCGATGAAATTCTGCAAAACAGTGTATTTAGCTTGGTACAAAAGGGTCATACCATGGAATATGCGGTGAAAAAAGCCTTTACTAAACAGGAAAAGCTTTTTCGGCGTATGGAGGATCCATATTTTCGGGAACGTGCGGAGGATATGCAGGATATTCTGAACTTGATGCTTTCTATTTTAAGCGGAAAGGAAGTCGCAACCAAGGAAGAGCCTTGTGTTTTATTGGCAGAGGACCTTGGGCCATCGGACACCATTCGTTTTCCGAAAGATAAGCTGTTGGGATTTATTACGGAGAAGGGATCCTTACAAAGTCATACGGCGATTCTGGCGGCATCCTTGGGAATCCCGGCTTTGGTACAATGCAAGGGACTGAAGGGCATAGAAGACGGAGAATACTGTATTATTGACGGTGAAAAAGCGGTGGCTTATTTTTCTCCTACGGAGGAAGTGCTGGCTTATTACCGGGAGCTTATGGAAAAAAAGAAAGAAGAACGGCAAGAGCTTGAAAAACTGAGAGATGAGGATTGTATCAGTTTAGACGGAAAGCGCATAAAATTATATGGCAATATGTCGTCTCCGATAGATGCCAAAAAGCTGCTAAAATCCGGTGCTGAAGGAATCGGTCTGTATCGTACGGAATTTTTATTTTTAGAGGAAGGCAAGCTTCCTTCCGAGGAAACACAGTTTCAAAGCTATCGGGAAATCCTGGAGGAAATGAAAGGAAGAGAAGTTATTATCCGAACCTGTGATTTGGGAGCGGACAAGGTACTTTCTTATCATGCCGGTGCAAAGGAGGAAAATCCTGCTCTAGGTCTTCGGGGCATTCGCTTTTGTCTTATGGAAAAGGAAATGTTCTGTACACAAATAAGAGCTCTATTACGGGCTTCTGCCTTCGGTAAGCTTTCGGTGATGCTTCCGATGATCAGCAGTTTGGAAGAAGTCAGGGAAAGCAAAGCCTTATTCCATAAATGCAGGACTGAGCTTGAAAAACAAGGGATTCCCATGGCGGAAAGAATTCCCTTAGGGGTGATGATAGAGACCCCGGCAGCAGTATTTATAGCGGAGGATCTGGCTAAAGAAGTTGATTTTTTCTCTATCGGAACCAATGACTTATCCCAGTATCTTTTGGCAATAGACAGACAAAATGCTATGGTACACAGTTTTTATCATAAAAAACATCCCGCCATTTTGAGAGCTATCAAAGAAGTGGTGGAAAAGGGAAAACAGGCGGGAATATCGGTGGGAGTCTGCGGAGAATTTGCGGCTGACCCGGATTTTACGGCATTCTTTCTCCATTTGGGAGTGGATAAATTATCCATGAACGGGCCTTCCATCTTGCCGATAAAGAAGAAAATTCTTAGCTGTGACAGTGGTAAAGAACTCGACAGAATTCCATAACATTTTTCTATATTATCACAACATTTTTCCATATTATATTTTCTTGCCGGAAGTATAATATGGGGTAGAATATTGTTTTCAAGAGCGAAGCCGGAGAAGAAAGATTTTTTCGAAACCGGCCGGGGAATGTTTTTTTGAAGCTGATTCCGGGAAGGTTTTTGTGCGGAGGCTCTTGTGCTTTAGGAGGAAAAGATGAAAAAAAGAAGTTTAGCGGTATCAGTGGTGATGGGGCTTATGGCCCTGGGATTGGTTGCTTGCGGCGGAAGCAAGAGTGCTTCTTCCGAGAGTACAGCAAGCGGAAGCGGTGAGCAGGGAGCTTCCTCTGACGAGCTTTCCGTAGCAATCTGGGATACTAACCAGGAACCGGGTATTAAGGAGATTTTAGATGATTTCACTAAGGAGACCGGAATCAAGACTAAGATTTCCGTTGTAAAGTGGAATGAGTACTGGACCATGCTGGAGGCAGGAGCTCAGGGCGGATCTTTACCGGATGTTTTCTGGATGCACTCTAACGAATCAGAGCGTTATATGAGTAATGATATGCTCTTGGATTTGACGGATAAGATTAAGGCTTCCGATAAGATTAAAGTGGAGAACTATCCGGAGGATATCTGGGGGCTTTATACCTACAAGGACCATTACTATGCAGTTCCTAAGGACATTGATACCATTGCCATTTGGTATAATAAAAAGCTTTTCGATGAGGCGGGAGTTCCTTATCCTACATCCGACTGGACCTGGGATGATTTAACGGAAACCGCAAGAAAGTTGACAAAATCTGACGGCTCTCAGTACGGCTTGGCAGTAAAGATGGATAACAATCAGGCAGGATATTATAACCTGATTTATGATAAGGGCGGATATGTTATCAGTGACGATAAGAAGAAGTCCGGATGGGATGATCCAAAGACCATCGAAGGAATGAATATTTTAGATACCTGGATTAAGGAAGGCTTGATGCCATCTGCTGAGACGATGTCCGAGAACGGAGAGGAAGTATTGTTCCAGTCCGGAAAGGTAGCTATGGTTCCTCAGGGCTCTTGGATGATTGCCAGCTACAAGGCTAATGAGTACACAGCGCAGAATGCCGATATTGTAGAGCTTCCCAAGGATGCTAAAACAGGTAAGAGAGTTTCCTTATACAACGGTTTGGGATGGGCTGCCGCAAAGAATGGTAAGCATACAGAAGAGGCATGGAAGCTGATTGAGTATTTGGGTTCTGAGCCGGCACAGAAGAAGCAGGCTGAACTTGGAGTAACCATGTCCGCTTACAAGGGAACCTCCGATGCATGGGTAAAGAGTGCAAACTTTAACCTGCAGGCTTATCTGAACATGATGGATGACATGGTAATTCGTCCTTATTCCAGAAGTACTGTAAGCTGGGAAAATGCAGATAATGAAATCATTACCAAGGTTTATACCGGAGAGCTTACTATGGAAGAAGCATGTAAGCAGATGGCAGAACAAATGAATGAAAAGCTTGCAGAAGAGCAGAAGTAATTTGATCCTTAACGAGTATCGCACGCGTAGTGTGCGATACTCGTTTAAAAGAAAAGTACCAGGGTCGATTGCGTATAGAAGAGGGGTTGTGAAAAAAGAAGGGACGAAAGATGAATTCTTTTTTTACAGCCTCTTTTTCTAAAATTTCCAAGAGCTATCCTCGGGAATACCTGTTTGCTTACCTTTCAATTTTTTTAAAAGGAGGCAAGTATGTTAAGGAAGTACGCATTGACAATGGGCTTAAGCCTTTTAGGCTTGATGGCCTGCGGACAGAAGACGGATAATTCCGGGGGAAATTCTTCGGAGAGCTCCAAAACAACAGCCCGGGAGAGCGCAAAGGAAACTGCGAAAGCAGAGGGAGAAAACAATTCGGACGTAACTCTCTCCGTATCCATCTGGGATACCAATCAGGAGCCCGGACTGGAAGAAATCATGGCAGATTTCACGAAGGAAACAGGAATTAAAACGAAGATTACCGTTGTACGCTGGGCGGATTATTGGACGGCTATGGAAGCGGCTGCCCAGGGCGGCTCTTTACCGGATGTTTTCTGGATGCATTCCAATGAGTCGGAGCGGTACATGAGTAACGGCATGCTTTTGGATTTGACGGATTATATTAAGAATTCTGAAGTAATTAAAAAGGAGTATTACCCAACAGACATCTGGAGTCTTTACGGTTATGAGGGCAAGGACTATGCGGTGCCAAAGGACATTGATACCATTGCTCTTTGGTACAATAAGAAGATGTTTGATGAGGCAGGCCTTGCTTATCCTACAGCAGACTGGACCTGGGATGACTTGACGGAAGCTGCCAGAAAGTTAAAGAAGCCGGATGGTTCTCAGTATGGTTTTTGCTTAAAGCCAAACAATGATCAGGCAGGCTATTATAATATGATTTTGGACAGAGGCGGATATATTCTAAATGATGACAAGACAAAATCCGGCTATGACGATCCGAAGAGTATTGAAGCCATGCAGATTTTGGAGACCTGGATTAAGGAAGATTTGATTCCTTCCGCAGAGACCATGTCCGAAAACTCTGAAGATGTTTTATTCCAGTCCGGTAAGGTGGCAATGATTACCCAGGGCTCTTGGATGATTGCGGCCCATAAGAAGAATGATTTCAGCTTGGCCAATGCGGATTGCGTAGAGCTTCCCAAGGATAAAGTGACCGGAAGAAGAGTGTCCATCTACAATGGTTTAGGATGGGCTGCTGCAGCCAATACAAAGCATAAGGAAGAGGCTTGGAAGCTGATTGAGTATATGGGATCTGAAAAGGCACAGAGAAAGCAGGCAGAGCTTGGTATTACCATGTCCGCTTACAAGGGAACTTCCGAAGCATGGGCAAAAAGTGCTCCCTTTAATTTACAGGCATATCTTAATATGATGGAAGATATGGAGATTCTTCCTTTTTCCAGAAGTACAGTAAGCTGGGAGGATGCCAATGCAGAGTTGGTTACTAAGGTATATACCGGAGAGCTGACGATGGAGGAAGCTTGTAAAAAGATGGCGGCACAGATGAATGAGAAGCTTGCTGAGGAGCACGGGAAGTAAGATGTTGCAAAAACAAACTTTGAAGTCCGGTATTTAGTAGAAAAGGAGTAGCTATGGCGGAAGAGAAAAAGAAAGGCTTTTCGTTTACCAGTAGAGAGAAAAACGAATTTATCTGGGGCTGGTTATTTATCCTGCCAACGATAATCGGCTTGGTGGTTTTAAATATTATACCGATTATCAACACCATTTATCAAAGCTTCTTTAAGACGGGAGACTTTGGTAGAGGAAATATTTTTGTTGGCTTGCAAAATTACCAGAAGGTTTTTGCAGATAAGGAAATCTGGCAGGCCCTGTTGAATACGGTGCGTTATGCGATTGTGGAAGTCCCCTTCTCCATAGCTATTTCCCTGGTTTTGGCAGTGCTGTTAAATAAGAAAATTAAAGGGAGATCGGTGTATAGAACCATTATCTTCCTCCCCATGGTGGCGGCTCCTGCTGCTATTGCCATGGTTTGGCGTTGGCTCTATAATTCCGACTTCGGTTTGTTAAATCATATTTTTCATAGCAAAATTAACTGGGTAAGCAGCCCAAGTATTGCCGTTTACAGTATTGCTGTAATCGGTATTTGGTCTATTTTGGGATATAACATGGTGCTTTTCCTGGCAGGATTACAGGAAATTCCCGGAGATTATTATGAGGCGGCGGAGATTGACGGGGCAACCGGTATTTCCAGCTTCTTTAACATTACCCTGCCTTTACTTTCTCCCACAATTTTCTTTGTTTTGGTAACCAGAGTCATTGCCAGCTTACAGGTATTTGACTTAATTTATATGGTTATTGATAACACTAACCCGGCACTGGGAAAAACCCAGTCTTTGGTATATCTTTTCTATAGGTATTCTTTTGTAAACAAAAACATCGGTTATGGTTCAACCATTGTGGTGGTGCTCCTCCTTCTGACTTTACTGGTTACTGTGTTACAGATGATCGGGCAGAAGAAGTGGGTTTACTATAATTAAGAAAGGAGTACCTATGGATAGCTTAGAGAGAAATAGAAAAATCAGTAGTTTTGTCGTGCATCTTACCCTGGTATTGATTTCCATTACCATGTTGGTTCCCTTTTTCTGGATGGTACTGACAGCCTTTAAGAGTACTACAGAGGCAACCTCCGTGAATCCTTTTATTATCTTCCCGAAGGTTTGGCGAACAGATGCCTTCAAGGCGGTTATTGCCAATATGAATTTTCTTCTGCTTTATAGAAATACCCTGCTTTTGATTTTCTTTAGAGTGCTTTGTGCGGTGGTAACGGCAACTATGGCGGGCTATGCCTTTGCCAGACTCCGTTTTCCGGGAAGAGACCTGGCATTTTCCCTGGTTTTATTCCAAATGATGGTACCGACTCAGGTCTTTTTGATTCCGCAGTATTTGATGGTTTCCAAGATGGGAATGTTAAATACGATTTTTGCTCTGGTTTTTCCGGGACTGGTTACCGCCTTTGGAACCTTCCTTTTAAGACAGGGCTTTATGGGACTGCCCAAGGACCTGGAGGAGGCGGCCAGACTGGATGGCTGTAATATCGGACAAACCTTTCTTTTCGTGATGATGCCTTTGATGCGTTCTTCCATGGTGGCACTTGGAATTTTCACAGCCCTCTTTGCCTATAAGGATTTGATGTGGCCCATGATTGTAAATACGGATAAGGATATGTTGGTTTTATCCTCTGCTTTGGCCAAGATGCAGGGGCAGTATGTGATGAAATTCCCGGAATTAATGGCGGCTTCTTTAATTGCCTGTATTCCCATGATTATTTTGTATATTTTGTTCCAAAAGCAGTTTATTGAAGGAATTGCTACCAGTGGCGGAAAGCTGTAGGAATGGAGGCGTAGAATGCATTTTGATATAGTTTTTCATGAAAAAGAAAGAGTTTTTCACTTATATAACGAGAAGATTTCCTATCTTATGCGGGTAATGGAAAATGAGCAGCTGGAGCATTTGTATTATGGAAAGAGAATCCATGATAGAGAAGGGTTTTCCTCCCTCCATGAAGAGGCTCAGCGTTCTCAGATGAGCATTTGTATTCCGGAACCGGGCTCACTTTCTATGCATTACAGCTCCCAGGAATATCCTTCCTACGGAACGGGAGATTATCGTAGCCCCGCCTTTTCCATTTTGCAGGAAAATGGTAGTAGGGTATCCGACTTCCGTTACCGGGGCTATGAGATTAAGAAGGGAAAGCCAAGCTACCTGCCCTTACCAATGTCTTATGTGGAAGAGGATGATGAGGCTTTGACTTTGGATATTTTCCTGGTGGATGCTGTCAGTGAGACAGAGCTTCGTCTGGAATATACCCTTTATAGAGATTATCCGGTGCTTTGCCGAAATGTTTGCTTTACCCAAATGGGAGCAGAAAAAATCCACTTAGAGGCAGCTCTTAGTATGAGTGTAGAGTTCTTAGATAAGGACTTTACCATGCTTCACCTGGCAGGAGCTTGGGGAAGAGAACGTTATGTGAAAAGCAGAAAATTGGAAATGGGTATTCAAAGTATTCAAAGTTTAAACGGTACCTGTTCCGGTGCGGAGCATAACCCCTTTATTGCCCTGCTTCGCCCGGATGCCAACGAGGATCAGGGAAAAGTTTACGGCTTTAACCTGGTTTATAGCGGAAATTTCCTTTCTCAAGTAGAGGTATCCACCTTCGATATGACCAGAGTGATGCTGGGAATTAATCCCCAGAACTTTTCCTATTGCCTTTCAGAGGGTGAGTCCTTCCAAAGCCCTGAGGTGGTGATGGCATATAGTGAGGATGGTCTGAACGGATTAAGCCAGGTTTATCACCGTTTCTTTAAAAACCGCCTTATGCACGGAAAATACAAGAATCAGGAACGTCCGATTCTTTTAAACAACTGGGAGGCTACCTTCTTTGATTTTAATGAGGAGAAGATTCTTCATATCGCTAAAAAGGCAAAGGAAGTGGGAGCGGAACTTTTCGTATTGGATGATGGATGGTTCGGAAAGAGAAATGATGATTACAGAGGCCTTGGAGACTGGGATGCCAACTTGGAAAAGCTTCCTCAGGGCGTTGCGGGTCTGTCTAAGAAGGTAGAGGCTTTGGGACTAAAGTTCGGTCTTTGGTTTGAAGTGGAAATGGTCAATATGGATTCTGACTTGTACCGGGCTCATCCGGATTGGATGATTGCTACTCCCGGACGTTTTCCAAGTCATGCCAGACACCAGCATGTATTGGATTATTCCAGAAAAGAGGTTGTAGACTATATTTACGGAAAGATGGCAAAGATTCTAAGAGAATCCTCCATTTCCTACATTAAGTGGGATATGAACCGCTATATGTCCGAGCCTTATTCTGCTGCATTGAATGCGGAGAGACAGGGAGAGATGATGCATAGATATATTCTTGGAGTCTATGATTTGTATCATCGCCTGACTACAGAGTTCCCGGATGTGCTTTTTGAATCCTGTGCCAGCGGGGGAGCCAGATATGATGCGGGACTGATGTATTATGCTCCCCAGACCTGGTGCAGTGATGACTCCGATGCGGCGGAGAGAGCGAAGATTCAGTATGGAACCTCCATTGCTTACCCCATTGTCAGCATTGGTTCCCATGTATCTCAAGTGCCCAATCAGCAGCTTTACAGAAATACTCCATTGGAAACCAGAGCCAATATGGCTTACTTTGGAACCTTCGGCTATGAGCTGGATTTAAATCTTCTTCCGGAGAAGGAAATTGAAGAGGTAAAGAAGCAGATTCAGTTTATGAAGGAGTATCGAAAGCTGATTCAGATTGACGGAGATTTTTATCGCCTTCGTTCTCCCTTTAAGGGAAATGAAACTGCCTTTATGGTGGTATCTCCTAAGAAGGATCAAGCTCTGGCTATGTATTTCCAGACCTTAAATCATGTGAATGCTTCTTGGATTCGCTTTAAGTTAAAGGGCTTGGAGGAGAATCGTCTATACAGAGTACAGGCTGATTTAAGCCCTTGCTTGGAAAGACTGGAAAATCCTGTTTTACATGCTTCCTTTAATTTGGAAAAGAAGAGCTTGGATTATCTGGCATACGGAAGTGAGCTTATGGAAGTGGGCATTCCTATTTCCAGAGATGATTTAAGCAGAAAGGGAGGAGACTTTGCCTCCATCCTTTTCAAGATTGATGCCAAGTCTTAGGTAGAAAGAAAAATTAATATAGGAGGTAGAGAGAGGAGAGTCTATGGAGGATAGCAAAGAGAAGAGCCCTTTTCTTTTCTTTATTCCGGTCTCCCTCTCTTTTTACTGAGATGGAAAAACAAACGATAGATTTTATGAAAGATCCCTTTGGTTGTTTTTTGGGAGAAGAGCAACGCTATTACAATTTCCAGGATGCAGAAAATAAGGCTTCCGACCTACAGTTGATGTATTGCGGGAAAGAACGTTGTGTTCCGGGGCATCGTTATGGGCCAAATAAAAGAAATCTATACCTCTTGCATGTGGTCTATTCCGGTGCGGGGACATTATTCGTCAATGGAGAATATTATCATTTATCTAAAGGAAATGCTTTTCTTCTATATCCCCACGTGGAAGCTTGGTATGAGGCGGATTTAACGGATCCCTGGTCGTACTTTTGGATTGGTGTGAGGGGAGTGGATGCGGACAGTTTTTTTACTGAAGCCGACTTTAGCAAGGAAAAACCGGTGGGGATCGTGCATCAGATGGATAATCTATTATTGTATATTAATAAAATTCTGCAAAAACAGGATTATACCATTGAAGAGCAATTATCCAGAAGTGCCTATATGCATTTGTTTTTTGCCAACCTTCTCAGGGGAAAGCAGGAAGAAATGCATTGGGGAGGCCCTTTAAAGGATTTAGGCAGTCACAGTGCCAGAGTGAGAGCTTATTTGGATGAGCATTATCATGAAGATATCTCCATTACTGCTTTAGCCAAGGAAATGGGAATACATAGAGCCCATCTTTTTAACAGTTTTAAAAAGGATACCGGCTACTCTCCCAAGGAATATCTACTTTATATCCGGATGCAAAATGCCAAAGCCATGCTTCGGAGAACCGGAAAGTCCATAGCGGAGATTGCTTATATGGTGGGCTATCATGACCCTTTAAGCTTTTCCAAGATTTTTCGGCAGAAAATTGGAGTAAGTCCTTTGCAATATAGAAACATGAAAGAAGAAATGCTGTATAACAGGGAAACCGGGGAATATTTGCAACATTTGTATTGAGGAAAATGTATTAAGGAAAATGGATTTTCTTGACAAAAAAGAATTTCATAAGCTAGACTTTAACGGAACTAAGGTGAATGGTCGCTGCTGCCAAGTGCAGGAGAGGAAAGTCCGGGCTTCATAGAGCAGGATGCCTGATAACGTCAGGTTGAGGTGACTCACAGGAAAGTGCAACAGAAAAGAACCGCCGGTTTCCGGTAAGGGTGAAAAGGGGGTGTAAGAGACCACCGGTTTCCTGGTAACAGGAAATGCTATGTAAACCCCATCCGAAGCAAGGTTAAACAGAGGGCATAAGGTGGCTCGCCTGCCCTCGGGTAAACCGCTTGAGGCTTATGGCGACATAAGTCCTAGATAGATGACCATTTTTAACATAACCCGGCTTATAGCCATAGTTCCCCCCTCTCTTAGGAGAGGGGGATTTTTTTTAGGCTTCTACTTCTACCTTTTCCATGATTACCTTTTCTACAGGAGCATCCTGAAAACCGGTTTCTACAGAAGCAATTTCGTCCACTACATCCAAGCCTTCGATGACTTTTCCGAATGCGGCATACTGTCCATCCAAATGAGGCGCTGCTTCGTGCATAATGAAGAACTGGGAGCCGGCAGAGTTGGGATCCATGGAACGAGCCATAGAAATAACACCCTTTTCATGCTTTAAGGGGTTATCTACACCGTTACTCTTAAACTCTCCCTTAATGCTGTAACCGGGGCCGCCCATTCCGTTTCCATCCGGGTCTCCTCCCTGAATCATAAAGCCGGAAATAATACGGTGGAAGGTCAATCCGTTATAAAAGCCCTTCTTTACCAGGTCTAAAAAGTTCTCTACGGTAAGGGGGGCAGTTTCAGGATACAGTTCCAAACGAATCACCTTGCCACTGTCCATCGTAATGCGTACAATAGGATTTGCCATAATACACTCCTTTATTCTGATAAATTATTGTGAAATCAAAGGAATTGTATCAGCTTTTTAGAGGGCTTACAAGCCGGACTTAAATAGAATAAGCGGGAAAAATGAGGATAACGTATCGAAAATGTCGCATATACAGGAAATAGATGAAATACAGGAAGAGAAATCTAATATAATACAGGAAGAGAAATCTAAGATAGCACGGGAAGAAAAACCTAATATAGTACAGGAAGAAAAATCTAATACGGTTCAGGGCGGAAGGAAGCAAAGTATTCTTTCCTATGCTTCCTGTAGACTTTGCCCAAGGGAATGTAAGGTAAATCGCCTTAAGGGTGAACGGGGATTTTGTCATGCGGGAAGTATCATGCATATCGGTAGAGCAGCTCCCCATTTTTGGGAGGAGCCCTGTCTTTCCGGAAGCAAGGGAAGCGGAACCATTTTCTTTTCTTACTGTAGCCTGTCCTGTGTCTTTTGCCAAAACCAAAGGCTTTCTCGGGGAGAAATCGGAGAAGCGGTTTCTGTAGAAGAGCTTTATCAAGATTTTCTAAGCTTGGAAAAGCTGGGCTGTCATAATATCAATCTGGTTACGGGAGAGCATTATCTTCCGGGGATTTTAGAAGCGGTTGGCTTGGCTAAGAAAAGAGGCTTTAGCCTGCCCTTTGTATGGAACTGCTCCGGATATCAAAGCAGGGAGGTATTGGCAAGCTGCGAAGGGCTTATCGATATTTATCTCTTTGATTTTAAATACATAAAGGAAGACACGGCTTTACGCTATTCCAAGGCAAAGGACTACCCGATGAGGGCAAAGGAAGCTCTGGCGGAGTGTATGCGTCAGTGTCCCGAACTTGAATATAAGGAAGGGCTTTTACAAAAAGGTGTGATTCTTCGACATTTGCTCCTGCCGAATCAGGTGTATCAGGCGAAAAAAGTGTTAAAATATGCCTATGAAGAGTACGGAGAAAATATTTTATACAGTTTACTTCGGCAATATATTCCTTATGGAAATCTTGAGGCTTACCCGGAGATTGACCGTCGAGTCTACGGAAAAGAGTATACAAAATGGCTCATCTATGCAGAGAACCTGGGTATTCAAAACGCCTATATGCAAGAGGCGGAAAGTGCCAAAGAAAGCTTTATTCCGGAATTTACGGAGAAAAGAATTTAGAGAAGATATGTTTTGCGTGGTATATAAATGGAAACGTTAAACAATAAAGAGCATAAAGTGTAATAAATATCCAGGTAGGCAAAGAAAGTTTGCAGTAAAGAGAAATTATCAGGCAATTATAGAAAGGATATGAAATGAAAAAATATATCATGGCCTTAGATGCGGGTACCACCAGTACCAGAGCTATCCTTTTTGACGAAGAGGGAGAGTCTATATTCAAGGCTCAAAAAGAGTTTCCCCAGTATTATCCGAAGCCCGGTTATGTGGAGCATCATCCCAATGAAATCTGGCAAAGCCAGTTGGCGGTAGCACGAGAATGTCTGGAAAAATCGGGGATTCCCTCTGCATCTTTATTAGCCATCGGTATTACCAATCAAAGGGAAAGTACCATTGTATGGGATAGAAAGACGGGACAGGCCATTTATCCCGCTATTGTTTGGCAGTGCAGAAGAACCACGGAATGGATAAAGGAAGCGCAAAAGTCTCATCCGGAGATTTCAGAAAAGATTCGGGAAAAAACCGGTCTGGTTTTTGACCCTTATTTTTCCGCCACGAAGATTCGTTGGATTTTAGACCATGTGGAGGGGGCTCAGGAAAGGGCGGAGGCGGGAGAACTTTGCTTCGGTACCGTGGATACCTGGTTGATGTATAAGTTGAGTAAGGGAAACTGTTTTGTTACGGATTATACCAATGCATCAAGAACCTTGCTGTTTAACATTCATAGTTTGGAATGGGATGAGGAGCTTCTGTCCTTTTTTAGAATTCCCAGGGCTATGCTTCCCAAGGTAAATCCTTCCTCCGGCTTCTTCGGAGAGGTGGATCCGGAGTTTTTGGGAAGGCCCGTTCCTATCTGCGGAGTGGCGGGAGATCAACAGGCAGCTCTTTTCGGACAATGTTGCTTCCAAAAGGGGGATGTGAAAAATACCTACGGCACCGGCTGCTTTATGCTGATGAATACAGGAAATCAGGCCATTCTTTCGAAACACGGCTTGCTGAGTACCATTGCCTGGGGCATTGACGGAAAGGTGCAGTATGCTTTGGAGGGATCTGTGTATGTAGGAGGAGCGGTCATTCAGTGGCTAAGAGATGAACTGCACATGTTGGATAAGGCGGAGGATTCGGAGTATTTTGCATCTAAGGTGGAGGACAGCAACGGTTGCTATATCGTGCCGGCATTTACAGGACTTGGAGCACCCTACTGGGATCCCTTTGCCAGAGGAAGTATTACCGGACTGACCAGAGGGGTAAACAAAAATCACATTATCCGAGCCGCCCTGGAGTCCATTGCCTTTCAAAGTAGAGACCTGCTTCTTGCTATGGAGCAGGATATGGGACAGCGCCTTAGAAGTCTTAGGGTAGATGGAGGAGCCTCCGGTAATAATTTCCTCATGCAGTTTCAAGCGGATTTAATGCAGGCCTCCGTGATTCGTCCCCGTTCTATTGAAACAACCGCCTTGGGAGCAGCCTATCTGGCGGGACTTTCTGTTGGACTCTATGAATCCATGGACAGCCTGGAGGAGAGACATCATGTGGAAATGGAGTTCTTCCCAAAGATGACCCGGGAGCAAAGAGAAGAAAAAGTACGGGGCTGGAAAAAAGCATTGGAAGCAAGTTTCGGCTTTGGTAAAGAAGATTAAAGGAAAAGAGCATCAAAGGAAAAGAGCATCAAAGGAAAAGAGTGTTTTGACAATAGATTTTTTACTTACGGAAAGAGGGATAAATTTGGAAACAAAAATGACTTGTATGAACTGTAGAAGAGGCTGCACCTTGGAAGTAAGCTCCGAAGGAAACAGATTGATTTCCGTCACAGGCAATGGATGTGGAAGAGGGAAGGCTTTTGCCGAAAGAGAGATTTCCGAGACTAAGGCTAGATTTCTCTCGGAGATTCGCTTAATAGGTTCCAAGGAATTTCTTCCGGTAAAGACGGAGAAAACCATTCCCAAGGAGAAATTTTCAGAGGCGGAGGCTTTTTGTAAGGGCTTCCGAGTACCTATTCCTATCCGAATAGGCGATGTTTTGGTAAATGACTTCTGTCAAACCGGAGTTCGCTTGATAGCCTTGAAAAGTATACGTTAAAATTAATCAGGAATTATTGAAGAGAATAGATTCCTAAAATATAGTTAGTGTTGTATAACCAAAAGAAGAGACAAAGGCTTGATATTACAGGCTTTTTCCTCTTCTTTTGTTTTTTTTCTTATAATCCTATAAAATTACTAGGAATAGTATTGTCACATGATTTTGCCTCGTTTATAATCCCAAACATAGTCAAGAAGATGTTATGAATTGCTGTTATTGGTTCAGAATTAAAGAATCATGGAATTGAACCGTATCGTTTGTACAGATTGGTTTACGGTGGCAAGTCCAAGCATCTTAATGATAAGACAGAAAGGTCTTTATATAGTTGGAGGGAATATGGCGGAATTACTAAAGATAAAAGATTTATCCGTTTCAGTAGAAGAAAAAGGAATTTTAAAGAATGTGAACCTGTCCATCAATAAGGGTGAAACCCATGTACTGATGGGGCCTAACGGAGCAGGAAAGTCCACCTTGGGAAATGCTCTTATGGGAAATCCCCGGTACAGCATTACCAACGGACAGATTTTTTTTGACGGGGAAGATATTACCCATGAAGCGGTGGATAAGAGAGCTAAGAGAGGAATTTTCCTTTCCTTCCAAAGCCCCTTGGAGGTTCCGGGAGTAAGCCTCGGAAACTTCATTCGTTCCGCTATGGAACAGCGTTTCGGACAGAGAATCCGCCTTTGGGATTTTCGTAAGGAGCTTAAGAAGTCCATGGATATCCTGGGGATGGATTATAGTTATGCGGAGCGTGATTTAAATGTAGGATTCTCCGGTGGAGAGAAAAAGAAGGCGGAGATTTTACAGCTTCTGATGTTAAAACCCGGTCTTGCCATTCTTGATGAGACAGATTCCGGACTGGATGTGGATGCGGTAAGAACCGTTTCCGAAGGGATCAAGGAGTATCAGAAGAATATGGAAGGCTCCCTTTTAATTATCACCCACTCTACAAGAATTTTAGAGTCCCTGACAGTAGATAAGACGCATGTGGTGATTAACGGTGTGATGAAGGCTGAGGGAGACGGAAGTCTGGTAGATAAAATCAACAACGAAGGTTTTGAATCTTTTTTGGAGAAGGAATAAATCCTTCTATTTGGAAAGTTAGAGGATAGTATGGCAAAGGAAAGAACAGAAGTTCAAGATATTGATCGTTCTTTATATGATTTTCGATATGAAGAAAAGGACAGCGACTTCTATAAAATCAAAGAGGGCTTAACAGCGGAAATCGTAGAGGAGATTTCGGATAAGAAAAATGATCCTCAGTGGATGAGGGATTTTCGCCTAAAGGCCCTGGAAGTTTATCATAAAACAGATATCCCCAATTGGGGACCGGATATCTCCGACTTAAACATGGATAATATTGTGACCTATGTTAAGCCGAAAACCAAGATGTCCGCAGACTGGGAAGAGGTTCCCGAGGATATTAAGAATACCTTTGAAAAGCTTGGTATCCCTGAGGCGGAAAGAAAGAGTCTGGCAGGAGTGGGAGCTCAGTATGACTCCGAGCTTGTATACCATAACTTGCAGGAAGAGGTAGCGGCAAAGGGTGTAGTGTATTCCGATATCGAGTCTGCCCTTCACGGTCCTTACGGGGAAATGATTGAGAAGCATTTTATGAAGCTGGTTCCCCCAACGGATCACAAGTTTGCGGCTCTTCACGGGGCAGTATGGTCCGGAGGCTCCTTCGTTTATGTTCCCAAGGGGGTAAATGTTGAAATTCCCCTCCAGTCCTATTTCCGCTTGAATGCACCGGGAGCAGGACAGTTTGAACATACCTTAATCATTGTGGATGAGGGAGCAGAGTTACACTTTATCGAAGGCTGTTCCGCACCGAAGTACAATGTGGCAAACCTCCATGCGGGATGTGTAGAGCTTTTCGTTGGGAAAAATGCCAAGCTTCGTTATTCCACCATTGAGAACTGGTCCAAGAATATGTATAACTTAAACACCAAAAGAGCCAGAGTGGAAGAAAACGGTATTATGGAGTGGGTTTCCGGTTCCTTCGGTTCCCATATTTCCTATCTGTATCCTATGACCATTTTAAAGGGAGACAATTCCAGGGTGGAGTTCACCGGAGTAACCTTTGCAGGAGCAGGACAGAATCTGGATACCGGTGCCAAGATGGTGCATATCGGAAAAGATACCAGCTCCTATATCAATACCCGTTCTATTTCCAAGAGCGGCGGTATTTCCACCTATCGTTCTGCGGTGGTAATTCAAAATCAGGCGAAAAATGCAAAGTCTGCGGTATCCTGTCAATCTTTGATGCTGGATGATCAGTCCCGTTCCGATACGCTTCCTGCCATTGATGTTCGTACTAACCAGGCGGATGTTGGACATGAGGCAAAGATTGGAAGAATCTCCGATGAAGCGGTCTTTTATCTGATGTCCCGAGGCATTCCCGAGGAGGAGGCTAAGTCTCTGATTGTCAGCGGATTTGCGGACTCCGTTTCCAAGGAATTACCTTTGGAATATGCGGTGGAGATGAATAACCTGATTCGTTTGGAGATGGTGGGAGCCATTGGCTAGGAAGGAGGAATTGTGCGTACAGAAGAATTAATTATCAATAAAATGCCGGTTCCTACATTTCGCTGGCTGAAAATGAATGAAAGTAAAGTTAAGATTGAGGGAGCATTTCAGTCCTTTATACCGGAAATGGAAGAAGAGGCCACTAGAGGAGAGGGAGACTTTTCTAAAGTAGTCAGCGGTTTGGGAGAAGAATTAGCCGGTCTTGCCAAGGAAGACGGCTGTGAAAGCATCAGCTATCGTATTAAAAAGGATGAAGCCAAGGCCCCCATGATTATGCATTTTCTTTATGAGAGTAAAGAGAATCAACATTCCTCCTTCCAATTCTATCTGGAGGAGGGGGCAAAACTGACGCTCTTCTTACATAGAGAATCAGAGGAGAAGGCGGAAGGTTCCGCTTATTTACAGGAAAAGTTTATTTTAGAAAAAAGTGCAGAGCTGAATCTGATTTTGGTGAGTAAGTTCGGTGATGCATTCCAAAGCTATGATGATTTATCTTTGCAGCTTCAGGAATCTTCGAAGGTAAAGCTTAGCGCAATTCATCTTTGCGGAAAGAGTGCCCATATAGGCTATCGGGCTGATCTTTTAGGAAACCGTAGTGAGGCGGAGATGCATCTTGGCTACTTCTTAGAGAAGCAGGAGAGAGCGGACTACAACCTTTTGGTAAATCATTTCGGAAAGAAGAGCGAGTCTCATATTTACTGTGACGGCGTTCTGAGAGGAGAAGCCTTCAAAATTTTCCGCGGCACTATTGACCTAAAGCATGGGGCAAAGGGTGCCTGCGGTAATGAGCAGGAAAATGTGCTTTTAATGGATGACAATGTGGTAAACCAGACCATTCCGGTTATTCTTTGTGATGAGGATGATGTGGAAGGAAACCACGGCGCTACCATCGGTCGTTTGGACGAGGACAGTGTCTTCTACATGCAGAGTAGGGGTATGGATTTGGAAAGTACCTATGAGCTGATGGCAGAAGCCAGAATGGAAAATGTTATTCACAGCATTTCCGATAAGAGTATTCAGGCATATATTGAGGAGACTATCAGAGGAAAGGGTAAGGAAGAGGAATAATGGAATTGGCAAGAGAGGAATTGGCAAAAAAATTAAAAGAAGATTTTCCTATTTTCAAAACAGGAAGCTTTGCCTACTTGGATAATGCGGCAACTACACAGAAGCCAAAGCAGGTTTTGGAAGCTATGGAGCATTATTATCATACGGAAAATGCCAACCCTCTCCGTGGGCTCTACGAGCTTTCTTTAAAGGCTACGGAAGCCTATGAAGAGGCAAGGGAAGCTGTGGCGAAGTTTCTAAATGCGAAGGAAAGCGCAGAAATCATCTTTGTAAGAAATGCTACCGAGGGATTGAATCTTATTGCCTATACCTATGGCAGAGCCTTTTTGCAGGAGGGAGATGAAATCATGCTTCCGGTTTCGGAGCATCACAGTAACTTCATTCCCTGGCAGCAGCTGGCGAAGGAAAAGGGCTTAAAGCTTCATTTTCTGGAGCCAAATGAAGAGGGTATTATTACGGAAGAAAGCTTCCGGGCAGTATTAAATCCCAAGGTAAAGCTGGTGGCAATGGCTCAAGTTTCCAATGTTCTTGGAAATATTCAGGACATTAAGCTTTTTGCAAAGCTTACTCATGAAATTGGAGCTGTATTTGTTTGTGACGGAGCCCAGTCCGTTCCCCATACCAAGGTGGATGTGCAGGATTTGGATGTGGACTTTTTGGCATTTTCCGGACATAAGCTCTATGCCCCCATGGGAATCGGAGCTGTATATGGAAAGAAGGAGCTTTTGGAAAAGATGCCTCCCTTCCTTTTCGGCGGAGAAATGATAGAGTATGTGACCAAGGAAGGTGCTACCTGGGCAGAGCTTCCTCATAAGTTTGAGGCAGGTACGGTAAATGTAGGCGGTGCAGTTGGTCTTACAGCGGCAATTTCTTATCTGGACAAAGTCGGATTTTCCTTTATTGAGGAAAGAGAGGCGGAGCTTTGTGCTTATCTCATGGAGGGAATGGAAAAGATTCCTCATGTGCACATCGTAGGTTCCAAAGATCCGAAAAGACATCATGGCATTGTAACCTTTACTATTGACGGGGTACACCCCCATGATATTGCAGCGATTTTCAATTCCAATCAGGTTTGCGTCCGGGCAGGACATCACTGCGCTCAGCCTTTAATGAAGTTCCTGGGAACACCAAGTACTACCAGAGTCAGTCTTGGTCTGTACAATACTAAAGAAGATGTGGATGCCTTTTTGACCGCATTGAAAACTATTCGAGGAGTGATGGGATATGGGGAGTAATACCTATTATAATGAGATTTTAACAGAGCATAATATTCGACCAAACAATAAGTATAAGATGGAGGATGCCAGTTTTTCTTTAGAGGGCGTTAATCCCAGCTGTGGAGACGATATCGTCTTGTATTTAAAGCTGGATAAGGATAATGTTATTTCCGAAGCCAGCTTTGATGGAGACGGTTGTGCAATTTCTCAGGCCAGTGCAGATATTATGTGCGATTTAATCATAGGAAAAACAAAGGACGAAGCCCTTCGACTTTCTGAAATCTTCCTGCGTATGATTCGGGGAAAGATTACGGAGGAGGAGAAGGAAGAGCTGGAAGAAGCCGGAATCCTGGAGGATATTTCTCACATGCCGGCCAGAGTAAAGTGTGCCGTACTTGGTTGGAGAACCATGGATGAAATCTTTAAGGATGCGGATGAAGGAAAGATTGACAAGTATTCCGGAAAGTTCGATTAAAAGGAGCTTACAGCTCCTTTTTTGATGAGTAAAAAGCAAGAAAAAAGCTAGGCTTTATGCCGTTATTCGCATAAATCCTAGCTTTTTATCATAGCGACGAGGATGGGACTTGAACCCACTCGAAAAATGCCGTAGAACGGCATAAATTCTATATTCTTTAATTTGTCGTGACCAATTCATGACCAAATTTATCTTTTTTACTCCTTATTTACTACTTGTTTTGTCATGTGATCCAAGAACATTTTTGATTCTTCATGCAGGTCTTCCTGCAAGGCCTTTCTGTAAATTCCCTTCATAATGTAGTCGCTTTTCCAGCCTCCAAGCTTCAAAATGATAGAATCGTGAAGGCCTAGGGAATGCGCTTTGCTGGCAAAGTATGACCGCAAGCGGTGGATTCCAAAGTGGGGCAAGCCTATCCGTTTTTCAACTATTCGCATATTGTCGTACATTTTCCCCAAGAATCCTTCATAGATACAGCCCTGCTCCCTTATCCTGTCTGCAAGCTCATTTGGCAGCGGAATCTTTCTATTGCTTCGTTCGGTCTTTGTGAAGTTCTGGATTACCCATTTATTATCGCTGCCTTGCACCTTAGCCTTGTTTACGGTGAGGATATTATCCTCGGACAGGTCTTTTATCGTTAGGGCTCCTATCTCTGATCTACGAAGTCCTAGGGAGGCAAGGTAGAGCGGTACCCAGTATTTCTTTAAAGTGGGAGAGTCATCAAGGTAGGCGAAGAGCCTGCTTACTTCTTCATCGCCCGGCGTGTATATGTCTTTCTGGATCTTACGAGGAAGCTTCGTCCGGATGACAAACTCCGGTCTAAACTCATGCATTACGGAGACGATGAGTCCGTGCCGATTGTATATCGTCTTAGGGCTTACAGGACGCTTAGGGCTATCAGGACGCTTAGGGCTTACGGGACGCTCAGAACGCACCATATCGTTCACTAAGGCGGTTAAAGTGTATTGGGTAATATCTTTTATAGGTAGAGAGGTAAAGTGGCTAGGGATTGATTTTAGCGTTGCTCTGTAGCCCCTTATGGTAGAAGCGGAGAGGACATTCTCTTTAGCCTTGATATACTTTTCTGCGTAGTCTAAAAAAGTTCCCTTCAGAGTCGCTCCGGGAACTTCGTTTAGTAATTCATTTGTGGCCAGCAGAACGTCCCTCTGTGTGGGCGGTTCGTCAAATAATAAGCTTTGCCGTTTTCCATTTATCATTTTTCTGATTCGATACTTCCCGGAAGGAAGCTGATCTACGCCTTTAGGGAGTTTATTCATATATTTTCTCCTTCCGGAAGAGGGGCTATTTATTAACTTGCTATCATACTTAGATTATTCTGGCTCTCTCGTTCGCTCCATTTGATAACATGAATGCCATAGTTTTGTGCAGCTACTAGCTCCTCCTCATTGATTTTCTTTTCATCATTCACGATTAATATACACTGAGAGTCTCTTCTTGCTCCGATAGTATCAGAACAAGAGAAAATACTGCTGGTAAAGTTAGCTTTATTCGGCGTACTAATCACATTGCAAACCCGTTCCGGATGTGTCTTTGTTCTGCTCCACATGTAGTCAAAAGTATGTGGATAACTGGATTTCCCGGTAAAGGAGACATTCTTTGAAGCAAAGATTTCTTTTTCTCGGAAAAAATCATCCACATCCTCATGGAAATAGGTCTGAACTTTGCTTTGTGATGTGAGATACATATCGCCTATTCGGAGCATGGCTTGCGTAAACTGCATCTTACCAAGAGGAAAGTTCCTTAGGTTTGCTTTGTATGTAAGTTCTAATTTATTGATTTTGACACCGAACTGTGTAGCAATCTGTTCTATTTGAGCCATTCGTTTCTCGCTTAGCTTAATTCCGCTCATTTCCAAATTGTTAAGTGTCCAAGAGTCATCAGTAAATAAGAAATATCCGTTTTCTTCTTTTACATAGAACTGAATATAGTCATTAGCCGAATCGAGGAAAGGTGTAACAAGCTCATAATATCCGTTTGATAATGGATAAAAGCGAATTTCCTGTTTCAACCACTTTAAATATTCATCTATACGCTTTTCTATGTCCATACAGCCCCTCCTATTCTAAAATCATACTACTCTGATCATTGACCTGCGGCGGATGAATCAAGTTTATCTTCTTAAAGTAGAGCAAACTGTTTTCTACAAAATTTTCAGACTCGATATTTTCCGCCGGGAACGCAAGAGCTCTATTATATTCCTCCGTGTAAATGTGCCAGTGCGATCCGGAAATCTTTTGGCCATCCGGATTACGATGCTCCGCTGCATCATCAACATCCAAACTTAACAGATTCACATTATTCCTTTTCAGAATAGTTTGGAAAGAGTATTTACCGTGCCGGATTCTTCCCCTGAAGATGTGGATGTCAAACTCGTCCTTTGTATGGACGGCCTTTGCGCTGAAAATTGTTTTCTGCCCTGGATCCGGAAAATTCAGATAATGTAAAGCAGTTTCTTTAATTAACTCAAGAAGCTCTTTAGCTTCTTCGGTACTAAGTATTGGGTTCATATAAACTCCTTAGGAGAAAAAGGTAAAAGCCCGAACGATTCGTTCACCGTCTTATAGAAAAATTTTATACCTTAATCCTATATTAAAACGAACAAATGTTTGCTATTATAATTTCATCGCTATCTTAGTTGTGCAGCAGGAGAGGTTATGAAAGATGAAATCATTGCTTTACTCAGTGGGTTATCGGAGTATGAATTAAGAAGGATCTATATATTTATCCTCCACTTCCTAGGCAGGCATTAGTCCTGTCTTTTTTCTTGCTCTTTTGCAAATAATTCTTTTGCCTTTTCCTCTATAAACTTCCATTCCTCAATACTGAGGCTTGCAAGCATCGCTATGAAACGCTTCCTAAAGTCCTCCGGCTCAGCGGCTAAAGTGTCGCCCATGAATGCCGCGATTTCTTCTTCCCTAGCGGTATCCGAAAACATTTCCCCTTCTCCGGTACGAAGCCAAGTTTCTGATACGGAAAATGTTCTACATATTAGAGAGATGACAGCCCCACTAAGTTCGTTCTTTCCTGTCTCATAACTTGCTATATTACTTCTACTTACTTTTAATCTATCTGCAAATTCAAATTGTGTTAAGCCTTTAGCTTTTCTTAATTGCTTGATTCTATCTTTAATTTCCATATCCTCACCTTCTTTCTAAGCACGAGTATATAAGAAGAAATTCTAGCCGTCAAGAAAAATGTCATTAAATAACAAAAAGTCCTTGACAAAGACGTTTAACAACTTTATATTGTCATCAGACGCCAATGATAAAGCGTTAAACCACATCAGAAAGAAGGTGATAGGAAAAATGGTTTTAAACACGGCAGAAAAAGACTTACTAAAGACTTTCAAAGAAATTCTCCCGAAAATGGGCGGCGAAAGCAAAGCTTACCTACTGGGCTACGGAGAGGGTTACAAGAAGAAAGCAGAAGAATCTGAAAAGGAAGATGAAAGAAAGGAGGAAAAAGAAAATGGATAGATACGTAGTTAAAGCGACTATAGAGGTCGAATTCAGTGCCGAGTATGAAGGCAAGATGGCAAGTGCTTTGGAAGGAGCAGAAGATAGCATCCTTACAGCTCTTTCAAAGCTTGAATTCCTATCATCTTGTGAATTCAAAAAAGTAAAAATTCAGTCAAAAGAATACTAAAAGGAGGAAAGCTAAATGCCTAATTGGAGTAAAGGATGTTTGAAGGTAAGAGGAAAGGCGGCCAGCGTAAAGAAGTTCATTTTAGAATGTGTTAAGCCTATTGACCCCAACAGTAATGGTTTACTTAAACTGGAAATATCAGACCTTGGAGAGATCGAGTCAAAAGGGGTTTGCTGGATTGATGGAACAAAAGTAGGGTGGGTAGAAAACCTGCTCGTGGATTTTTCATTTGTCGAAGACGACGAAACTTTTACGGCCCTACTCGATGCGAAGTTTGCATGGGCAGTAGACGCAGATGAGCTTTTAGCCTCGTGTAAGAAGTACGATGTGGACATGAAGCTTTACGCTTTTGAGAAAGGGATGGGGTTTAACCAAGACATTTTGATAGTGGATGGAGAAATACGCAGGGACTGCAGAATCGAATTCGAAGACTACAACTGGGAAGAGAACTACACGATTTTCTAAAGGTAGCAACACCATACGACAAATGGTTTCCAAGAATGGCCGAATACGGATTTTCAGAGGGAAAAGACTTTTCGACATTTTTGTCGGAAAGTACCGGAGGCAGACCTAGCACAGACCATCTCCTCACAATCGACATGGCCAAAGAAATCTGCATGATTCAGCGGACAGAAGTAGGGAAGCAAGCTAGGCAATACTTCATTCAAGTAGAAAAGGACTACAACAGCCCGGAAAAGATTATGGCCAGAGCACTCAGGATCGCAGAGAAGGAACTAAGTACTTTAAAGCTTGAAACGAAAGTACAGGCTCAGCAGATAGCCGAACTTAAGCCAAAGGCTACCTACTACGACTTAATCCTGCAGTGTCCGAGCCTTTTATCTGTAACGGAGATAGCTAAGGACTATGGATTATCCGCAAAAGGGTTAAACAAGATTCTTCATGACAATGGCATCCAATATAGCCAATCTGGTGTGTGGTTCCTTTACGCCAAATATCAGGACAAAGGCTATACCAGTACAAAGACGCAGAACTATAACCGTCCTGATGGTACACAAGGAAGCAGAGTACATACTTACTGGACGCAAAAAGGAAGATTGTTCCTGTATGGGTTATTGAAAGACCTTGGACATTTACCTTTAGTAGAACGATTTAAGGAGGAAATAGCATGAATGAACAAGCGTTAGCAAATATGGTAGAGGGATTAGCAGAGCTTCATGTGGAGCATCTCAAAACGGGTGTGGGCGCCAGTTTTATAGCATATCTAGCCAAAATGGAAAGCGAGCATAAAGGGGATTGGAGAGTCCTTGCAGCTACAGAAGCAGCAGTTTTGTCGGCCGTGTGTAAAAGGATATTAGATGAGCTGGGTAAGGATGATTAAAAAAGAAAATGGAGTTACCGATGTACCAGATCAGTAACCCCAGGAACAAAAATATGTATTTAGTTCGTGCAAATTATAGCACGAACGCCGATAGGAGGCAAATCTAATGAGAATTTACATAGACATAAGTCAGGCGGCATTTACACACTTCTCAAACGAAGCAAAGGAGCAAGGCGTTCCGGTAAAGACTTTAATCTCCGGAGAAGTAGAGGCGCTTTACTGTAACGCTCTTGAAGAGAAATGGAGAGAAGAAGACTTAGCGGAGGAAAATGCCAAGTTTATAGAGCGCAGTTTCGGGGAGGACGATGACGAATGGTAGCGAACGGTTTCCATATAACTGCAGACGAGTTTGCTGAGCTCCTGCATATCTCCGTCGAAGAATACCGGCACAGGCTTAGAACCGACAGGCTTACCACAGGCCAGATTTTAGCTTTATCGGACTACATGGGGCTTAGTCTCGAAGCTACTATGGACTACTTCTTTGCCGACTTCGATGCGAAAAGATACAACCTAAGCAGAAAGATAATAAGGGAGGAAGCACACCATGCCAAGACATAGAATTAACCGCCCTAAGGGCGAAGAGGTAACAAGGTTCTTGGAAATAGGAAAAGCAAAGTGTGTATCAGAAAAGACGGTTAGCCTTAGAAAGTCTGATGGAGAGTGGAGCCTTCCGCTGTTCGCTCAGCTTTGCAAATACTTTAAGGCTACCGACGAAGATATCGTCAGCATGGTAAGGAGTTATCAATGAGTATCAAAATAGTAAAAGCGCTGTCCGTTATTAACCTAGCCTTCCTCATGGCGGTAGTATCTGCCCTTGATACAGAGACGATAGGAGCGGATGTATTTACAAGCTGTATGCTGCTTAGTATGGCACTTGGCATAGTGCTTATGCACATCCTGGAGCACTTGAAAAGGAAAGAAAGGAGACGGCGAGAGAATGAAAGACAAGCTAGTTTATACCTACGAAGAAGCTCTAAAAGAAGAAAAGGAGCTTGAAGAGAAGATAAGGGCTGAACTCGACAACCTAGGTAAGCCGGAGCTGATGGCAGTAGTGAAGGATTACGCTGCAGTACACTCCATTCGACTCACTATAGCGGTATATGAAGGAAAATAAGCACAGCCGGGAGGGCTAACAGCATGAAAAAACTTGAAATTGGAGCGCTGGGATTTTCGATAATGCTTTTATTCATTACCGGATACTGCATTAGTAAATCCCTTTACATCGGACCCGTAGGAGATCAGTACAAGTTAGCCAGTACGGTAACGGCTTTTTTACAGTTTTTAGTAACAGTAGGTTTATTTATAGAACTAGGAAAGGAAGAACTATGACATTAACACTGGGAAATGACGAGTTTAACACCTTAGCAGAGATTATCGCTAAGAAGGTAGCGGAAAGTATTAAAGGCTGCGTGCCGGAGAAGGCTTCGGAAGCGGTTAAGGAAGAAGTAGTAAAGGAAGCGCCTAAGAAGGAAGTTAAGGAAGAAGTCGTTGAAGCTAAGAAGGAAGAATCAGGACTAAGTCTTGAGCAGGTAATCAAAGCTGTGAAGGACTACACCTTAAAGGATAAGGACGGAGCAAAGAAGCTAAAGCCTATATTGCAGTCCTTAGGAGTAGAAAGGCTTTCCCTGCTGCCTAACGACAAGCTCCCTGAGTTTGTAGAGGGAATCCGTAAAGTGGGGGTAGAAATCTAATGCCGGAACATGAGAATCGAGCGCACGCCCTTCTTTCAGCCAGTGGCTCGCATAGATGGATGGCTTGTCCACCTAGTGCCAGGTTAGAGGAGTGTTGCCAGAATAAAGAATCCGATGCAGCTAAAGAAGGAACGGTAGCACACGAACTTTGCGAACTTAAAGTAAAAGTTCAACTCGGCGAAGATGTGAGTATGTCCGAGTATGAAGCCCTTAAGGAGAACCCTCTTTTTACTAAGGAAATGGACGCCTGCACAAACATCTATGCGGACTACTGCATAGATACAGCTAAAGAAGAGAACGGACTGCCACTTATTGAAGTAGAGCTTGATCTATCCAGCTATATCCCTGAAGGCTTTGGAACTGTGGACTGTGTGATTGTCAGCGAGGACACCCTGCACGTCATAGATTTTAAATACGGAAGAGGGGTGGAAGTCTCCCCGGTAGAAAACAGTCAGCTTATGATTTATGCCTTAGGTGCCTATGACTTATATAGCCCAATCTACGACTTTAAGACAGTAAAGCTTACAATAGTTCAGCCTAGGCTATCGGCAGAGCCTAAGACGTGGGAGTGTGATGTACAGCACTTACTGGACTTTGCAGAGAAGCTTAAGCCTATAGCAGACCTTGCCTTTAAAGGCGGTGGGGATTTTGCTCCGTCGGAGCATACTTGTCTATTTTGCAAAGTAAAGTACACCTGTAGGGCAAGGGCAGATAAGAACCTGGCTACTATGTTCCTTCAGGAAAAGGATCCTTACACTTTATCGAATGACGAGATAGGGGAGATACTCGCTAAGGTATCGGATTTTCCGAAGTGGATAAAAGACTTAGAAGATTATGCATTGGAACAGCTTCTTGCCGGAAAAGAAATCAAAGGCTACAAGGCGGTAGAAGGAAGGTCCAGCAGAGTATGGAGTGATGAACAGAAAGCCTTTGAAACGATCATAAAGGACGGAACGGAAGAGAAAGACCTTTATGAGACTACGCCTTTATCCCTAGCAAAGATTGAAAAGCTACTAGGCAAAAAGAAGTTCGCTTCCTTAGTTGGGGAGTATGTAACAAAATCGCAAGGAAAGCCAACACTTACGCTTTCTAGTGATATAAGACCATCAATTCAGGACGCAAAGTCCATGTTTACAGAAGAAGGAGAAAATTAATTATGGGAACAGCAATTACTACAGGAATCGTTAGATTATCTTACGCACACATCTTTGAGCCGGCAGCAGACTTATCCGGAAACATTAAGTACCAGGCTACTTTACTGGTTCCAAAGTCTGACACCAATACCATTAAGGCTGTAGAAAGTGCCATCGAGGAAGCTAAGCATCTAGGAAAGGATAATAAGTTCCAAGGGAAGATTCCTCCGAAGCTTACTATCTCTTTCGTAGACGGTGACGGAACAAGACCTACAGACGGTGAGCCTTATGGTGATGAGTGCCACGATCACTACATCATTACGGCGAAGGCTAACGAGAACCGCCCGCCATTAGTAGTAGACAAGAACTTACAGCGTATCTTAGACCAGACTGCCGTATACAGTGGATGCTATGTAAGAGCAAACATTAACTTCTATGCTTACAATTCCAACGGCAACAAGGGAATTGCCTGCGGACTTAACGGCATTCAGTTTGTCCGTGATGGAGAGCCATTAGGCGGCGTTCAGATTACGGCAGAAGGCGCATTCGGAGACGGCTTCGAGTTCGCAGAGGACGACAGCGTAGACGATATTCTTTAATCAGAAGGAGGGGCTATGAAGCACTTAAGTATCGACATTGAAACATCTTCGGATGTGGACATTAGAAAATGCGGAGCCTTTAAATATGCAGAGTCAGAAGCGTTCCGCATCATGCTCCTAGCCTATGCCTTTGATGATGAGCCTGTGGAAGTTATCGACTTAGAAAAGGGGGAGGAAATGCCCCTTTTTCTTTTACAGGCTTTACAGGATAAAGAGGTAATCAAGCACGCATACAACGCAACTTTTGAGTGGCTTTGCTTAAATAGGGCAGGATATGAAACGCCTATAGAACAATGGCAATGTACTATGATTCATGCAATGTTCTTAGGTTTTCCTGCGGGGCTTGAAGCCACAGGAGAAGCTGTAGGACTTCCGGAAGATAAGAAGAAACTTGCAGTAGGTCGCCAGCTTATCCGGTACTTTTGCCTTGGACCCTATAAGCCTGATGAGGATAGATGGAATCTTTTTAAAGATTATAACAAGAAGGACGTAGAGGCAGAAAGGGCAATCGAAAAGAAACTATCGTCTTACCTGGTACCGGAGCTTGAATGGGAACGCTGGAGAAGAGACATCCTAATGAACAGCTACGGCGTAGGAGTAGACCTAGAGCTTGTTACCGGAGCATTAGCCATACAGGAAGAGAGTGTGGAGAGGCTTACGGAGGAAGCTATACAGCTTACCGGATTAAGCAATCCAAACAGCCCAAGCCAGCTTCTGGAATGGGTGAACGATCAAGGGATAGAGCTTAAGAGCATACAGAAAGCAGATGTACAGGAGGCCTTATCCGGAGATTTACCGGGTAATGTACGAAGAGCTTTAGAAATCCGTCAGCAGTTAGGAAAGACTTCCGTTAAAAAGTATGATGCGATTCTAGCTTGTGTCTGTAAAGACGAAAGAGTTCGAGGTATCTCTCAATTCTATGGAGCCAGGACGGGACGGTTCAGTGGGCGCCTTGTGCAGATGCAGAATTTGCCCAGGAACTACTTAGAGCCCTTAGAAGATGTTCGAGAGTTAGTAAAGGCGAGAAATTACGAAACGCTGGATCTAATCTATCCAAGCATAGCGGACACCCTATCACAGCTTATCCGTACGGCCTTTGTACCTAAGAATGGAAAGAAGTATGTTGTGGCCGACTTCTCCGCTATTGAGGCAAGAGTTATCGCCTGGCTTGCTAGAGAAGACTGGGTAAATCAGGTATTTGCCACACACGGTCGGATTTATGAAGCGACAGCCTCTCAGATGTTCCATGTTCCTATTGAAAAGATTACAAAAGGGAATCCTGAATACGCTCTCCGGCAGAAAGGTAAAGTTGCGACTCTTGCCTTAGGCTATCAAGGAGGTACGAACGCACTTATCTCCATGGGCGCTCTAAGTATGGGACTATCAGAAGAAGAATTACCGGATATTGTTACCAGATGGCGAAACGCTAACAAGAACATTGTGCGCCTATGGTACAAGGTCGGAGAGTGTGCCCTAGCCACTACGAAAGACGGAAGGGCAAGAACTTACAACGGTTTAATCTTTAGGCTGGAAGAGGACTTAAACAACGGCCTTCGTTTCCTAACCATCGAACTGCCGAGTAAGCGGAAGCTTTTCTATTGTAAGCCATTTGTAGATATGGGGCGTTTCGGGAATGAGGTTTTAGCCTTCTTCTCACAGAACCAAACTACTAAGAAGTGGGAGAAAGAGCAGACCTTCGGCGGTAAGCTTGTAGAGAACATTGTACAGGCCATTGCCCGGGATTGTTTATGCGTAACACTTGATAGGATAGCAGTACAGAATTTACAGCCTGTCTTCCATGTTCACGATGAAATTATTGTGGAAGCAGACGACAGCCTTTCGGTAGAGGAATTATGCGATATTTTCGCCGAGCCTATACCGTGGGCGAATGGATTGATACTAAAAGGAGCCGGATTTGATGGATACTTCTACAAAAAGGATTAGTACGGCCAAAAGCCGAAAAAGTAAAGATTGGAAAGAAAAGGCCGTCACTTGGGAGAAGTTCCTTGCGCTCTTTAAAACACCCAAACAGGGCAAGGAGACCATGCAGGAGTACCTTGCCCTACCAAAGGATAAGCAGGACAGCCTTAAAGATGTTGGGGGCTTTGTAGGTGGTACTTTGAAAGACGGCATCCGGAAAGCCCAAAATGTTCTTAGCCGGAGCCTTATCACCTTAGACCTTGACAACATGAAGGAAGAAGACACGGAGGACGTTTATCAGTCTATAGACTTGTTGGGTTATAGGGCTTTAGTGTACAGCACTAGAAAGCACCAAAGCCATAAGCCAAGACTTAGGATCGTGTTCCCCTTGGAAAAGGAGTGCTCTAAGGAAGAATACGAGCCTATAGCCCGGATGTTAGGCAGCAGGTTAGGAATTGACCTTTGCGACCCTACTACTTTCGAAGCTTCCCGTCTTATGTACTTCCCTTCTGTATGTAAGGGAGCCGACTATGTTTACAAGGTCTTTGACGGGGAAGAGGTAAGCGCTGAGAAGGTGCTGGGCTTATACCATGACTGGAAAGATGTATCAGAGTGGCCAAAGTGCCAAAGTGAGAACCTTCTCATTAGAAGAGAAATCACGAAACAAGGAAACCCTCTGGAGAAGTCAGGACTGATAGGCGCTTTCTGTAATGCCTATGATATTCCCTCAGCTATAGAGCACTTCTTATCCGGAATCTATGTTCCAACAGATAGACCGGATAGATGGACTTACGCAGACGGAAGCACGACAGGCGGAGCAGTTTTATACGATAACGATACATTTTTATACTCCCACCATTCTACGGATCCAATCAGTGGAATTTTAGTTAATGCCTTTGACCTTGTGCGTCTCCATAAGTTTGGAAGCCTAGACGAAAAGGCTAGTCCGAATACGAAGGAAGAAAATAAACCGTCTTTCAAGGCGATGTGCAATTTCGTAAATAATGACCATACAGCAAGAACCACATTAGACCTTGAACGCATGAAGGCCTTTGAAATGGTAGATGGGGAAGAGGGTGAATCTGAAGAGCTAACGAATGATGATTTGTCTTGGATGGCAGACCTTAAGAGGAATGAGGACGGAAGAATACTTCCCACCATCCGGAACTTAGAAACCATCATGCAGAATGACTTTAACATCAAAGGAAAGATTTACTCCGATTCATTTACCGGAAGAAACTACTGCGGAGGTGCGGTTCCGTGGGATAAGACAGGTGCTCACGAGTGGACGGACGAGGACGACTGCGGACTAATCGGGTACATAGAGACAGCCTATGCAGTCTATCACAAGGATAAATGCTATACCGCCTTAACCAATGTTCTTCGGAATAACCGGATAAACTCCGTAGCGGATTATCTCAATTCCTTATCCTGGGACGGCGTAGAGCGTGCAGAGACGCTTTTTATCGACTACTTAGGCGCAGAGGATAACTGCTATACAAGGGAGGTAACTTTAAAGACTTTACTGGCTTGTGCCATAAGGGCCTATAAGTTTGGTGCTAAGTACGACAATATGCTGATCCTTACCGGGGAACAGGGCATAGGAAAGAGCACCATACTGGAGAAACTTGGAAAGGATTGGTTTGCAGACTTTAAGGCAAGAACCGTCGGAAAGGAATCCGAGGAAGCAATTGCCGGAAAGTGGATTGTGGAGATGGGAGAACTTGCAGCGCTTAATAAGCAGGAATCTGAGGATATCAAACAGTTCCTATCTATGAAGAGCTCCTACCACAGAGAAGCTTATGGACGACGCAGCATAGAGCACAAACGAAAATGCGTATTCTTCGGCACCAGTAACAAGGATGAGTTCCTCCGGGATGAAACAGGAAACAGAAGATTTTATCCTTTACCGGTAGGCGTGAGGAAGCATAAAAAGAACATCTGGAAAGACCTTACTTGCACGGAAATAGACCAGATATGGGCAGAGATAGCCTTTAAGGTTGACGCCTGTTTAGGTGATTACGACGCACTACAGTATCAGGTTCTTAGCGAGGAAAGCAATGAGATTCTGGCAGGGCTACATGAGGAATTTATGGAGCAGGATCCTATTCAATCCATGGTAGAGAAGTTCGCCGCTACGCAAGTACCGGTTAAATGGATGGATATGGATATAGCACAGAGGATAACCTTCTTAGAAGGAAACATGGTCTATGATGGAGAGCTTATGAATCTGCCGTATCTTTCTCCGCAGAATATCCATTGTGAGCTTTTAAAGATGCCTCTGGGAAGCTTAAAGCGTTTGGATTCGCATAGATATCTCAGATGTATAAAGGTCATTAAAGGCACTAAGAAAGCAAGACTAAGGGATGAAAATTATGGACAGGTAAGGTGTTATAAGTTACTAAATATTGACATCAAAGGACGGAAATAGCGTGTGACTAACTCTTTCAAAAAGAGCGTATTTTGTGACTAATGTGACTAACTCTTTCAATTTTAGCAAAAACTAAAAAATTTGAATCAAAAAAAGTTAGTCACATTAGTCACAAAAATCAAAGAGTTAGTCACACAAGAAATCAAGTGTTTATGCGGTTCTAAGTGCTATTTGTGACTAAGTGACTAACTTTTTATAAAAATAAAAGATTACTGGAGCAGATAGCAGTACATAGTAAAACCATTAAATGCGTGTATATATAGGCGTTATTTAATAATTAACTGCGTGCATGTTGTGCGCTGTGGGCGTATACGCGCGCGAGGGATTTTTTGGTCACTTAGTCCCACGCACCTAAAACGGGAGGGATGTTTATGCTGGAAAAGGACATAGAAAAGAAGTTTAAAAGGGCGCTGGAAGCGAAGGGATGTTTAGTATACAAATTCTCTTCCCCAAACTGTCGAGGCGTTCCGGATAGAATCGTTATCACCGATGCCGGTAAAGTTCTATTCGTTGAACTTAAGACGGAGAAGGGAGTTCTTTCTAAACTGCAGAGAACACAGCTTAAAAAGCTTCGGGATTTCAGGCAACAGACTTTTGTTCTTTATGGCCTTCAGGAAGTAGAAGAATTTGTAAATAATATTGACGATTGGAGGTGATACCTTTTGAAATTTGTTCCGCATAATTACCAGGCGATGTGTATAGACAAGGTCGTGCATCAAAACTCTGTCGGCCTTTTCTTGGATATGGGATTAGGCAAAACAATTATTACATTGTCGGCCATTGAGGAATTAAAGGACAGGCTGGAAGTGTCTAAGGTTCTCATTATCGCGCCTAAGAAGGTAGCGGAATCGACCTGGACTAACGAATCTAAGAAATGGGATCACACGAAGGATTTTAAAATCTCTAAAGTTATGGGCTCTCAAAAGGAGCGTCTACGGGCCTTACAGACTAATGCAGATATCTATGTAATTAACCGGGATAATGTCATGTGGCTCTATCAGACCTTGGGAAATGACTGGTTCTTTGATATGGTTGTGGTAGATGAGAGTTCAAGCTTTAAAAATCCCCAATCCCAAAGGTTTAAGGCTTTGAAGAAAACCTTGCCGAAGATATCAAGGGTAATCTGTCTTACCGGTACACCAAGCCCTAAGAACCTTTTGGACCTTTGGAGCCAGATATATTTACTTGATCGGGGAGAGAGACTCGGCCAGTTTATCACGCATTACCGGACACGGTATTTTGATTCCGACTTTATGGGTTTTGACTATCGACCGAAGAAGGGCGCTGAACAGGCTATCACAAATAAGATATCCGACATTTGCATAAGCCTTAAGGCGAAAGACTATTTAGAGCTACCCTCCATCGTCTATAACGAGATACCTGTTGACTTGGATAAGAAAGCCTTAAAGGCCTATCAGGAGTTAGAAAAGAACATGGTTCTATCCTTAGACGATTCCGAGATAACTGCGGTATCTGCCGGAGTGCTTACAAACAAACTGTCCCAGTGTGCGAACGGGGCAATCTATGACGAGGACAAATTGGTTAACCATATCCACGACTGCAAGCTGGAGCGTTTTACAGAGCTTGTGGAAGAGTTGAATGGAGAATCCGCACTGGTCTTTTACAATTTTAAGCATGACAAGGATAGGATCCTGAAAGCTTTGGAGAAGTCAGGCTTAGAAGTTAGAGAGTTTAAAAGCCCTAAGGATGAGGAAGACTGGAACAAGGGGAAGATTGATATTTTACTTGCCCATCCTGCAAGTACGGCTTACGGCATAAACCTCCAATACGGCGGACGGAATATCATTTGGTTTTCGCTGCCGTGGAGCTATGAGCTGTACGCCCAGGCGAACGCAAGATTATTTAGGCAAGGACAAGAAAAGCCTGTGATTGTGCATGAGCTGCTTTGTACGGATACGGTAGACCATGATATTAAAAAGTCCCTCTCTGAAAAGGGGCAGAATCAAGAGGATGTACTTAGAGCCTTAAAAGCAAGGCTTGGAAAGGAGTAGCCTATGCTCAAGCCTTTAAACTTTGGAAACTATCAAGCCTTGAAGCGGTATAGCTATAACCAAATGAACGCCTGGGCGACATCTGTTTATGCAAGCGGCTTTCAGGATGGGCAGGATTCTATGCCGACTGTCTTAGAATTTGACAAGGACACAATGACAGAGTTCCTACAGGGAATTGACGGCATAGGAGAAAAGACCGTAAAGAAAATTGTTCAAGCCTTTATAGAGAAGGGCGAGAGTGCATGGGAGTTAGATGCAGGAGGAGAAGAATGACAAAGGAACAGTTAAAGAAGTACCGAGGATGGAAGCAAAACATCGGAATACTGGAGAAGGAGATATCCAACATGCTGGGCGAGACTGTCCATGACTTCGGCCATGACTACTCGAAAGGCTTTAAGAAGGTAGTCCATCTTGATGGATTCAATCAGGAGCTTTACGAGAGACGACTTAAAAAGCTATCAGAACTCGAAGCAAGAATCCGTAAAGTCGAAAGTTGGATAGAATCTATCGAGGATGATAGACTGCGCTTTGTTATCCGGAGCCGTTATACAGAGGATAGAACTTGGCGCTGGATAGCCAGGAAACTAGGCAACGTATCTGAGGAATATGTAAGAATCGTTATCCACGATAGGTCTTTCGAGAAAAAATAGCAAAAATGTGAAAATTGTTCGTTTTGTTCGGAAAGTTCGTTTTACAATAATAATGGACTTGGTGTCGGAACGCATCTTGCCATTTGCCATGTAACATGGAACTCCTTTTGAATCTCGGAGCCGCTTAACGGTGGCTCCCTTTTTGTTACTAAAGGATATTGTTGGAAAGGGGATGAGCCTTAGTGAAAAACAAAGACGATTTAACAGACAAGCAGAAAAAGTTTATTGAAGAATACCTGATTGATATGAACGGCACGAGGGCTTATCGTGCTGCATATCCTACCGTGAAGAATGATGAGACCGCAGGAGCGGCGGCTTGTCGGCTGTTAAAGAATGTTAAAATAAAACAGGCAATCGAGCCGATTCTTGAAAACATGAGTAGCGACCGCATGGCTACAGCTACAGAGGTAATGGAATATCTTACTTCCGTAATGCGTGGCGATTCTACGGCAGAGATAGTTGTAGTCGAGGGGCTTGGAGACGGCTGTTCTGAAGCAAGGCGATTCAAAAAGGCGCCGGACGAAAAAGAAAGGCTGAGGGCTGCCGAATTACTCGGTAAGCGATTCGGCTTGTTCAAGGATAAGGTTGAGGTATCCGGTCTTGAAGCCGAGCAGTCTAAGCTGGACAGCTTACTAGATCAGTTGGGCGCAGGGGATGATTCATGAGTGGAGAACAGCTCCTCCTATCGGACAAGTACAAGGCCTTCCTGCGGTGCACGGCATCCGTAGAGTTCCTTGAAGGCACGACGAGTGCGGGAAAAACGACCGTAGGCCTATTTAAGTTCATGCTGAAAGTTGCAAGCAGTAAGAAGAAGCTCCACATCATAGCGGCAAAGGATACCGGTACAGCAGAAAAGAACATCATCAACAAGGACTTGGGCATTGTAGACGACTTTGGCGCACTTGTTGAGTACAACGGTAACGGTACCAGCGAAGACAAAATACCGCACATCCTTTTCCATGCAAGCGGAGGAGATAAGACGGTATATGTTTTAGGCTATGGCGATAAAAAGAAGTGGCAGAAAGCTTTAGGAGGACAGTACGGATGTCTTTACATCGATGAGATAAATACGGCGGATATTGATTTTGTCCGAGAGGCGGCAATGCGTTGTGATTACATGATGGGAACCCTGAATCCCGACGATCCTTCGCTTCCTGTCTATTCCGAGTATGTGGACCATGCAAGGCCTCTTCCTGAATGGGAAAGCGAAACGCCGAAAGAAATAAGAGACTGCTTAGTGAAAGAACCGAAGCCCGGCTGGGTGCACTGGTTCTTTTCTTTTACCCATAATTTGGGATTACCTAAAGAAAAGCTTGAGCAGATTCTTAGGAACACACCGAGAGGCACGAAGATATGGAAAAACAAGATTGAGGGCTTGCGTGGTCGCTCTACAGGCCTTGTATTTTCTAACTTCGATGAAAAGACTCATGTACTAAGCAGACAGGAGATTGCAAAGATTCCGCACAGTATCAATCCTTTTGTGAAGTTTACCGCTGGACTGGATACTTCCTACTCCTCTCATTCCGAGGACACTATAGCCATGATGTTCATAGGCATTACCAAAGACAAGCGCTGCATAGTGCTAAGAGAATGTGTATACAACAATAGGGATAGGCAGGATCCATTAGCACCATCGGACACAGCTGTAAAGTTCATAGCCTTCTTGGAATCCTGTAGAAAGGACTACGGCTTTGCAAGAGACGTGTTCATCGATTCAGCAGACCAGGCGACCATTACAGAGCTTAAGAAGCTTAAGCGTAACCACGGAAGCCTTTACACCTTTGTAAACAGCTACAAGAAAGTAAGTATTATTGACCGTATTAATCACCAGCTAGGCTGGCTTGCGGAAGGGAAGTATTTAGTATCCGAGGATTGTACAGAGCATATCAGAGAGTTGAACAGCTATTCTTGGGAAGAAGATAGAGACATTCCTGAGGACGGACACGATCACACGATAAACGCTGCACAGTATGCTTGGATACCGTTTAGAAAGCTGATTGGAGAGATAGACAGTGGGATGGATAAAGAGTATGACGGATAAGTTTAAAAAAGGATTACAGAACTGGCTACAGATTCAGCCTGTAAGCCCCTATCATGTTTCGATTCAAAGCTACTTGGATTTTGAGACTGCTGCCATTAGGAATCGAATATGGTACAGAGCAGACGGGAACGAGTTAGAGCAGCTGTATCAGCAGTGCCGAATACTAAACGACGCACAGAAGTTTTGGGGCGCAAAGCCTACAGCGGGCATGGAGATTCGGAAAATCCATACAGGGCTTCCCGGACTAATCGTAAAAATGCTTAGTGCTATTGTTCTTCCGGATATGAATGCTTTCGAGTTTGACAGCGACATTCAGAAGAACCTTTGGGAGGATATCGAAGAAGAGAATCACTTTGACGCTTTGATGGATACCTGCTTAAAGGACACGCTTGTAGTCGGAGATGGTGCTTTCCGTATTGTGCTGGATCCGGCAGAGAGTGAGCATCCAATTATCGAATGGGTACCGGGAGAGCGTGTGGAGTTCGTTTACCGCTACGGCAGATTGAAAGAGGTCATCTTCAAGATTCCTTGGGATAAGGGCGATGTGCTGCACGCGCACTACGGTAGAGGCTATATCCGGCATAAGCTATACAGGAATGAGCAGGAATATCCTTTGCCGAAAGAGGTGCAGGACTGGACCTTTGACGAAAGCCTGATGATGGCCGTACCTTTTAAGATTTATGAGAACGCAAAGTATGAGGGAAGAGGTTCTTCCATCTATGATGGAAAGCTGGACTCCTTCGATGCCTTAGACGAAGCGTGGAGTCAGTGGATGGATGCTTTGAGGGCAGGTCGGTCTAAGACCTATGTTCCGGAAAGCTTTATCCCTAGAGACCCGAATAACGGAATGCTTTTAAAGCCTAACGCCTTCGACAATCGATTCATTGCCGGAGCGGACGATATCTCCGAGGGCGCTAAGAATTCAATCACTGTTACGCAGCCAAATATCCCTCATGATAGTTACATGGCTTCTTACATCACCGCCTTAGACCTTTGTCTGCAAGGAATTATCAGTCCCTCCACTTTGGGAATTGATACGAAGAAGCTGGATAATGCAGAGGCACAGCGGGAGAAGGAGAAGACCACACTATACACCAGAGCGAGCATCGTAAAGGCTATTCAAGAGCAAATACCAAAGCTTATTCAGCAGTGTATCAATGCAGAGAAGGTACTAAGAGGAGAAAGCATTGAAGAAGTCAAGGTTGACATCCCCTTCGGAGAATATGCGAACCCCTCTTTTGAAGCCGCAGTACAAACAATCGCTCAGGCTAGACAAAGTGGAATTATGAGCATTGAGAGGTGTGTAGATGAGCTTTATGGAGACACCTTGGACAGCAGTGAAAAAGAGGAAGAAGTCGCAAGGCTAAAAGAGGAGCAAGGCATTTCCAGCGTAGAGGAGCCGGACTTTTCAGTAGAGGAGGGAATAGATGGTAGTCCAAATATTAAACCACAGCTACAAAATGAGCCCGGAGGAATACAGGCAGATGCTTAAGCTGGCGTCTGAGCAAGTGCCCTTCGGTGTGTATGCTTTGGAAAAAGACGGCATGGCAGAGCTTAGAAAGGACGACTGCAAGAGTAAGGGTAAACTGAAAGAACTAATCAGGGCTTACCGCTTGCAAGGCTTTAAGGTGCATCAGAATGGCGTATGACATCGGAGAAGCACTCGACAGAATCGAGGAAGAACTCATTGCTTCCATGATTCGAAACATGGGAAGGCATCGCATTGAGGAGATCACGGAAGAGAAAGAATGGACCATGTGGCAGGCCGAACAGCTTAAAAGCCTTAGAGCCTACCGGCAGGATAATAAGGATAAGTATTCCGGAAGATTCTTAGCTATCAATGAAAAGATAGAAGAGGCTATCCGGAAATCCTATGCTGCAGGTGGAATGCACGAGGAAAGAAAGATACTTCGTGCCGCCAAGAAAGGCGCAAGGCTTAGGCAGTCCATGAACCCATTAACCGGAAGATTCTTCCAGCTTAACAAGGAAAAGCTGGAAGCTTTAATCAAGGCTACTAAAGCTGACATGACAAAAGCAGAAACAGCAATACTCCGTATGGCCGACGATCAATATCGTAAGGCCATTTTTAATGCGCAGGTTTATGCAAATAGCGGTGCAGGTACTTACGAGCAAGCTGTTGATATGGCGACTAAAAGTATGCTTAGTAGTGGCCTTAATTGCGTAGAGTATAAGAACGGTGCCAGACACACACTTCCAAACTACGCAAGAATGGCGGTGAGGACTGCAAATAAGAGAGCCTATCTTAGCGGAGAAGGAGAGAAGAGAAGGAAGTGGGGCATTACTACGGTAATACTGGCAAAGAGAGGCAATCCTTGCCCGAAGTGTGCGCCCTTCGTTGGAAAAGTCTTTATAGACGATGTTTGGTCGGGAGGAGGTAAAAATGATGGTAATTATCCGCTTCTATCCAGTGCGATAGGGGCGGGTCTTTACCATCCGTGACGAACTGCAAAGACAGCCATACGACCTACTTTCCTGAGCTCCATGCCGGAGAGGAGAAGTGGACTAAAGAAGAGCTTGAGGAAGTAGCCGCGGACTATAACCATGAGCAAAAGGAAAAGCGGATTGAACATCAGGTCTCGAAGTTTGAAAGGTTGTCCAAGTTCTCGCTGGACCCGGAGAATAAGAAGCAGTACGCACGGAAGGCGGAGCAGTGGAAAGCCCTGTCAAGCGTTATGGACGGCGAAAAGGAACTCGCACACATCAAAGACGACGGCGTTCGTGATTTGGGGCACGTCAATCTTGAACTGGTAAACACGAAGAAGTACCACGATAAATTTGAAGGGCTGGGAAAGAATAAAGTGGTGAGTGAATCAATATACAAAGAAGCTATGGAAATCTTGGAAGCCAGAAACAATACATTCTACGAGGAGATAGTGGCCATAGACGCCAGAACAGGAAAGCGACTTGTTAAAAACACATCGGCAGTTAATATATGTGAGCATTCCTGCGGTTTTTCTGTGACTGAAGAAGAGAAATTAAACAGTTGGAAGATTCCCTTCGAGGTTCTTCACAACCATCCGAATAGTTCGTTTCCGTCCAGGGATGACATAAAAAAGCTTTTTGACAGAGAATGGCAGATTGGTTCCACTATCAGCTGTCATGATGGCACAGTGTACAGAATTGAAAAACTAAAGCCTATGGAGAATATTGACGAATATATTCAGTACATGTACAATAAAACTAAAAGAGAGATGATAGGATATTCGGATGCAGCGATTGAAGAGGAAACATCAAAAGCTGTAATCGAGGAATTACAAAAATCGATGCATTTAAATTTTCTAGAGAGGTAGAAGTCATGTTAAAGGAAATCAATGGAGAACTGATTGATCTCGCGGATGACAGTAAAATGCCAAGCGCTGAGGAGTCAAAGAAAATAGTGATTCCACCGGAGCTAAGAGAGAAATTGAGAGAAGGTCGTGATGAAATAGCACATAAATTCGGTCTCTATTAATCGCGGGAGACAGCATAAAAGAAAACTAATCTACCACCGGTCTTCGGTGGTATTTTGTTGCCTAAAAAGGAGCGATTATGGAGCAATTTAAACAGATTTACAGGATTCTACCTATCCTACATAAGGCAATGGATTTGGAAGAGTGGGACAGCGAACTGCTTTCTCCGGAGTCACTGGGAATCAGTCTTCCGATGTGGTCAAGACTTATGGCCATGCTCCTGAAAGAGGGATACATTACCGGAGGGGAAGCGTGGGAGTCCTTTGACGTAAGCTACCCGAAGGTAAAGCTTGTGCGGCCTGAGATTACACTTAAAGGCTTAGAGTATCTGGAAGAAAACGGTCTCATGAAGAAAGCCGGAGAAATGCTGAAAGAGGTTATTCACATCGTAAAATAGGAGGAAACTATGAAGAAAGAAAAGCTATGGGACAGCTGGGAAGATTTTTCTTGGTTCTCAAAGCTGGCATTTATCCTGTCTATCCTGGCATTAATAGGTGTAGTAACGCACTGATTTCATGGCGATAGGCGCCCAAAAGGGCGATTATTGAGATAATCAGGGCGATTAAGTCAATCCATTTGTCCAGTAAGTATCTTTTAAGCGCTATGGAATTGAAGGCTCTAAAGTGCCGCCCTTTGTGAGTGAGGACTGCCGAAAGAAAGGCTTGATTTTCACCTATTCGGGTGATACGGATATAGCCTTCCTGCTCAAGGTATTCAAGACAGGATAAGAAAGAATCCCAGCTTAGAAAGTCGGGAGGATTTAGCTGCTTATTTACATCGAAAGTAAAATCGGGAAGATTGTAGAGGTAGTGAAGTACCTTTTTAGAAGTAGAATCTATCATGCGTTTTCTCCTTTTTTCTTTCATCATATCATGCTTTAAAGCACTGTCCATAGGGCGGTGCTTTTTATATTGCCCGAAGGCGTAAAACTACGAGGAGACACCTTGGAAAAACAGGGAAACTATATTGTGAGACACACATAAAACTGGAGGAGAATATGGAAAACAATGCACAGGGTCAAAGCACCCAACAAGGAACACAGGAGTCTAATAATCAGCAGAGCAATCAGCAGGGAATGCCTCAGAATCAGAACGGGCAGAGCATGCCGGGGATTGATTATGACAAGCTTGCGCAGATTATCGAGGGTAGAACTAAGGCGGCAGAGGAATCAGCCATGAAAGGCTATTTCAAACAGCAAGGCCTTACGCAGGAAGAGGTAGAAAAGGCAATTAATTCCTTTAAAGAGGAAAAGGCGAAGAACACGCCTGACTTAGCTACCCTTCAAAGCGGTCTTACTGCCGCACAGGAAGAGGCAAAGAGAGCAAAGCTTGAGCAGTTTGCCACAATGCAAGCGGTAAGCTTAGGGCTGGATGCTAAAACGATTCCCTACGTCTTAAATATGGCAGATTTTACCGCTTTAGACGGAAAGGAACTTAAGGAAGAGGATGTTAAGAAGGCGCTGAATAAGGTGCTGGAGGATATCCCACAGCTTAAGGCTTCTAATACCAAGGCTACAGGGTTCCAAGCCGTAGGTGCAAACGGCGGTAGCAAAAATGAACATGAATCGGAGGCACTAAAGAAGGCCTTCGGACTAAGGTAATCCTAAATAGGAGAAAGGAAATTTAATTATGGCAGTATATCAGTACGCAGAACAGTTTACACAGTTTTTGGCACAGAAGTATGAGAAGGAGCTCTGCTCTGATGCATTAATGCACAGTAATCCGCAGATTACCTTCCTTAATGCGCAGACTATCAAGCTTCCTCGCCTCACCTTGTCCGGCTATAAGGACCACACAAGAACCGCGGGCTTCAATACCGGAAACATCGCTAATGATTGGGAGCCTAAGAAGCTTGCTCATGATAGAGATATCGAGTTCTTCGTGGATCCTATGGATATCGATGAGACAAACCTTGCTTTGGCCGTTGCGAATATCCAGAACACTTTCGAGAATGAGCAGGCTATTCCTGAGAAGGACTGCTACAATTTCTCTAAGCTTCATACAGAGCTTACTAATTTCCACGGACGAATCGACAGCACCACCGTTCTTACTGCACAGAACATCTTGGCTGTCTTCGATGAGGAAATGTCCAAGATGGATGACGCAGGAGTGCCCGTAGATGGAAGAATCCTCTATGTTACGCCGGCAGTAAACAAGCTGTTAAAGGAAGCGGACGGCATCCAGCGAGTAATCACTGTAAACGGCGCTAATGAGGTAAATAGAAACGTGCATTCCTTGGATGATGTAACCATCAAGATGGTTCAGTCCGGACGCATGAAGACTAAGTATAACTTCACTGACGGATGTGTTGCCGCTGCCGATGCGGATCAGATTAACTTTATTCTGGTACATCCTTCTTGCGTAGTGGCAAGAGACAAGTACGCATACATTTCTCTTTTCACTCCGGGAACCGATTCCAGAACCGCAGACGGATATCTGTATCAGAATCGAAACTACTGGGATCTCTTCTTGATTGAGAGAAAGGTTGCAGGCTGTGCAATGCACGTAACTAAGCACTAAGGAGGTAGAGCGTGAAAGCAGTAAAAGAAAATAAGGAATACTTCATTGATGATTCTCAGAAGGGGTTTTACCTTACGCAGGGATTCGACATTTACGGCGATGATGGGGAGCTGTTAGAGGCGGCTCCCGGTAAGACTGTGTCCTATGATGTGTATGCAGCGCTTCAAAATAATCTGGAAGCTCTTGAAGCAGAACTGCAGAAAGCCCAGTCCCAAGGAAAGGGGAAGAATAAAGGAGCCGAAGCCGTAGAGGACGGAGGTAACTAAGATGATTCCTTACCTGGATAAAACGAAGTTTATTGAGAGGTACGGTACAGGCGTTCCGGAGGACAAGATAGACGAACTTTTAAACAGGGCGAGTAGGGACATTGATACTCTAAGCTATAACCGCATTCGTGGAATCGGATACGAGCATCTCACTGACTTTCAAAAAGAGATTATCGAAGAGGTAGCTGGAGAGCTCGCCCTTTTCAAACACGATAACGCGGAGTTTTTAGAATCGCCGCTAAGCGAGTATAGCCTTAATGGAGCAAGCGTAAAACTATCTTCCAGCGAGAAGGTAATGGTAGAAAAGGGGGTGACAATCAGTCGCTCCCTTTACGCTTTGCTCTGCCAAACAGGGCTGTGCTGTAAGGCGATATAGGAGGAAGTATGAAGTATCCTTGTTTAGTTCCCAAAAGCCTTTGTAAGGTTCCTATCGAGGTGCATTTAACCGGTGAAGGGATAACGGAAGACGGAGAACCGGAACGCTCTCTTGATTTAAGCCTTCTTTGTAACTTCCAAGATAGCGTAAAAACCATTTTCACGGAAGAAAAGAAGCTTGTGGAGTGTACCGGAACGGCCTACTTCCCAGGGGACATTGCGGAGAGCTTCCCCAGCCTATCCGGAGGAACTGTAACGGTCTTCTCCGAAGAAAGAGAAATCGTTCATGGCATGAAAGCAAGGAATCCTGACGGGACAGTGAATTATTGCAAGCTGGAGGTGAAGTAATGAAGGCTACAAGCACGGTAAAAATGAACTTTCCGAGGATACAACAGCTTTCTAAGGCGGCCGTAACAGCCCTTGCCATGACGGGAGAGGCAGTGCATAGCGATGTAGTGCAGAGCCAAGTAGTGCCATTCAAAACTGGTAATTTGCAGAATGAATCTGCCTTTGTAGATGATTCTGATGCAGATAGAGGCGTGGTAAGACTTGTGCACTCTACGCCATACGCAAGAAGGCTTTACTATCATCCGGAATTTAACTTCGATACGTCCGAAAATCCCAATGCTAAAGGGCAATGGTTCGAGGACTGGGAGAAGGGTGGAGAGAAGGAAGACTTTGCAAAGAACGCCTTCATGAAGTTTTACAAGGAGAGGGGGGATGTTTAGTGCTAACGCTGAAAGTAATTCAGCAGCTAATTAAGGACAGCGACCTTTTTAAGCAAGTTTATATCGGAAAACTGGATAATAAGAAGGAGAAATCCCTTGGAATCTATCACAGGAAGTCCAGCGGTACGCCCATCAAGGCCTTAGGAGGCTTAGAGCATACAAGCTACGGCATTTCTCCGATATCCTTGTTAATTCATTGGAATAAAAGCTTTGTGGAAACGGAAGAAGTGGCCATAAAGCTTTTTCAATTTTTACAGACAAAAGACAAAGCATTTCAGATAGGTGATACCGTGGTTCGCTACCTATCCTTGGCAGTACCGGAACCACAAGACGTAGGAACTGATGATAGCGGAGTCTATGAATTCGTTATCTGGATCGATGTGATTTATGAAAGGAAATGATTATGAGCGAAGTAGCAGGAAAAGTATATCCGGTACATTCTAATCAGTTTAAGTTCGGCCTTAAGGGTATGGACAGTAAGCCTCAGGACATGGCAACGCCAAAAGACCTTGAGAACTTTGCGCCTACCATCGACGGTACCGTAGAGAACTGGTTTGCGATGGATGCGGAGGGCTGGTCTAAGGCAGCTATGACCGGTAAGAAGATGTCCTTTAAGTTTAAGGGCAAGAGATGTGTGGGAGACAAGGCAAACGACTATATCGCAGACCTTGCTTGGAAGTTTGGACCCGATGTAATGACTCAGTTTGAGTGGACTATGGTGTCCGGCGCAAAGCTTACATGCCCTGTAGTTATCAACGTAACCACACCGGGCGGTGGAGATACCACAGGAATTGACGCTTTGGAGTTCGATGCGGAGTGCTACGGTAAGCCGACAATCACACCCGCACCGGCTACTCCCGGAATCGGAGGTTAATCCATGAAGAAGATTGATATTACAGACAGGCTGAACTTTGAAGAGAACAGCTGCTTAATCATCAAGGGGAAAGAGATTGAAGTAAACAGTGACGCGCCTTCCATGTTGAAGGTGCTCCAGTTTATGAGCGGTGATGCCGGAGCGAAGGAAGTAAATGAAGCTTACGAGACTCTGTTCCCGGAGGAATCCAGAGAGAAGCTTGCAAAGCTTAAGCTTAGCTTTGATGACCTGATTGTAGTGATTAAGGCCGCTGTAGAGCTAATCACAGGAGAGAAGCAAGAAAAAGAGTAGCGAGCCGTACTATGACCTGTTTGAAGACTGGGACTTGATTGTTTCCAGCTTCCTGTCACAGTACGGCCTTCGTTTATCTACGAAGGATTTTAAGACGGTTGACTGGGCAGAGTTTTCTGCCCTTTTATCCGGTCTATCTGCGGATACTGCCCTAGGTAAGGTGGTAGCAATCCGAAGCGAGACAGATCAGGAGACAATCAAACGATTTTCTTCGTATCAAAAGAAGATTTACGACGACTGGCGTACAAAACAGAGCGAAAGAATGACAGAGGAAGAATACGCAGCGGAAATGAGAAAGCTGGAAGACAGCTTATTTTCGCTTTTATCGTAGGAAAGGAGGATAAATGGGGGATAGCGTAGGGCAGGTAAGCCTTGACTTAGTCCTTAATAAGGGCGATTTTGATGCTGTACTAAACAGCATAACGAGACTTGCTACGAAAGCCGGTAAAATGCTTGCCGGAGCCTTCGCGGTCGGAAAGCTAATCTCTTTCGGTAAGGAATGCATAGAATTAAGCTCCGACCTTTCCGAGGTGCAGAACGTAGTAGATACCGTCTTTCCTACTATGAATAAGCATATAGACAATTTTGCAAAGAATGCTGCGGCACAGTTTGGTCTTTCCGAGACAATGGCCAAGAACTTTACCGGTACTTTCGGCGCAATGGGTAAAGCCTTTGGCTTCTCTGAGGGGCAAGCCTATGATATGGCCACAGCTTTAACAGGCCTTGCCGGAGACGTAGCTTCTTTCTACAACATGAGTCAGGACGAAGCTTATACAAAGCTGAAATCGGTGTTTACCGGGGAGACGGAAAGCCTTAAGTCTTTGGGTGTAGTAATGACACAGACTGCACTGGACGCCTTTGCAATGGCCAACGGCTTCGGTAAAACTACTAAGTCTATGTCTGAAGCTGAGAAGGTGGCGTTGCGGTTTAAATTCGTGCAAGACCAGCTTTCTGCTGCACAAGGCGACTTCATGAGGACGTCGGACGGCTGGGCTAATCAGGTAAGACTTTTGTCCTTACAATTTGATAGCCTTAAAGCCGCCATAGGTAGTGGCCTCATTGCCGTACTTAGTCCCGTAGTTAGGATGCTGAATATCTTAATCGGTAGAATCCTAACTGCCATAAGCGCTTTAAGAAGCTTCTTCTCCATGCTTGGCGGCACTGCAAAGCTTGCTATCAATCCTAAAGGTGTAACAGCCGGAACGGATGCGGTAGCAAAGAGCGCAGATAAAGCAAGCGGTGCACTAGGTGGTGCAGGAGGTGCAGCTAAAAAAGCGGCTAAAGATATAAAGAGTGCGACTACAGGCATAGACGAACTTAATATCCTTCCTGATCAGAGCGATTCCTCCGGAGGTGGAGGTGGTGGAGAAGGTGGCGGGGGCGGTGCAGACTTCCCCATGGAATCCTTCGATACCGGCGCAATGGAAGAAGGAACAGCCAAAATCAATGAGCACTTGCAGGGCATGATAGATAGGTTCAACGAATTAAAGAATCTCTTTATGTCCGGATTCTGGGAGGGGCTAAAAGATGTATCTGTCCTAGACTCTATCAAAGAGAACATTAAAGGAATTGGAGAAAGTCTTGTAAACATTTTTACATCAAGTGAAGTGCTTAATGCGGCCAATACCTTTGCTGACAGGGTTGCAGTTGACCTAGGGAAAATTGCAGGAGCAGGAGTAAGTATCGGACTTACCTTCGTAGATTTTTTAAGCGGTTCTGTAGAGAAATATCTTGCGCAGAACACAGAACGCATTAAGAAATTTATTGTGAAGATGTTTGATATAGAAGGAGATATTGCAGACATTCAAGCGAACTTCGCAGTAGCCATAGCTGATATCTTTTCCGTGCTTCAAGGCGATAACTTTAAGCAGATAGGGGCAGACATCATTAGCATTGTTTCGGATATTTTGGGAACTTTCATTGTAGTTTCGGAAAGCTTTTTCCGCGATTCTATAGATGTGATTCTGACTCCTGTTGTGGAGTTAAAAGACCGGATTATTGAAACCTATAATGCGCTATCTGAACCGGTAATGCAGATTTTTAATGACCTGGCTGAAATATTCCATATGTATGGCGACACGATCATAAGCATCTATGATAATTCTGTACATCCGCTATTTACCCTGATGAAAGAAACCATCGTTTCGGTAGGAGATAAATTCTTAGAGTCCTTCGGCACTTACATTCTTCCGATAGTTCAGAAAGCGGCAGACAAGTTCACAGATTTTAAAGATAATGTCATTGCGCCTCTCATGCCTAAATTCGAAGAAGTTTTCGGAAAAATATCGGAATGTATTCAAGTAGCGTGGACTACCGTTATAGAACCTTTTATTGTTTGGTTCACCGGAGTTGCGGTACAGCAAATCGGTATGGCACTAGATACTGCTGTAAATTGCTTCTTTGCATTCCTTGATGGAGTGGGGAAAGTAATTGACGGCGTCCTGACTGCCCTAGGCGGTCTAATGGACTTTATTATCGGCGTGCTTACAGGGGACTGGGAAAGGGCTTGGAATGGTATTAAAGCCATATTTGACGGCGTATGGAGAGCCATAACAGGTATCTTGGAAGCGATGCTAAATGTAATGCTTGCAAGGCTTACCGGAATGCTCAGTATGATGCGGAAGAATTGGGAAGCTGTCTGGAAAGCGGTATCCGACTTCTTTAAAAAGATATTTGACGGTATTAAGTCCGCGCTTAGCGAGAAGATGGAAGCCATTAAAAACGGAATCTCCACTGCTTTAAACGCCATAAAGGAAAACTGGGAAAAGGTTTGGACTAATTTGAAGACTACTACCGTGTCTATATTTGAGGGCATGTGGGGTGGAATCAAAGGTGTTATCAATTCCATCCTTGGCGGCGTTGAGTCCATGGCCAACGGAGTAATCAAGGCTATTAATAGCATGATTAATTCTTTGAACTCTATTAGCTTTGAACTTCCTGATTGGATTCCTGAAATCGGGGGAAACAGCTTCGGACTAAGCATTCCTACCGTTCCCACGGTTTCCATTCCAAAGCTTGCTAACGGTGGATTCGTAAAGGCCAATACTCCACAGCTTGCCATGATTGGAGATAACCGGCACTACGGAGAGGTAGTTGCTCCGGAAAACAAGCTGGAAGACTTACTTAACCGGGCGGTGTCTATGGCATCCAATCCCGGTATTTCCGCAGAACACTTTGAAAAGATGCTTTCCTTCCTGTCCAGAATCTCTGAGCAGATTGAAGCTATGGATCTAACGGTATACGTGGATGTACGAGAGATAAAACAAAGGCTTACCGATTTGGAAGGCCGAAGCGGATACAGCTTAAGGGGGTAATATGGCAACGATAACAATCAACGGAAAAGAATTTCCTGCTCCGGACATTGGCGGCAATCTTGTGGTTGCTACCAATGTTTCAGCCGGAAAGAATGCCAAAGGCGAGTTCGTTGGCCAGAAGGTAGGGAGAGACCAATACAAATTTGATTCCCTTCAGTGGAAAAGCCTAGATGCTAAGACTTGGGCAGATATGCTGCAGGAGTTCGATAAATTTGTGGTGGTTGCTAAAATCCCTGATATGGTCCATAACCGTTTTCAAACTATCCGGATGTATCCGGGCAATAGAACGGCCACGCCGATAGCCTTCGATAAGGCAGGGCTGCCGACCATGTATCGGGATTGCAAGGTAAACATTGTAGACTGCGGAATCAATTAACCGGGAGGGGCTATGCTTCAAGTAACAAGTGCATACAAAGAAGAAATGAAAAAGCCTCTCCGGGGGCATACCCTAATGCGGGTAAATATTGGAGTTATTAATCAAGAGGCGCAGGGCAGTGCTCGTGTGAGTTCTGAGACAGCTTATTTTAGCAATCTGGAAAAGCCTCTTAATAACTATGTTGTGGATGCCCTATATGCGACTACAGAGGAGAATTACAGCACTGTTGACGGTCGGATGTATTTCCTTCCGAGGGAAAAGTCGGACTGCGTTCTGAATCAGGGAATTGTATCAAAGGAAATAAAAGGAATTATAGATTTTATCTTCCCTGTTCCGGTAGATCTAAGAGGAGTCACTATAGACTTCGGAAAGACCTATCCGGAAGAATTTACAATCGTTACAGACCAAAGCTTGAAGGATGTAACAGGAAATAATAAAAGCAAGTATGTCTGTGACGAAGTTTTCAAAGGCACTACGACTCTATCTATTATTCCTATTAAGATGGTAAATGGTCATGGTCGCTTACATATCCATGAAATCATCATGGGCATAGGTATCTACTTTAACGAACGGAATATCCTATCAGCCAGTAAAAAAGAGCATATCAGCCCTATTATGGAGGCACTGCCTACAATCGACTTTAGATTAAGCGTAAACAATAAAGATAGGGCTTACGATATAGAAAACGAAAAGAGCACAGTAAACTTCTTAGAGCTTGGCCAGAAGGTGCAAGCCTTTATGGGACAGGAGATTGAGGACAGGATTGAATGGCTCCAAGTAGGAACTTTAAAGCTTAAAGAGTGGTCTGCTGATGACGACAAGATGAGCTTCACAGCTATAGACTTCCTATCGGGGCTCACAGGGAAATATAGAAAGGGGAAGTTTTATCCTCAGGGAATAAGCATTTATGACCTTTGCCTTGATGTGCTTACTGATGCCGGAGTGGACTCGCGAGAATTTTACATAGACGAATATCTAAAGGCAGTAAAGATAAAGAATCCTATTCCTGTGGTATCTCATAGAGAAGCCCTACAACTTCTTTCCAATGCAGGAAGATGCCTTTTGTATCAGGACGAAAAAGGAAAGATTGTGATTCGCTCTTCCTTCGTTCCGAGGATGACCAGTACAGTAGCTAGGGAGCCTTATTTCTCTAACGGTACAAGGATTCTTGAGAATCTGCCTATTAAAGAATACTCCCTTACAAACGGAAACTATTCTAGGGTAGACGGCACGACTTTATTTCTTCCAAGAAGTGGCAAGGCAGATGTTGGGTACATTGATGACAATATGTTTTTATCTATTACCTCTGAGGCAGCGTTTGCTTGTTTCGGCATGCAACTGCAGTTTGGGCGCACTTATCCCAGCAAGATTGTTATAGATACATCGTTAAACGGAAAGACCGTAGAAGAATTAAGCTATACGGTAGATAGAGAAGACTTCATCATATCCCACGAGTTCGCGCCGTTCGACGAAATGACTATCTATGAGGACGCACCTTCAAAGACAGGAGGAAGGGCAGTCCTTAATAAGGTAAGCTTTGGAAATGTTACCGACTATGAACTTAGCTATGGTAGGGAGTTAACCAAAACGCCTCTAGGAACCCAGCTTCAATCTGTAAAGACCTTGGAGCTTACAAGGACGGAATACCTAGATAGCACCGAGGGAGAAAAGGAGCTTGCTAAGGTAGAGTGTACTAAGCCGGGAGAATATCTTGCAGAGTTTAGCAATCCTTCCTATGGCTGCACAGTACAGGCCTCTTCCGGAACGGTATCCGTACTTGAGGCGGGGGCTTACTTCCTCCGCTTCTCATACTCCGGATCAGGAGGAGAAGTAAAGGTCAACGGCAAGGAGTACCTGGTAAAGACCTACACAATGGAAAAGGAGTTAAATCCTACCGGTAAGAGGGAGAAATGGAAGAATCCTTTGATATCGGACACCGCGCTAGCTACCGATGTATTAGATTGGGTAGGGAACTACTTAAAAGCCGACAGAGAGTACAGCCTTACCTATAGAGGAGAGCCAAGGTTAATGGCGAATGACTTACTGTATCTGGAGAATAAATATGTAGATAAGCTAATGCTTCGGGTATACGACCACACTTTGAACTATAACGGTGCTTTATCCGGAAGCATAAAGGCAAGAAGGGAGGTTTCTTTTGTGGAAGACACCTAAAACAGACTGGAAGAGCACGGACTTTTTCAATGTAGAAGACTATAACCGAATAAAAGGAAATATCAACGAGATCCGACAGAAGGCAGTAGTCCTTTGGTCGGATTTTCCTTTTATGGAAATGGGGGCAGATAAAAGCTTCACGGACTACGGATTCTATGCCGATGAGATAAATGCTTTTGAATCTAACCTTGACAGAATCTGCTCCGCTACTTTCCCTTTTACTATCGGAGAGAGGCAGACCTTCTACGATAACCAGCCATTTATCACTTGGGACGAACTGAACAGAATAGAAAACGCTTGCCTCCTTATCTATCAAAACTTTACAGGAAGAGAAGAAGGTATGCGGAGGCTATCTTTTAAATTAGGAACGAAAGGAGAGCTTGTATGAGCCTAAAAACAGACTACAAGGATGCCATGTATGCAAAGAGGAAGTTCCGCATGGAGAATAACAGCGACGGAACAGTATCTCTTACTGATGCAACATCCTACACTCAGGAGGGCACTCCCTTCGGGGCAAATGATGTAAACGCCATTACAAAGAGCGTGAATGCCTTGTATCAGGAGACTATCGTAACTATTCCGGCTAATGCCTGGAGTGCATCAGCTCCATACTCTCAGAAGGTAGCTGTTCCTTCCATAAAGGCCACAGACTCAGTATCTATGGGAAAGGCGCACACTAAGACATCCAGCCCTTCGGACATAGAGACGTATGACGAGATGGCAGGACTGATAACTGCAGCAGAGGTTACAGATGGGTATGTGACCTTCTATTGTGCAGCAGAAAAGCCTAACAAGGAGTTTAAGGTTAAATTAAAGGGGGTGAGTAAGTAATGAGTGAAGTATTTATACCGCTTGGTGGTGCAGGAGGGAAGAACAGAGGAACGGCAGCAGTCCTAGGAGACAGTACGCCTTTTTCAAATGCCGGAGCTGTGATGAGTCTTCCGCTTCCTGCCGGTAACTACAAGAAATCCGTGAGCAATCCCAGAGCTAACTATGGAGACGGCAAAAATTCAGAAGTAACAATCTCCAAGGGCTTACTTAAACAGATGGCTATAGATGCCTTCGGAATAGCCAGTATCACAAATTTTAGAGCTACCATGTATGCGCATAAGCAAGTCCGGCTTACATGGGCGAAACCCACTAAGGGCTTGTGGAGCGGTGTGCATTTCATACTTAAGTACGGTAGTATGCCGGATGGAATTTATGATGGATTTATGCCGGTAGATACGGCAGATGTTCACTATGAGACACGGCCATTACAGGAAGGATTGCTATATATCCGCGCCTACAGCTATGTAGAAACCAACACGGGACGGTGGTACGACTATGACGGCACTCCTGTATATACCACCATCCAAGTAACAGGAATCAGTGGTTCTGTCACGCTAGGAGCAGGGGCAGGCACTTGGACAGTACCGGAAGGCGTAAGAAGAATCCGCTATATCTTAGTTGGGCATGGTGGGAATGGCGGTTCTGGCAATGGTTATTATGTTCCCGGAGGTGGAGGAGGTGGAGGCTATTTCACTACCGGATATATGGACGTTACTCCGGGGCAATCTATTCCTTGGATAGTTCCGGTAAGAGGGCAAGTCGCGCCGACCAATACTGCAGCTTGGCAAAACCTTATGAGCGGAGCAGACTTGCCAGGACTTTACACTACATTTGGCGGAATCGTGGCGAAACACGGAAAGAATCCTTTATCTATGCAAATGACTAGAGGCGGTCACCATGGAAGCGGCGGTGATGGAGGCTCTGGCGGAGCGGCGTTTGGCGGTTCTCCTGGAACAAACGGAAATGATGGTGCAGGAGCGCAGACTAGCGTAAAAGACCAACCGGGAAGAAGAGGAGATACTTACTATTTGACCATTCGACCTGGACAGGGACAGCATTCAAGCACTACAGGCTTTAATGGTGTTCTGTACTGTAGCGGAGGTACTGCCGGAAATAAGGGTTCTTCCGGTGTTGGAACAGCCGGAACAAATGGGCTTGGTAATGGCGGTAATGGAGCAAATAATAGATACATGGATAATTACTCCGGTGGAGAAGGTGGCACCGGCTGTATCTACATAGCTTGGGGCAGTAGCATGAATGACGGAAGCTAGAAACCTTAGAAACCTTAGAAACCTTAGAAACCTTAGAAACATTAGAAAGAACTTAATATCGTGCTTGAAAGGAATCTCTATGACGGGGATTCCTTTTTAAATTTACCTAAAAGGAAGGAGAAGAAGCAATGAAGAGAGATTTTGCGTTGATTCTGCCGAATCCAACAACGGCAGAGCATGAGGTAATGGCTATCACCATATTTGACAGCCCTACCGAGGCAGATATGGGGGCAAGAGCCATCTATGGGGCTACAGCATACGCCATGGAGTCCTCGATGTGGGATTTAAAAGAGCCGTGCATTTTCAAAGAGGGGGCTTTTTTCAATCTCAAAATGAAGGAACTTCGAGACGAAAAAGGCGAGCTGCAGTTTGTCCGTGTTGGCGAAGAGAAGGCAGAGAGGATTCCATCACAAGCGGAGCAGATTGCAGAGCTTAAGCAACAGAATGAGGAGCTTAGGCAGACCGTAAACAGCCTTGTACTTGATTCGTTAGGAGGTGAGTAGGATGTATGAGACACTTTTAGGACTGGCAAAAGAAGGAAAGCTAAACAAAAGGATGTTGGACAGGGCAGTCAAGAAAGGTTGGATAACGAAGGAACAAGAGGAGGAAATATTGAAGATTGCCGCGGAGGAGAAAGGAGCGCAGGGGGATGAATGATAGATTTTAACGCATTTTTTAGCTTAGTGGATTTTGGAGTTATCGTTCAGTCACTAGGATGGCTTTTTCTTGGGGCGATCACTTTGATAGAAAAGTTCGCTCCGAAAGACAAAAAGCCGTGGACAGCAATTCTTACCTTTATCGGGAAGATACTGACAAAGGAGTTTTCAGAGTCTCAGAAAGCCTTAATTGACAAAGTAGAGGTTTTAAGTTTAAAAATCGAAAAAGTTGCCGAGTCTGTCGAGGAGACAAGGGCCATAGCCGCAAGAGTAAGGATTCTCAGCTTTGGCGATGAGTTGTTAGAGGGTAGACTTCATAGCAAGGACACTTACGACCAGACACTTTTGGATATTGATAATTACGAGAAATACTGCAAAAGTCACGAAAATTTTAAAAACAATGTAACAGAGGAGACAGTTGCTCTTATTAAAGAGAAGTATAGAATCCGTCTCCGCAAGAATGATTTTGTAAGGTAGTAATATTATTTTACTAATCTGATAACCCTTTTTACGATATAGTAAAAAATTCCTTGACATACGTCTAAATAACACGTATTATTAATTCTGTAAGGAGGATGACATGTCAAAGAATATACCTTACAGAGAAGTAGCTAAGACATTGAAAAAGAATGGTTGGGTTTTAGACCATACTACTGGTTCTCATGAAATCTATTACAAAGATGGGAAAATGTGTCCTGTCAAATGTGACAAGAAGGTAATGAAGAACGGAACATTGTCGAGTATCGAAAGGATAACGGGGCTGAAATTTTAGCCCCGGCTACTACTAAAGGAGGGCGTATATGCAAAAGGTTTTCTACCCTTGTGAGATCTCGCAAGATGACGAGGGTTATCAGGTGCAGTTTACCGACTTTCCGGAAGGGTTTACTGATGGAGATAGTCTGGAAGAAGCAATTACAAATGCAAGAGATTTACTTGGAGCGTTACTTTTTTCCTATTTAAAGCATGGGAAAGACTTGCCTAGTGCCACGGTTCCGGAGGATTCTTCGAAGAATGTTTATTTTATTGAAGCTTGGCCGGACTTAATTAGGGATAAGGTTAGTAATCAAGCCGTGAAGAAGACACTAACCATTCCGAAGTGGCTAAATGACATAGCGGAAGAGCGGAATGTGAATTTCTCCGCTGTGCTGCAGAGAGGTATAAAAGAATATTGTGGCTTATAGGAATTGCTCCTAAGGGTATCAAGATAGCGTAGGGTTTGTCCCCGCGCTATTTTTATTTTTAAAAATAAGAAAGAGAGGAAAACAAAATGGATTTTGGAATCACAAGCGTAGTAGCAATCACAGTTATCACTTACCTTATCGGTATGGGATGCAAAGCATGGGAAAAACTGGATAACAAGTTTATCCCGGTTATTTGCGGACTTGTTGGAGCAGTCCTTGGCGTAGTCGGCCTTCATACTATGGCAGACTTTCCTGCAAAGGATATTTTGAGTGCCGTGGCCGTGGGGATTGTATCCGGGCTAGCCTCTACAGGCGCAAATCAGATTGGGAAACAGCTTTCCGGCAAATAATTAAATTAGAGAAGCAAAAACAAGTTTGCGGAAGCAAGCCTGTTTTCCAATTTGAATAGCAATATAAACATTTCATTTATTTAAAGAAAGAGAGAAAAGAAACATGAGAAAGAATGGACCAAACGAGCGTTACGAAGGCATTGACGAAGATGCTAAGAGACAGGATGTGCCTGTAAAGGACAACAAAGCGGATAACTCTGCTCATCCTGTAGGCTATGGCCGTGGCAAAGGTGAGGACGATGTGAAGCATGGACCCGGAGTAACACCGAATCCGGATAATTTCACAGGTCCAGGAGTAGGACTTAAGAAGTAAATGCTTGGGGGAGACATAGTTCTCCCCTTTTTTTATTGGAGAGTTGAGAAAAGTTGAGAAGCGTTGAGAAACTTTTTGAAAAACTTTTCTCAAAATCAGAATAGGAGGTAAAAATGGCTTATCAAAAAGGTAAAAAGCTTTTAGGCGGAGGATACACTTCCTTTACAGTAGACGGCAAAGGATACTTCGTAAAGCATAAGAGATACTTTCAAACTCCCATGCGTGGAGATATAGTCTACTTTTATAGTAGCGTGAAAAAGAGAGTCGCCCATGTAGGAATTGTAATTGAGGTAACGAAACTAAAGAATGGCCAGTATATCATTAAGACCGTAGAAGGAAACACTTCCTCTGCTCCGGGAGTAGTAAGAAACGGCGGAGCTGTAGCTATCAAGACCTATACATTCTTCCCTGGACAGGAAAGAAGCATTGACGGCTTCGGAAGGCCTTTCTTCGGTGCAGAAACTTGTACTGTGGACGATTTTATCAATGCCGCCATGTTGGAGGTCGGCTACCTTGAAAAAGGAAGCAATAGAGACCTTGGAAGCAAGCTTGGAAACGCAGGCATGAACAACTACACGAAGTATAGCGAGTGGTACGGCATGAATGGCGTGTATTGGTGTCAAATCTTCGTTTCTTGGGTGGCATACACAGCTTGTAGCCAACATCAAAAGAATCTATTCACCGGATGGAAGCAGGAAGGAGAATCTTGGTTCTACTATGACGAATCCGGAGTTCCTGTAAAAGGACAATGGAGCTATATCAACGGCCGTTGGTATGCATTCGATGATTCCGGAAGAATGATTAAAGGATGGTTTAAGTCTGCTGATGATTGGTACTACCTTGGAGAAGATGGCGGTATGCTATCCGGGCAATGGCTGCAGGACAAGGGCAAGTGGTATTATCTGACCGATACCGGAGCTATGGCAACAAGCGCAAAAGTCAAAAGAGCGAAAGGACAAGGCTTTGACTTTGTGGGCGCAGATGGAGTATATGATCCCGTGAAATCCTTATTAATAGGAAGAAATTCAGATGTAGAAGTAGTGCAGTAGAAGCCGTGACCAATTCATGACCAAATTTATCCGAAAAACAGGTAAAATGGCTTCCTTTTTCGGTGCATAGAGATTACTAAAAAGTAATAAAAAGCAAGAAAAAAGCTAGGTTTTATGCCGTTATTCGCATAAATCCTAGCTTTTTATCTTAGCGACGAGGATGGGACTTGAACCCACAACCCGCAGAACGGGCACCAACTTTCCAGGCTGGCCGACTACCATTATCACACCTCGTCTCAGTCAACTGTTCAAGTATACCATTAGCTTTTTTGAAAATCAAGCATTATTTTTTAGAACTTTGCTGTATTTTTCGAAACGATACGCTATAATGAAGCTAACTAAAGAGAAAGGAGAGGCTTCATGCTGGAGTACTTGAATTTAAAGCTGGATGGACTGGGTGTAGGGGAAAGCTCATTGAACATTTGGATGAAGAATGGTCGGATTAAGTATGCCTATGATGCGCCTGTAGAAGATGAAGGTCCGGCTCTTGTCTTGAATGTGCCCAAAGAATCTTCGGAAAGCTTCTTAAACTCTTTAGATGAGTGTGCCATACCGAAGTGGAAGCGTAGCTATTTTCAGGAAAAAAAAGGAGGTATTCCTGCATTTTCCTTCCGTTGGTTTTTATTGTATAAAGAAGAGAATCAAGAGGCGAAAGAGTATCAAGGGATTAATAGTGTTCCGGGAAGTTGGAACCATTTTATTGCTTCTTTAAACAGACTGACGGCTGAGGTGAATAACGCAAATTCTCATCAAATTATGCGCTTTTCCTTACGAGTGGAAGAGGAAAGGGAGAATGTAAGCTGGAATCCTTTGACCCGGAAAGAAGAAAGAGAGGACGTCTTTTTTGAAGAGACGCTGCTTCTTTCCAGAGAAAGTCAAAGCCTTGTTTACCTGCAGAACATGAATAAGCTTCCTTCGGTAAAGCATGAGTACTTTATACCCAAAATCGTGGATTATCTTTTGGGCAATATAGAACGCTATTTTCAACATTATGATCAGAGTGCGGGAAGCATCGGGGAAGAGAGTTCGGCTCTTTTAGAGATTACAATTCAATATCGGGATGGTCGATATTTTCAAGTGAAAAGGTCCTATGATCGCTATGGTCTTCCGGATGACTGGGAAGACTTGTTGGAGGACTTTCATAAGACTCTGTCCTACTACGGTGTATTCGGTTCTCTTTTTGATCCAAGACTGTACCGGCATGGTGTGAAAGAAGGAGAACATATTTTTCTAAGCTGTTTATCCGAACCGAATGGAAAGCCTAGTTATTTTCGGAGCTTAGAGGACAATATTTCCGTGGGAGATTTTGTGTTGGTTCCCAGTCTGAAGCAGGAAAATGCGGAAACCGTAATGATGATTTCTGAAGTTCTATATTGTAAGGAAGATGCATTGCCTTGTCCTTTGGAGGAAGCTAAGTTTATACTCCGAAAATTGGATGAAGGAGAATTCTTCGGCTTTTTATCCCAGGATAATCATAACGATGACTTTATGTAAAAAAGGAGAAAAAGTTGTGATTTTTTTAGTAGATTTTGAAAATACCCATGCCAGCGGCTTTGAGGGGTATCATTATCTGACAGAGCAGGATACCTTGGTGGTGTACTACAGTGATGAGAATTCTGCTTTACAGAAGGGCGTAGTAGAGGATTTAAAGGAAAAAGCTGTCCATGTAAGAATGGTGAAGCTTTTAAAACAACACAGCAATGCTTTGGATATGTACATTGCTTCTACAACGGGAATGTTTTTGGATACGGGAGAAAAGATTTGCATTGTTTCCAAGGACAAGGGCTATGCGGCGGTTCGAGACTTTTGGCATAGCTTAAGAGGTGCAGAAATTCTTTTGGGAGAGACCATTGAAGAGTGTTTTCTTCATTCTGTGGCCAATGACGATGAAAGAATCAGAAGAGCCAAGGAGAGAAACCAAAAGGTACAGCTTATTGATGCCTTTGAAACTACCAACAATGTTCCTACCAGACCGACATTAAGCTACAGAAACAATTATAGAAGAAGAAAAAATCAATTTCTGGATGTGAACAGCCATTTGGAGCCGGTAGAGCTCTTGCCGAATCCTTTAGCAAAGGAAGATGTAAGCTATGCTTCTTTGGTGGAGGAGGAAAATGACGGAGAACATTTTTCTGTGGAATACTCTGCAAACATCAAAGAAGAAAAGCTTTTTCCGGATGAGGAACATGCTGAAAGCTTTGAGAAAGAGCTATCTTCCGATAGAGCTACAGAAGAAAATGTTGCTGCTAAAGAAAGAGAAAATCCGGATTCTCAGGAGGAAGCTAAACCCGCAGATAACATCAAGTCGGAAGAAGTGAAGCATGAGGATTCCTCCAAGAGTTCGATTGAAACCGTGAATCGTATTTATCTCAAGACGGAAAAGAAAGCAAATGCCGGAAGACCCTCTAATCAAATCCAGTATATTTATGATCCGGTTTTAAAAAGGATGAAGCGTGTAGATGTAGAGGAAGTAGCGGAAGACAGTATTTTCGAAACCGGGGCGGAAGAATCTAAAAAAACGGAAGAGAAAAAGTCTTCCGATGCCGGAAAAGATGGAGCTGTGCAGGAGGATGCCAGCGCTGTAACAGAAAGTCGCTCTACGGAGCAAAGGGAACGGCAAAGACACCATAATCGTAGAAGAAGGCGTTCTAACGGAAAGAAGGATAACGGAACACAGGCTTCCGGACAAAATTCCAATCAGGAATCGAGCCAGGACAATACTAAAGCGGTGTCGCAGGATAGTGCTAAAGTAGAAGCAAAGGACAATTCTAAAGAACATGGAAAGGATGCTTCTAAGGAAGAGTCCAAGTCCATAAAGGAACAAAAGCCGGAAAAGCAAGAGAAGGTGGAAACAAAGGAGAAAAGCGGAAAGTCTGATAAAGTGGTAAAGGAAAAGAAATCCGCCAGAAAAACAGGAACAAAAGCCTCTCAAGAAAAACATGTTGAAAAGTCTGCTGAAAAATCTGCTGAGGATTCTGCTAAAGCTTCGACGAAAGAAGAGAAAAAGCAGAACCAGACTCCGGAAAAGAAAGCAAAGGTTAAGGATGCGGATAAGTCTGTAGAAAGTAAAACCGATCTCAAAGCTACAAAAGAAAAGCCGGTAAGGAAGTCTGTAAAGGCTAAGACAGGAGAAGAAAAGTCGGAAACAAAGTCTACCCGGACGAAGACTGCGGAAAAAAGCGATAAAACTAAGGCGGGAGAGAAGACAAATACGACTAAGGAAGAAAAAACGGCAAAAACAAAGACCGGTGCGAGAACTTCCAACGATAAAACTGCTGAAAAATCTGTAAAAGCTAAGGCTGATACAAAGAAAACAGAATCAGCAAGTGCGAAAAAGCCCGGTCGGAGAGGAAGAAAGAAAAAGGAAGAAACAAAGGAGACTGACAAGTAGTCTGATTTGTAGAAAAGCTAAAACAAAAGCACTTAATAGCCGGAATAAAACAGATACATACTTTTCTTTTCCGCAAAAAACTTTTCGTTTCTACAAGAAAAAAACTTGCACAGTAGAGGAAATTGTGATAGAATTTCCTCTGTTGCGCGGGAGTGCTGGAATGGCAGACAGGCAAGACTAAGGATCTTGTGTCCGATAGGACGTGTGGGTTCAAGTCCCATCTCCCGCAGGAATTGAAAAACCTGGGAATTAAGCCTATAACGGCTTGAAACCTAGGTTTTTTATTGCTTTTCAGTAATATAATTTTACCGAAAAAGAAGCGATTTTACCCATTTTACAGCTAATGTATCCCACAATTATTCCACGGAACTGCCCATGAAACTGCCTATAGAACTGTTCATGAAATTATGGATATAGTTCGACAATTCGGAAAATAGATTGAGATTATACTTTGAGTAAGCTATACTTAATTTAGTATTCAAGGAAGAGTACCGTTGTTTCGGTGACAAAAATCTTCTTTGGGCTTCCTCTGCGTAGGCTTTACTAATATAACAGGCCCAAGGAAGTGTAGCATATTTCATAGAATCTAGGATGGATGGGATGAAAATAGCAGTAATTACAGGGGCGAGTTCGGGAATAGGAAAAGAAATTTGCTTTGCATTGCAGGATCGCATTCCGGCAATACAAGAATTTTGGCTTTTTTCCAGAAGGAAAGAAAGTTTGCAAGAGGTAGAAGAGCAACTATTCAGACCGGTTCGTCTTTTTTCATGGGATTTAACAAAAGAAGAATGTTTTCAAAAGTATGAGGATTTACTGATAAAAGAAAATCCGGAAATTCTTTTTCTGGTTAATGCAGCCGGTTTCGGAAAACTGGGGAGAGTGACGGAAATTTCCGTTGAGGAACAGCTGAAGATGCTGGATTTAAATGTAAAGGCTCTAACGGCATTTACTTTAAAATCTCTGGAATATATGGGTTCCAGTTCCCGGATTATTCAAATGGCTTCTGCCGCGGCTTTCTTACCACAGGCTGAATTTTCCGTATATGCGGCTACAAAGTCTTATGTATACTCATTTTCTTTATCTTTAAGAGAAGAGTTACGAAATACAGGAGTTGGACTGACCGTAGTTTGTCCGGGACCTGTGGACACGCCCTTCTTTGCGGTGGCAGGAGGTGGAGGAAGAATGCAAAAAATCAAGCAACTCTTTATGGCAAAGCCGAAGAAGGTTGCTAAGCTTGCGGTGATGGATGCGGTGTTAAATCGTCCTATTTCTATTTATGGCTTACCGATGAAGGGATTTTATCTTCTCTGTCAGATGTGTCCGGATATGCTTTTGATTCCTGTAGTTCGTAAATTTTATAGGTAGACTATGCGAGAAATTCTGATATCACAAAACGAAAAGGAACAAAAGCTCTTAAAGCTTTTACAAAAATATTTTAAAGGACAGGCAGATTCCTTTCTTTATAAGATGCTTCGAAAGAAAAATATCCTTTTAAACGGGAAAAAAGCCGATGGTAAAGAGATTTTACGGCTGGGAGATACCGTTCAGCTTTATTTCAGTGAAGAGAGCTTGGGCAAGCTGATTCAGGAGCGGGAGAGTGGGGAAAAGGAGCTTTGGACTCAGAAGTGGCAGAACTTTATTCTTTATGAAGACAAACACTGTATTTTATTTAATAAGCCGGTAGGACTTCTTTCTGAAAATGATGGAAGTTCTTCTTTTTCTGTAAATTCCCTGCTTTTATCCTATATGCGAACAAAGGGAGAGCTCAGTAAGGAACAAGAGAAAAGCTTCCGTCCGGGGATTGCCAATCGCTTGGATAGAAATACATCGGGAATCATCATTTTTGGAAAAAGCTTGGGGGGATTGCAGGCATTTGCCAAGCTTCTACAAAGCCATGATTTAGAGAAAAAATATTATGCCCTGGTGTATGGAGATTTTCAAAAAACAGGGATGCAGGAACATTTTCTGGAAAAAGATAAGGGGCAGAATAAGGCCTTAGAAAGTGAAAGAGGAAAAAGAGTCAAGAGTGCGTTTGAGAAGCTGGCTTGCGTGGAAAGCAGTGTGGGATCCCTTTCCCTTCTTTCGGTACAGATTTTTACCGGAAAAACCCATCAAATTCGCACCCAGCTATCCCTTCTTTCCCATCCTATTGTGGGAGATGATAAGTATGGAGATACAAGGAAAAATGCGAGATTAAGAAAAACTCTGCCCTTATCTTATCAGCTTCTTCACGCCTATTCTCTACGGTTTCCGAAATTACCGGAGAGCAGTGTGTTGTTTTCTCTTTCAGAAAAATGCTTTTTTGCTCCACTTCCAAAAGAATATTTTGAGATTTTAAAAAGCTTTCATTTGGATGCTTATCTTATTGACAAGACTAAGGGGAAGGACTAAGATTATTTTTAAAGATAGTCTTAGTCTTTATTTATATATTTATATATTTATATATTTATATATTTATATATTTATATATTTATATATTTAT
>OCIZ01000007.1_pt1 | contig 59889 bp, 52 predicted proteins | sample 1495841 | NCBI WGS metagenome assembly OCIZ01 (sample SAMN01915229, study PRJEB22387) | human oral metagenome | isolation source: saliva | host: Homo sapiens | place: USA
ATATTTTTAATGTATCACTTCGAATGAGCTCCGAAATAATTTACGATTCCATTTTAAGTATTAATGAAATAAGCTATCTCCAATTCACCTGTAATACTCGATTAGAACAAAAAGCACCCAAACCCTTAACGGTCTGAGCGCTTTCCTATTAGTTTTCACTTTTCACAGTTTAACAAGTAGAAACAAAAATAAGATCGGCATTGTGGCATCTTATTTTTATTTCACCTTTTATTTCTTCGTCAGATACTTACGAATATCCAAGGATGCGGCAATGAAGATTACGATACCGATGGCGATGTACTGCGCATTGGGGCTTACACCAAGGTATTGTAATGCGGTCTTTAAAAGTTCCAAAACCGCCACACCGATAAAGGCACTGGATACCTTTCCTCGTCCTCCGGTTACGGATACACCTCCCAGGGCGCAGGCCGCGATCGCCTCCATCTCATAACCAAGTCCGGTATTTACGGAAGCTCCTCCGGCTTTTGCTCCCAGCATATAGCCTGCCATGCCGTAGAAAGCTGCCGCCTTCGCATAAATCAATACTAAGGTAAGGTTTACAGGAACACCGGCAACCTCTGCCGCCTGTGGGTTTCCGCCGATAGCATACATATATTTTCCGTGTCTGGTCATGTTGAAGATGAACCAGGTAAGAGCCGCCATCAAAAGGGCAATCCAGATTAAGTAGCTTAAGCCCAAGAATTTTCCGGTGGAGAAAACAGTGTAGGACTCAATATAGCCTCCCAAAGGAGTCGCATTGGTATAGAGAAGACCTAAACCGTAAATGATTTCCATCATTGCCAGGGTAGCAATGAAGGGAGGTACGGAAAGGTAAGCAATAAACCAACCGGTGATGGTACCAAAGAGGGCACAAATCAGCATTACCAGGCACAATACCACGAAGGGGTTCATGGGACTAATCTTAAGTAAAATTCCATTTCCCATGGAAGCCCAGGGCTCGGACTGGAAGAAACGTCCGGAATAATCCGCCTTTTGCAAAAGGGTTCCTGCAAGGCAGGCACCGAATCCGATCATACGTCCTGCGGAAAGGTCACAACCTGCGGTAATAACGCAGCCCGCAATTCCTAAGGCAATAACTAAACGATAGGACATATTGGCCAAAAGGTTCATTCCGTTATCCGCGGTCAAAAAGTTCTTTGTAGTTAATCCTGTGTAAATGACCAGGATGAACATAACGATAATAACACCGTTATTAATCAGAAAATCCGTTAATTTTTGTTTTTGTGTCTTTTCCATTTTCTTTCCCCCCTAAAACATCGTAGCAAAGTTCATTACATTTTCCTGGGTCATTTCTTCCTGCTGATTCAGCTCTCCGGTGAGCTTTCCGTTACACATTACGCAGATACGGTCCGCCATACCCAGAAGCTCCGGCATTTCCGAAGAAATCATAATGATTGCCTTGCCCTGTTTTGCCAACTCTTCCATGATTTCATAAATCTCATGCTTTGCCCCGATATCAATACCTCTTGTGGGCTCATCCATAATCAGAATATCCGGGTCTTTTGCCAGCCAGCGGGAAATGATTACCTTCTGCTGGTTTCCTCCGGAAAGATTTCCGATATGTTCTTTCATGCTGGGGGTCTTGATGGATAGACGCTTGATATTGTCATCCACCACCTTATTAATGGAAGGATGGTCCAGCATAATTCCTGCCTTTAAATACTTCTTATAAATCGAAACACCCACATTGTCCTTGATGGAGAGACAGCCGAAAATACCGTTTCCCCGGCGATCCTCGGTAATCATACCGATGCCTGCATCCATGGCATCTCTGGGTCTTTTAATCTTCACTTCTTTACCGTGAACCTTGATGGTTCCTTTAGCCAAATGACGGATACCGAAGATTCCTTCCATCAGCTCCGTTCTTTGGGCACCTACCAGTCCGCCGAAGCCAAGAATCTCGCCCTTTTTGATGGAGAAAGATACTCCCCGGAAGGATTTTTCATGAATGGAGGTCAAATCCTCCACCTCCATAATGGTTTCGCCGATGCTGTGATGATGCTCCGGATAAATATTGCTTAACTCTCTACCTACCATCTTGGCAATAATCTGCTCGGTGGTCATCTCCTCTGCGGGCCAGGTTCCTACATAGGTTCCGTCACGCATGATGGTGATATCATCGGAAATCCGCTTGATTTCATCCATCTTATGGGAAATGTAAATCATGGCTACGCCCTTCTTCTTCAAATCTCCCATAACCTTAAAGAGGAATTCTACTTCCTTATCGGAAAGAGAAGAGGTAGGCTCGTCAAAGATAATGACCTTGGCATCGTGGGAAACTGCCTTGGCAATCTCCACCATTTGCATCTGTCCGATGGATAAGGAGGACAAAGGCGCCTTCACATTGTAAGATAAACCAAGCTCGGACAACCACTTCTCCGTATCCTGATTCATCTTCTTATGGTCAATCATCTGAATCGGTCCGATTTTTTTCACCGGGAAACGTCCCAGATACATATTTTCCGATACGGAACGGGCCAGTACCGGCTGCAGTTCCTGATGCACCATAGCTACACCGTGCAGCATAGCATCATCAGGATTGTTGATTTCCACTTTATTTCCATCCAGATAAATCTCTCCCTGATCCATCTTGTAAATGCCGAACAGGCACTTCATCAGGGTGGATTTTCCGGCTCCATTTTCTCCCATTAAGGCATGCACCGTTCCGGGACGAACGGATAGCTGCACCTGGTCTAGGGCCTTTACACCCGGAAATGATTTGGAGATATTTTTCATTTCTAACTTATACTCTGCCATTTCCTCCTCCATTTCTTCACACTACTCTTAGAATGAAAAACAATCGGGGAGGCAAATACACAATGCATCTGCACTCCCCAAATTCGTTCTGTATTGGGAAAATGTTTTCTGCTCCTATTTCTTTAGCAAATCTCCATTTTCCTGAAAATCCATGCTTTGAAAAAGTTTTCCTGCAAATCTTATTACTTTAAGAGATTTAATACATCCTGTGCGTTGTCCTTGGTAACCTTTACATAGTCGCAACCGATGTAGTGGTCATTTCCCTTACCGCCGAGGTAGTTGATAGCTGCATCTCCTGCTGCGTGGGACTGTGTAAGGAAGTCGTTAAATACGGTTCCGGTCTGTGTTCCTGCCAATACGTTCTGGCAAGCCTCCTCAAGAGCGTCAACACCTACCAGGTAGATATCCTTTCCAACGGTTCTTCCTGCTGCCTGAATAGCCTGTAATGCGCCGAGAGCCATGGAGTCGTTGTTACAGAAAACAACCTCAATATCCTTACCGTTCTTTGCCAATGCGTTAGCAACCAAAGACTGTGCAAGAGCCTGATCCCAGTTACCAACCTGCTCGTCTAACTTGTTTACTTCCATGCCGGCATCCTGTAATGCCTTAACGGAGAACTCAGTTCTATACTGTGCATCGATGTTCTCAGGGTCACCCTTAATCATGATGTAGTCAACTTTTCCGTTGCCGTTCATATCCAGCTTGTCCATTCCAACGGAAGCGATAATCTCTCCCTGGAAGGTTCCGGACTGACGAGCGTCACATCCTACATAGGTTACATCCCAGTTCTTCTCTTCCCATCTCTTCTCTTCGTCCTGATCCGGCTCTCTGTTGATGTAAACCAATGGAATTCCGGCAGCCTGTACCTTGTCGGTGATGGTAGCAGCAGAGGAAGAGTTAACAGGGTTAACAATCAAAACGTCTACCTTATCGGTGATGAAGTTCTCGATCTGGTTGGTCTGTGTAGCCTGGTCGTTGGCACCGTCCATGATCTTGATGTTCTCTTTCTTGAATCCCTTGGATACAAGATAATTTTCCAGCTCTGTACGGAAGAGAGTCATGAAGTTATCAGAGAACTGATAGATACATACGCCAACCTTCTTGTCGCTGAAGTCTCCGCTCATTTCTTCTACAGCGGCCTTGGTTCCTTCCATCGCCTTCTCTGTTGCCTTTGCACTTTCCTTCTGCTCAGCAGCTGCGGTAGTTGTCTTTCCTGCATTGCTGCTGCCACATGCAGCTAACATAGATACGGCCAATGCGGATACTGTCAAAGTGCTTAAAATTCTTTTCATTTTTTCCTCCTGTTCGAAATAACTTTCGACTATGTTTATTAACAAGGAGGATTATAGCTTTTCTTTTTTTAAAAAAAAATAGAGTTTTCTTCTTTCATTCTTAGAATTTTTTAGAATTCGGAAGTTTGGTGTTTTTCTACAAAAGAACTCGTTTTCTATGCAATACAGGTCTGAAAGGGGGCACGCTTTCGCTAGCTTCGCCCCTCCTCTATATTTTTACTATCCGATAAAATGTATAGAGGCCTATCCTTCAGTTCTTCAAACAAAATGGCAATATATTCCCCGATAATTCCGATGACAAAAAAGAGCACCGCGAACATAAAGCAAAGCACCACCACGATGGTGGCATAGCCGGAGGGGGCGCCCTTTCTGGTTAAAAGGGTGTAAATCAAAAGCAGGGTTCCCAGTCCTCCACTGCAAATGGCCGCAAAAATCCCCAGTTGTAAGGGCAGATTGGAAAAGGTAAAGAGGGTGTTTTTGGAAAACTGCCAAAGCTTACTTAGAGAGTAATGACTTTGCCCCGCCTGCCTTGCCGCCGCCTCATAGCGAATGCTGGTTTTGGGAAAGCCTACGGACTGGACAAAACCCCGAAGGTAACGGACCTTTTCCCGGTAATGCTTCTTTAAAACCTCCTGCACCTTTTTGGAAATGCCGAAGAAATCGGAAGCATTTTCCTCAAAATGCACCGGAGAAACGTGGTTTAAAATCCAGTAAAACAGGGCGGAGGTAACATTTTTCACAAGGCCTGCGGAAGGATTCTTGGTACGTACCATGGACACCACCTGATAGCCCTCCTCCGACTTTTTCAGCATTTCCGAAATCAGTTCGGGGGGATGCTGTAAATCCGCATCCATAAAGACCAGGAAATCTCCCTTGGCATGGTCCAGACCTGCGGTCATAGCCGCCTCATGGCCAAAATTCCGGGAAAAAGACAATACCCGCACGTGTTCCTTGTCTCTCTCTGCAAAATCTTCTAAAAGAATGGCACTTTTATCCTGAGAGCCGTCATTGACAAAGACAATTTCATAGCCATAGCCCAGCTCCTGTAATTTTTCGCAAGACTGACTGCAATGCTGGTAAAATGGCTCCAAGCTGTCTTCCTCGTTATATACAGAAACAATCACACTACAAATCTTTTCCAAGTTCATCCCTTCTCTCTAAAACAATCCTTCATTGAAATGATTTTTCTTGAGCTTTTTATCCGTCCTAACTTTTTAGCCATCTCTGTTCAACGACTTTAGCAAGATCTTCTCCCCATCACCGACTTAAATCATTTCCTCGTGGCTAGGTACCTGCTCTTCTTTCTTGGGGGGTGTCATATAATCCCCATATAGCATTTTCAATACACTGTCATAGTCTGCCGGTACCGGAAATTCTTTTCCTGCAAAGAGCTTATACTGCACCGGCTCCTCCCAGCTGTATTGCACCTTACAATACTGGAAGTCCGGCTGATAATTGGAAAAATAAAGGAAATCCTCTCCTCTTCTTTGACTCTTCTCTCTTCGTGCCCCCTGTGCCCATTTGTCCTGCAAAGAAAAAAGAAAGGGCAGGGGAAGGCATTTTCCCAAAGTGGCAAGAACCGCCACAAAGAGCTTTGCCATGGGAGAATACTTCTGAAAATCCAACTTCCTCCGATGTCCCATGGCCAGACCGAAAATCATCTGCTGTCGAAAACGATACAGCTTGTCCAAAAGAGCATTCCTTGGACAGTCATCCAAAATAAAACAGTCCACCCAAAGGTGGTTCAGCTTCCCTTCATAAAAGGCATCCTCTTCCCCCTCGACTTCCCGTCTTTTACTTTGAAGATCCACAACACGGGGCACAAAGTCATAAAAGGAACGGCCGTTTCTGTAGGTATTTGGCATGAGTAAAGCAAAGTTTTCCGAAAGCTCTTCCTTCGCTGCCCTTTCAAACTTTTCCCATTCCTCCCGTAAAAAGCAAAGATCCACATCATCATCCCAGGGGATAAAGCCTTCATGGCGGATGGCTCCCAGCAGGGTTCCGGAATCCAGGCGGTAGCTGATCTTATGTTTTTCACAAATACGGTGAATCTCCTCCAAAATGGCAAAGCCCCGTCTCTGCTTCTCCGCTAAATCCATACCCTACCCTTTCTACGGCTTTTATCCAAAATGTAGCTTTACTCTTATTGCTACAAAACTTCCAGTTTCAGGACTTTGTCTAAAAATTCCGTTTAAAGCCCCAATCTAACGACTTAATCTAAAGCTTCACTCTCGGTCTTCCGAGGCAAAGGCCAAAACCTGTGCTTCAGAAAACTTCCGTAGGTCCTCTCCTTTATGCCATGCCTTATACCAATCTACGGTTTTCTCCACCGCTTCCTTCACAGTATAACGAGGTTGCCAGCCAAAGACCTGCTTTAACTTCTCCGTGCTTAACTGTAAAAATCCCGCTTCATGGGGAGCATTGGGCTCCGCCTGATTCTCCCAGCTTGCATTCTCTCCCCAGAACTCCACGAAAAGCTCTGCCAAGGCTCCTGTGGTAATGGCATCGGAAAGCTCCGGTCCCACATTGTAATAGCCGGCAAATTGCTTTCCCTCTTCCTTTGCTTGTCTTGCCACGATTTCCAGATAGACAAACAAAGGCTCCAAAACATGCTCATAGGGGCGAACAGAATAGGGATTTCGAATGCCGATTGCCTCTCCCTTAATGCTCTTCCGTACACAGTCCGGGATGATGCGATCCTTGGCAAAATCCCCTCCTCCAATCACATTTCCCGCTCTTGCAGTGGAAATGCGCGGAAGAAATTTTTTTCCTTTTCCGTAGGCGGAATCCTCGGAAAAGAAGGATTTCTGGTAGCTATGGGTAACCAGCTCCGAGCAGGACTTGGAATTGGAATAGGGGTCATGCCCATCCAGCTTCTCTTCCTCTGTAAAGGCGTGACCTTCCTGATCCGGATTCTCGTAAACCTTGTCCGTAGTAACATTTAGCACGGAACGAACAGAGGGACAATTCCTTACCGCCTCCAAAAGATTCACCGTTCCCATCACATTGGTCTCGTAGGTTTCTCTGGGGAAAAGGTAGGATTCCCGCACCAGGGGCTGTGCCGCCAAGTGGAAAACCAATTCCGGCTCCGCCTCCTGCATTGCCTTTCTTAAATGGTCATAGTCCCTCACATCCCCTTCGATGGAGTGCATCCCTTTTTCTAAGTTTAAGAGGGAAAATAAGGCTCCCGGCTCTTCCTTTAGGGCATAGCCGGTGCATTCCGCCCCCATCATTTGCAAAATCAAACTAAGCCACGACCCTTTAAAACCGGTGTGGCCTGTTAAAAATACTTTCTTCCCCTGATAAAAGGCTTTTAATTCTTGAAAATGCATTTGCCCCCTACTTCCTTAAAACCAAGATTTCTCTGCAAATTTTTCGTAACGGTACCAAACGCAATAGCCACTGCAAAATGACTTCCGGCGTTTTTATCAACTTAGCAAAAACTTCCTTGCTACCAACGCTTCCAGGGCGCCTTGCCGCTTGCCCACAACTCTTCCAAAAGTTTCTTCTCTCGCTGGGTATCCATGCACTGCCAGAAGCCGTCATGGTAATAGCCCATCAGTTTGCCTTCCGCCGCAAGATTCTGCATGGGGCTTTGCTCCAAGATGGTATTGTCGTCCTGAAGATAGTCAAAGATTTCCGGCTCCAGCACCATAAAGCCGCCGTTAATCACCGCACCGTCCTTTTCTTCCTTCTCCCGGAAAGAACGAATCTGCCCTTCGGCATCCACATCCAAAACGCCCTTTTGCTGAGCAAGGTTTACCATGCTGATGGTTGCCGGCTTGCCATGCTTTTTATGGAAGTCCAAAAGAGCCTCCAGATTCACATCGGAAACTCCGTCTCCATAGGTCAGCATAAAGGGCTCGTGTTTTAAGTACTTTTCCACCCTCTTAAGTCTTCCGCCGGTCATGGTGTGAAGGCCGGTATCCACCACGGTTACCTTCCAGTCCTCCGCCTCGCTATTGTGAACTTCCATGGTATTCTTTCCCATGTCAAAGGTAATGTCCGCATTGTGCAGGAAATAGTTGGCAAAGTATTCCTTAATCAGGTACTGCTTATAGCCTGCCAAAATAATAAATTCCTTAAAGCCGTAAGAAGAATAATATTTCATGATATGCCATAAAATGGGCATTTCTCCGATTTCAATCATGGGCTTCGGCTTTAAATGGGATTCCTCCGAAATTCTGGTGCCTAAGCCTCCTGCAAGAAGAACAACTTTCATGTCTTCCGTCCTTTCTTTTTTTCTTTAGAGTATAGCACAGAGTCCTTAGAAAATAACAGCGGAAAGATATCTTTAAGGATTCCTTCCGCTATTTTTTCCGCTATTTCTTCCGCTATTTCTTCCACTATTCCCTGTATCGGGACGAATTTCACATCTGCAACTATTTCAATCGATATATTGCTGTTTGTTCTGCCAATATTTTAGGCGATACGCTGCCTTTTCCTTTCCCGCATTTTCCAAAAGAGGAAGGAAATGAGAAAGGCCAAAACTGCCGGCAAAACCCAGCCCATCCCAATAGAAAAAAGAGGGATGTGGGAAAGAAGCTTCATCATCTTCTCATGAAAAGGAATCCCTGCAAGTAGCTCCTTCGGCAGAGCCTTGTAGGCATCCAAAAGGGCAAAGGGCGCGGTAACATAAAGAGCGATTTGGAAAATCTTTTTTTCAAACTGAAAATGCTCTCCAATCAGGCAAAGCAATATCAGCACTATACTCATGGGATAAATAAAATAAAGTGCCGGAACGGTATATTGGATAATTCTGCTTAAACCAAGATTGGAAATAGCAAAGGAGAAGAAGGTAAACAAAAGCACAAGCTTTTTATAGGGAAGCCCTTTAGGGAACATTTCAGCAAAAGCCAGACTGGTGGAGGTAATCAGCCCTACCGCCGTTTTCAGGCAGGAAAGGCAAATGATGATTCCTAAAAGCACTCCGCCAAATCGTGGAAAGTAATGGGTGGAAACGGAATGCAGGATGTCTCCGCCATTGTCCTGCAAAGAAAAAAGACTTCTGCTGGCCGCTCCGGTAAAGGCCAAGGCAAAATAGACGATTGCCATCATTACCGTAGTAATGCTTCCGGAAATAATACTCAGACGGGAAACCTCCTTTCCGTCCTTTGCTCCCCGATTTTTAATGGTCTCAATCAAAATGTTACCAAAGGCCAGAGCCCCCACCACATCCAGGGTGTTGTAGCCCTCTAAAAGTCCGGTGACAAAGCTGTTTTTCGCATATTCTTCTGTGGGAGGGAGGCTTTGAATATTCCCCATAGGACGCAGAAAGGCTGTAAGCAAAAGAATCCCCAAAAAGAAGAGAAAGAGCGGATTCAGAATTTTCCCCACATAGGTCAGGATATTTCCCGGTCGCAGGGAAAAATACAGTGCCGCCAAAAAGAAAAGGAGGGTGAAAATCAGCAGTCCCGGTCTCTGATGGGCTTCTCCGATAAAGGGATAAAGCCCCACCTGAAAGGAAACGGAAGCGGTTCTGGGAATCGCAAACAGGGGACCGATACAAAGATAAAGAAGACAGGAAAAAAAGGTGGAAAAGTTTTTTCCACCTTTAGAAGCCAATTCTGCCATACTGGCAGATTCCGTGCGGGCCATGGCTATAATCGCCAAAAGGGGAAGACCCACTCCGGTAATACAAAAGCCCAAAGTAGCCAAGGCCACGGTATTTCCCGCCTTCTGCCCCAGGGATACCGGGAAAATCAAATTACCTGCTCCGAATAACATACCGAAGAGAAGGGAGGCAATAAAAAGGAGCTCGCGCCCGCTTACATTTTTCTTCATAGGATAAAAACTCGCTTTCACAAAAACTGTTTTGCAGTATATCCTACTTTCCCCTTCTCTTCCACAAAACTATATTCTTTTCAGATAAAGTTTAGGAATTCACTAATGCAAAGGAGCGTCACAAGCTCGGCTTATGACACTCCTTTTTCATTTTAAAGCATTTTTGTTTACGGTGGAAGCGAAACTGCTTATAGGACATAGAAAGCTCTATAAGCCGAAGCCACCCTTGCCGTTGTTCTTATTGTTTCTGGCAATGGGCAGGGCAGAGGCCAGACTGCTTAAGTTTCTGGTCTGAATATACACCTTTCCTTCGCCAATAAAACGGTTGACCAAGCCTTCCCCTGTGGTAAAGCCGAAGGTTCCGGAGGCTATGGAAATGTGGTAATCCAGACCTCTATCCCATGCCACCACATGGTCATTATCGATGGCTAAGGGACTGTCCGGATGTACCTCCAACTCCAGAAGGTCTCCAAAGGCATTAACAAACAAATCTCCTTGTCCCTGGCTTTCCATGACGAAAAGTCCGCCGGTACCGCCGAAGAACGCCTTTCCCAAGTCCTGCATTTTCATAGCATAGCTTACCGCCGAATCCCCGGCCAAGAAGGCGCCGGTATTCAAGCGATACTGCCTCTCTCCAATCTCTAAACGAACAATCTTTCCGGGAATGGAAGGTGCCACACCGATTCTACCCCCATTGGCTACACCAATAGCCTCGGTAATAAACATACTTTCTCCGCTGGCAAGGCTTCTGCCTACAGCACTTAACAAGCCGCCCAAGCCTCCGCCGTTAGCGCCGGAATTCATCTTTCCCTGTAACTCCACACCGGCCATATAGGCCATGGAGCCTCTCTCAATCTTCACCCTTTCTCCCGGGTTTAAGGAAATTTCCAAAATGGGACAATCATTATCTCCTAATATACGATGCTGCATAAATCCTCCAATCTGTGAAATAGGGTTTTCTTGTCGTTATTCCATTTTTGAACCTGACAGGAAAATTATCGCTTATTTTCAGGGTGAATTCAAGGATTTTTATCCTTTGCTCTATAAAATAGGGTAAGTTTGTCACCGTATCTATAACATTCTAATATGTTTTAAGCATTAAAATAAGTGTATCTATTTAAGCGGATTGTTCCCTAACAACCACACTTTTATGATATTAAAAAGAGATAGCCACTTTTTGCTATCTCCAAATGAATGTTTTTATTTATTTTTTTCTTTGTTAGCCTCTGTCTTGTTTATAGGCTCTTTCACCACATCTTCAATAAGTCTTGATAAATCCATAGCATTTTTCGATGTAATAACAGGTTTTCCCGTTTCTTTCTCAATTTCCTTTCTTGCATTTCCTGCTACACCACCACCTTTTTTTGCCACCTTCTTATTTTCTTCCAAGCCTTTGGGATTAGTCGCTTTCGTAAGCTCTGTTGTGGTCGCCTCTGCAAGCATATTCAAAACGATTTCAAGAGTTGTCATATTGTCTCTTAAGTTTTCTTTTTTAAGTCCTTTAAGATTTTTATATCTTCTTGTTGTCATCCCCGACCAAGCCTTAGTAATCTCATCTGTAAGGATTGCATACTCTATTCCCTTTTGAATTCCTGCATCATCCCATGCATCTGTAAGTTCTTTTCTGACTTGAATAGCTTGCAGTCTTTGATTTATCCACTCCCTTTTATACCCCTTCTTTAAGTAGGCCTCCAAGGCTCTGTCTATTGTAAGTTCCGGATCAATAATTTCATCAATTCGCTCTTTTCCAACCTCTGCGAGCCATAACTTAAACGGTTCTGCTTTAGGTGATGGAATTGACTGGATAATACGGAAAATGCCTTGCATATCCGCTACATCCGTTAAACGCATCTTGCCGTCTGCCGCTTTCATTTTCAACTGCTTACAAATTGTAAGCAGTTCATTTCCCTCTTCTTTCAGTCTCTTTTTTAACACCGCCCAATAAGTGCTTGAGCCTCTTGCACTTTCTTGCTCTGTAAGCACTCCTACGACATCCACCACACTAAAATACCATTCTTCTTTTTCCTCATCCCAAACGGAGCGTATTTGTTTATTTTCATATAGCTTTATTTCATCCATTGACTTAACCCTTTATATTTACAATTTATTTCCTGCAATATCTTATGTCCTTATTATATTCCTATGTATGATTTTATAAAACCTGTTTAATTTCTCATCCAATTCGCAACTACCACATTAGGTTCTTCTCTATTCTTATATTTAGCAATATCTGTAAGACTTACATAGTCATTTTTAAAGTCTTCAGTATAAATTTGAATAGCAACTCCCTTTACTTCGATGGTATCTTTTTTGACCTTAGGCATATTAGCATACCTCCTTTTGTCAAAGTACTATTGAAAAGTCTGCTATAAACAGAACTATACTATTTATCCCTTAATCCCCGAACTTGCCATTGCCGTCTGCACCTGCTCCTCCATTACCGCATAGAGCAAGATTCCCGGTAAGACCACCACAGTTAAAGCCGCAAAAAGTCTGGGGTAATTATAGGAGAAGGACTCTGTGAAAAACTGTAAGGCCAATGGCAAAGTTCTTGCCTTGTCCGAACTAATCAACAAAGACGCATAGAAATACTCATTCCAGTTTCCCAAGAACAATAGGATTCCCGCTGTGGTTAAGCCGCCCTTTGCCAAGGGAAGGTTGATTTTCCAAAAGACAGTGAAGAAATCCGCTCCCTCCAAAATCGCCGCCTCATCCAAAGACTTGGGAATGGCAAGGAAGGCAGGCCTTAATACAAAGATACTCATGGCCAGTCCCATGGAAATATACACCAGGCTGAGTCCCGGCAAAGAATCATAGAGATTTAAATGAATCAAAAGGGAAAATATCGGCTGAGCCTTGGACTGTGCCGGCACCAAAAGGGTGATGGAATACAGAATAAAAAGAAGATTTTTTCCCGGAAAGTTATACTTGGCAAAGACATAGGCTCCCATGGCATAAATCAGTAGAGCCAGTAAGGTTGCCGAAAGAGAAACCAAGGTGGAATTCAAAAAGTACCCTACAAAATCGTATTTGGAAAAAATATAGCTGTAGGGCTCTAGAGAAAAACTTGTAGGTAAGGAAAAGGGATCCGACAAAATCGCCGCATTGCTTTTAAAGGAGGATAAAATCACCCACACAATCGGGAAGAGAGAAATCAAAATAGTAAAGCATAAAAGCATTCCAATGAGAAGGGAGGATAAAAATCCCCTCTTATTTCCTGCAACGCCATGTTCCCTATTTTGCAAAATTGCTTTCATTTCGATAAATCCCTTCTTTACTTTGTACGGTACTTCGTCCAGTTCTATTTCTTCCTTTAGTCATAAATCCCTTCATTTAAACGAAAGGCCTTATGCACCAAAAGCAGCACTAGGATACCCACTAGGAACATCATCACACCGCTGGCATTGGCCAAGCCATATTTTAAATCCAAAATGTTCTTCATCAAAATGAGGGGGAGGTTCATAGTGTCGTTTCCCGGCCCTCCGGAAGTGGTTAGGGCGATTTGCTCATACATGGCAATTCTGGCCGTAATGGAGGCAATGATGGAGGTTCCGATGGAAATACGACACATGGGAAGCTCGATATGCCAAAGAATCTGAAGAGTATTGGCGCCGTCCACCTTTGCTGCGGAAAAGACCTCCTCCGGAATGGAATACAGGTCATTCATCACAAGAAGGGTCACAATCACCGCATAGAAGAGCCAGGTTAAGGTTACCGCCCAAAAGGCATAGGGGGATTCAAAGAACCATTGGTGATGAAAGTCCTTGTTGAAGAGGCGAATCAGCCCGTTCATAAAGCCCATTTCATCATTGAAAATGAACCGATAAATCAAAGCCCAAGCTGCTGCGGAAATCACATTGGGTACCATGAAAACCGCTCTGGTAAATTTCCATCCCCTAGGTTTTTGAAACAAAACAAAAGCAAGAATCGTTCCAAAACCCACATGAAGAGTTGTGGCAATGAGAGACCACAAAAAAAGATTCTTCATGGAAAGCTGAAAGGATTCCTGCCCAAAAAGCTGTATGTAATTTTGCAATCCCACAAATCGGGGACTGTTAAAGCCGTCATACTTCGTAAAGGAAGTCAGGAAAATGCTGAGAATCGGCTGTAAATAAAAGAATAGAAAAACCAAAAAGGAGGGGAGCAAAAATAGGACAATCCACTTATAATTCCGTCTTTCCAAGCTTGATGCCTTCATCCTATTTTACTCCCCTTTACTCTTTCTATTGCTTAATCTGTTACTGCTTTGCCTCTTCCGCCTTCTTAGTAAGCTCCTTACAGAACTCTTCAGGGCTAAGACTTCCGTCAATCAGCTTTGGCAGAAGCTTTCCGAATTCCTGATCTCCGATAGAAGCCGGGAACACATCCCCCAGGATAGGAACATACTTTGTATCATCATTTACACTCTGATTGTACTCATATAAGAGTTGACTTTCCTTCAGCTTATTCAGGAAATCCTCACTGTACTTCAGTCTTGGTGCAGTTCCACCCTCTGCCAACAGATAGGCTTCCAACTCTTCCTGACTGCCGCGGAAGGCAAGGAATGCCTTAGCCACTTCCTTTTCCTCATCGCTTGCCGTTGCAGGAATCCAGAAATCTCCGTATCCTGCGGGGTTTGCTAATGCAATATTTCCGGGATAAATGCCGGCATGCACGGAGGATCCCTTAAAATCATTACTCCACTTGTCCTTGGATTCCTCGTTAAACTCGGAAACCATCCAGGAACCGTTGGGAATTACGGCCGCCTTATTGCTCATGAAAGCATTGGCTGCATCCGCATAAGCTGCTCCTAAAGTATTTGCGGAAGCATTTTTCTGTAAAAGAGTCTGTAGCTTCTCCACGCCCTTTACAAATGGCTCTTCCGTATAGTCCCATAGCTTATCCTTTACACTGTCCTGCAAAAGTTTTGCTCCACCTTCTTCATTTCCCACAAGGGCAGAGAGCATCAAAGCGGAAGTCCAAGCATTTTCAGAGGTCATAAAGGCAATTTTGTTGTCTCCTAAAGAAGAAACAAACTCTTCATAGCTAAGCTCTCCAAGAGCTTTCTCCGGCTTATACAGATCTTCGTTGTAGAACATTCCGATAGGACGAATCACCAGCATGGGGGAAACCACCAACTTACCGTTATAGGTACAATACTCTCTGGATTCCGGAATCCACAAGTCGGAAAGCTCCGGAGTTTCCTTGGCAAAATCTGTCAAATCGTAGGCAAGGTCATTATCCAAAATCACCTGCTTAAACCACTGGGCATCGATTCCGCCGGAGCCGGGGCTATGCACCAAAGCAGGAAGCTTCTTCTGGGTAGCCAACTGCTTAATCTTCTCCGCATAGGAATCCTGTACCACTTCTTCTACAGTGATTTTATATTTTCCTTCATACTTCTTATTAAAACGCTCTACCTGAGGAAGGAAGAACTTTGCGCCAACATTCTCTCCTGCCAGGAAGGTGGGGAGCTTCATCTCCTTAACTCCCTCAGAGGCTTCCGCCTTTTCTCCGCCTGCCTCCTCAGCCTTTGTCTCTCCTGCCGCAGCACTGCCCTTCTCGCTTTCCGCCTTGGATGCATTGTTCGCACAGCCCGGCAGGGAAAGCCCCAGGACTAAAGCCAAAGCAAGGGATAAGAATTTTCTTTTCTTCATACTATTCCTCCAATTTCAACAAGTTTTTAGCGACTTTGCACACAATCTAATCGCCGTTTTACGCTTTTATCTAGCATTATACCCAATAAATGGAGGGTGTCAAGAATTTATAGCATCTTCCTTGGCATAGGATATAGAATCAATATCTTTCAAAAAAGGGCATAGAAAAAACGGAGCTTTTACTTTCCAAGCTCCGTTGTTCTCTTATAAGCCGCTTCTACCGCATCCATAATGATGCCGTGAAGTCCGGCCTTCTGCCAAATATGAAGTCCTGCGATACCGATTCCTCCCGGAGTGTTCATTTCGTCTGTAATTTGATATAAGTGTCTATCGGTGTTCTCCAAAACCTTCCCTGTGGCGATAAGATTTTCAATAACAATTTTTCGAACGTCGTCACGATTCAGTCCGGTTTTCACTCCCGCATCCACCAAAGCTCCTGCATAGAGAATCAACCACTCCGGACCGGCACAGCTGCTTGCCGTAAAGGCATCAAACTGACTTTCCGGAATCTCAAGAGTCTTTCCGATGGACTCTGTAATGCCTCTGACTTCTTCCTTTTTTGCATCATCAAAAGAAGTATCGAAGGTAAGAGCGCTATATCCGCGTTGAGATTCAATCATGGTGTTGGGCATGATTCTGGCAATAGAAACATTTTCTCCTAACCAGGCATGAAGCTTTTCGATTTGGCTTCCTGCCAGGATGGAAACGATGGTTTTCTTTCCTTTTAAGTAAGGCGCCAGATCCTTTCCGGCCTTTTCTCCATCCTGGGGTTTTACCGCGAAGACGATAAGATCTGTTTTTCCGGCCAGCTCTTCATTGCTTTCCACAATGCTCAGCCCAAACTGTTTCTGAAGCCAAGCTGCTCTGTCCTTATTGATTTCCCGAACAAAGATATTCTTCGGCTCATAGCTTTTTCTGTCAATTAATCCGCCGATAATCCCGCTTGCCATGTTACCGCCGCCTAAAAATCCGATTGTTTTTGCCATTTGAAACTCCTTTCCGATTTCTCTCTTAACGCTTCTAAGCTTAGTGAATTTCATAACGCTTAGTTTTTTAAGCTCAGTCACTTTCATTTCGCTTTCATTCTTTCAACTTACTCTCATGCATTAAGCTTAGTCACATACGTTAAAATTAATATTGCGATACTTTACTATAGCATCTGTCATTTCTTCCCCATAGTCTTTTTGAAAATCTTCCAAAACCTTCTCGGAGACCTTCACGCCTTCCCTTAAAAAAATCGCTTCCGTCACTTCCTTAAAAGCATAAAAAATGTGAGCACAGTGATATGCAAAAGGTCGCAGACTCTCCGGATTTTTTCCGCGTTTTGCCCCTTCCCCAATGTTTCCGCTACGAAGGTGATGAATGCAGTACTCTCCTTCATGCAAGGTTTTCTCCACTTCATAGCCCAAAAACGGGTTAAAGCCTCTGGAAATGGAGGCATCCAAATCTTTACAATAAAGCGCTCCCGCCTCTCGGCTGTTCATGTCTTGAAACTGGGTATACCAGGGGCAGGAACTAATTTTCATCACACCATCCGAGGTAAGCTCAGCACGGTTTTCAATGCCTTCCCTCTTGATTTCCTCCGTATTAATCCACTCTCCATAATAATTGTAATTTTCCTGTGTCAGCTCAACCCCGTCTCTGATGGCTCTTTGCGCCATTCTTCTTCCTCTTTGGGCTCCATAGTACTGCACCGCGTGTAAAAATGCTCTTTTCCCTCTTTCTCCAAAATACTCTTTAAGATAATGATAGTATTTTGCCGGAATATATGCGTGCACACGCTCATTAAATCCGTCCATAAGACTCCTCACTTCAATTTCCTGTTTACTTCCAAGGCACCAAAACTCTTCTTAGGGATTTTACGCCAAAATTCAAGATGGTTACCACAAGGCCGATCATGAAAATTCCGAAGACAACCTTGTCAAAATTTGCAAAATCCGAATGATACTTGATGTACCAGCCAAGACCGGAAGTTCCCCCAATCATTTCCGCCGCAGTAAGTACCAAAAAGGAAGTGGAAATGGAAACAGAGATGCTGTTAATCAGCCCCGGTAAGCTGTAGGGGATTAACACATCCATAATCATACTGAACTTGCTGACATTTAAGGTCTTTGCGGAGTTCATGATTTTTGGATCAATCTCCCGAACGCTTAATACCATATTCATGAACAAGCTCCAGAAAATGGTTAAGGTGACCACGAAAATGGCGGCTACCCTAAAGGTCGGCAGTAATGCCACAGCATAGGGAGAATAAATAATCGGCGGAATGGGGCTGATGACCCGGACGATAGGAAGAACGATTCCGCTTAAATGGTCGGACAAGCCCACAAACAGTCCTAGGGATACCCCCAATACGGTAGCGATAATAAAAGCAATAAACAGAAGTTGCAAAGAACTGAATACACCCTGCAAGATCTTTTGATAGTCTCCCAGAAAAACGCTAAAAACATTTTCCGGAGCAGGATAGAGCATGCTGTTTTTCACCCCGATTTTAGCGGTCATGATTTCCCAAAAAATCAGAATACAGTAGAGTATGATACCGATATTTACAGCTACGGGAGATTTGCGAAAAAGAAGCAAAATCGCTTCCGATGCAAATACCACAAACAGGAAGGGAAAATATCCCTTCGTCCCGCTAAGAGAGGGCTGTACAATAATAAGGCTCAGAACCAGAAACAGAAGGTGAGGCACTACTGTATGAATCTTCTTCCACATAAACTACATTTTCCTCTTTTCTATCATAATCATAATATAACGAAACAATGTCTTTCCGAATTCTTCTGTACTCCAAGCTTCCCAGAAGCTCTTCCCTTGATCTTGGTCGTTCAAAGAGAAGCTTGATATCTTTTTCGATTCTTTTGTTCTTCATAAACAAAACTCTATCGGACAAATACAGCGCTTCATCCACATCATGGGTAACAAAAACGATGGTTTTCTTGGTATCTTTTAGGATATCCAAAAGCAAATCCTGTAAAAGTACTCTATTTCTGGCATCGATGGCCCCGAAGGGCTCGTCCATCAACAAAATATCCGTGTCCATGGCAAGGGTTCTGGCAATGGCCGCCCTTTGTCGCATTCCGCCGGAAAGCTCGGAGGGATACTTGTGCTCCACACCCTTTAAGCCCACCTTTTCCAAGTAAAAAGAAGCTCTTTCCTGCAGCTCCTTCTTGGAAAGGTTTTTGATATTCTGTTTAATGCCGAAAATCAGGTTCTTTTCAATGGTCATCCAAGGAAACAAGGAGTAGTGTTGAAATACAACACTACGATCCTTGCCTGTTCCCTTTATTTTTTCTCCGTTAATGAGTACCTCTCCCGACTTCGGGCTGTTTAAGCCTGCCAAAATGCTTAGAATTGTACTTTTTCCACATCCGCTGGCTCCGATAATGCTGACAAACTGTCCGTCCTCTATCGTTGAGGAAACATCCTCCAGGGCGCCAAATACTTGATTCTTTTTGTCAATATATTCAAAGGATACTTGATTCAATTCTATTTTGCTCAAAACAACCCTCTCCTTTTATTAGTACTATTTTTTGTTGGCACTTCTATTTATTGATACTTTTATTTGTCGGAACTATTTTTATTGCTGCTTTTATTGGTTGGTGCTTTCGCTTTCCGCCTTCAAAGCCTGATAGGTCTTGTTATCCGGATTTTCCTTTATAAGCTCATTTAAAGCATCTTCAAAGACAGTGGTATCAATATAGTCATCAATATTTACATTTCCCTTAGAGTATCCGATATCTACCATGGCCTGGAAGAAAGCTTTGGTGTTCTTTCTGTCCGGATTGGGACTAAGACCAAGGTGACCGTATTGATAAACCTGCTTTTGATAGGCATCGTCGTCTAAGTCAATTCCCTGACGAGCAGCTTTTTCCGCAGCCTCTTTGTCATTTTCCAGAAGACTGTATGCTTCAATGTTCGCCTTCAGCGCATCCACATAGGCTTCTCTGTTCTCCTTCAGCTTATCTCTTGTAGTGAAAAGTCGGCAGCAAATGTAGTCAGGCCATTCATCCTCCGCATCCAACTGGCTAACCGGAACAAGCCCCTGCTTCTCCGCACCATCACGGAAGGTTAAAAAGTTAATCCCTAAATCCACATCTCCCTTAAGAACTGCCTGGGTAACCGTTGCCTGAGAATCCAGCTCCACAAACTCGATTTTGGATAAATCCAATCCCTTATCCTTTAAAATCTTACGGAATGCCACGTCTCCCGTATTTAATCTGGTTACACCAACCTTTTTTCCATATAAGGTATTGGGGTTATACAAATCTTTAAACTCCTCCGCTCTCTCCGGACGCACATAAACCGTTTCTCCCAAAGACATCTGTCCTCCGATGATGACAATGTCGGAACCATTATCAATGTAATTTAATACCGCAGAGGAACCGGCAGAAACCAAATCCGCCTTGTCAGCAAGAAGCGCCTGAATGTTATCCGGATTAGAGGGATTGAACTGAATTGTAGTGTCTAATCCATTCTTATCATAAAGTCCTGCATACTGTGCGATAACGGAATCGATATGAGCCACATTATTATTGTTCGCAATCACTCTTAAAGGAATCTTCTTATTATCCTTATTCTCCGCCTTCTGATCGGAAGAGCCATTCTCCTCCTGCTTTGCAGTACCGTCACTTTCCTGCTTCGTTGTCGCATGACTGCCGGTAGAACTGCCTTCTCCCGACTTCGCCTTTCCGCAAGCAATAAGGCTTAATGACAATATTCCCAATAATGCAATCTTTCGTAATGTAGTGGCAGTAAAAACTAAATTTCCCTTCATTCTATACCCTCCTAACCTGCAACTCAGCTTCATAAAACTTCCTTGTTCTTAATTCCCCTTTAGCATACAGGAATGGTAGGTATTTGCATAATCTGAAAATTTTTTATCTGTATATAGTCTATATTTATAGCAAACGGTATAATCTATACCTTTACAAATACAGTTAGTCCTATTCCGGATTTGGTAGACATTGTCTGTTAAATCATTCTAATCACTCTTCTTGATAAGTGTGATTAGAATGATTAGTAAGAGCAGAGAAATTAGAAATTAAAGCGAGCAGAAAGAATTATCTATAGCAAGCGCTAAAGGCGGGACGCATTTCTTCTATAAGCCGACGGGACAATCCACAAGCTTTAGCTTGCTTCTCCCAGTTTTCTTTTACAACAGTCAGAATATCTTTTGCGTAGGTCGTTGCATCCGTCTCGGAAATTCCAAATCGGACAGCCGTCTGTATTACAAGGTCAATGTTGATGCTATTATCCTCTTCGTCAACATTTAAAGATAACTCATCCCCATAGGGAATCGGATTTACATCGTAAAGAGGTGAAAGCCTCCAGCCATTTTTTGTGAAAATGAAAGCATGGTTTCGTAGATGATCATCCGTGTTACTAACAGCCATATTAAAAACAATACGTTTCCATAGTTCAATCAAATCTTGCTTTGGCTGCGCGCCATAGGATTTTATAAAAGCAGCAATATCCAGATAACTTGTCCCGTCTGCAGCAGAAGCTCCATCTGTTTTTCCAAGCAAGGTCATGGCAGAAGCGAAGTGTACTCTCTTGTTCAAAATACGGTCAAAACGTTTAACCAGATAGGTGCTTCCGAGATTAGAAAATTTTTCAAGTTTTGCCTCCGGAACATGTAGTCCACAGAGCTCCGCCAAATCATGTGTTACCATCTCCCATGCTCCGGTATCATTTTCATCATTCTTGGAAGGGAATTTTGCAATCCAAAGCTGTTCTTTAGGATCTATCACAGTAGCTTTTGGTCTGGCACCGCCAAGAGATGAGCCTGGTCTTATTAGTTGGTTTAACCATTTTTCAGATACAGCAGTATCATCATTTTCAAAATTTCTGGAAGCTTCCTCTAACGTCCGAAGACTTGTCCAAGGCGGTGCAGCTGTTTCTTTATCATCTGAAAGGAAGGCCCCATTGGTCTCTGTTTTAAATCGAATTCCTCCCAGTCTCATCTCATCATATACTCCCAATAGATAATCGCTGTCATAGAGTTTAGCCGGTTTACGACCTTCCTTTTCTGCCAATATTCTTTCGCGTTTATTCATAAGAACACGCCCCCAACGGTCGGGAGAAGAATCTGAAAATAGCCCAAAAATCGCTTTGCCGAAGGGATATTGTCTTCCGGAATATGGCATAAGTTCAGGATCCAATGTGATTTTTAGTGAGGTCTTTTTGAGCCACTCTCTGTCATATTCAAAGGAATAAGACTCCCCGCCCTTTAAGCTATTAACATAGAGGATTCCCATTAGTGTTGGATTCTGCATGCTAAAGTCATCGTAGACGAAAATTGTCTTTTCTTTAGATACCACTATTTATTCCTCCTTGGTGCACGTTTTCTTGTTATCAGATTCAAATCTTGAATTTGTCTACCAAGAGCATCATCCTTTGCAAGCAGCAGAAGATCTTTATCAAGATTGTTTAGAGCATGCAAAACTGCCGCATAGATTCCCATTGCTACGGATGGATCGCCTTTCTCAACCTTCCACAAAGATGCCCGACTGATTCCGGCACGTTCTGCGGTCAGCTCCGAAGATAGGCTTCGTCTGAGTCTGGCAAGCTTAATCTGCTCACCCATGGTTTTTAGTATTTCTTCTGTACCCGGAAGTATGTTATATGCCGCTTTCCTCATCTAATGCACTCCATTTAACATTTACTATTATAAACTATATGTATTTTTTCGTTTATATTAGTATACATTATAATATGGTAATTTCAAATAGAACTTTTGAATTGCAAACAGAAAACAAAGAATACCTACTCATACAAAAAAAGAGCTGCAAAAATCAAAAATTGTTTTGATTTTTACAACTCTTTTAGCTTACTAGCCTAATTCTCCCAACATCTGCTCAGGGTTATCCGCAGCTTTGACCTTGTCAAATGCCTTTACAATCTTTCCATTTTCATCAATCAAATAAGTGGTACGCACCACACCCATATAGGTCTTACCGTAATTCTTTTTCTCCTGCCATACATCATAGGCCTGAATTGCCACAAGTTCCGGATCCGCAAGAAGGGTAAAGGGCAGGCCGTATTTCTCTTCAAACTTCTTATGAGATGCCACACTATCCTTACTAATGCCCAAAATCACGGCACCCTTTTCCGTAAACTGCGGGAATCTCTCCGCAAATCCGCAAGCCTGCTTCGTGCACCCCGGCGTATTGTCCTTGGGGTAAAAGTATAGAATAACCTTCTTTCCTCTGTACTCTGACAGAGAGTGCATGTTTCCGTTCTGATCCGGCAATGTAAAGTCCGGTGCCTGTGTTCCAATTTCTAACATAGTAATCCTCCTTTAACAGTGATTTGTGTCTGAATAAAAAGATGCTACAAGAATCATTAGCTTATCTCTCCTTTTGGGAGCAATAAGCTTTAGTAATATAAACCATTAAAACATTTATAGTTCTATTTTTATACCCTTATTTCGCAGGTTTTCTATACACTCCATCAGATATTCCCCATTATGCTCTTTGTAGATAGGACTTTCTATCATTTTTTCTTCAAGATTATCGTATTTTTCTGCTGTCTTTCCTCTATAATTCTTATCTCTCCACTCTTCAGAAACCTTATACCCTCTTTTTTCCATTTCATCCATAACTAAAGAATGAAATAAAAATAAATGATATGGAGTATAGGAAAATGCATAATCTACTGTTTTATGCTTCTTATTCCACCCATTTCCTCTAAGGGCACAGCATTCTCTATGTTGTCCAAGAAGCTGATTTTTCGGCAATAAGGGAATCAGTTGTTCATGCCATAGTCTCATAATTTTCTCCTGTTAAGAAAGTAGATTCCTCTAAATATTGATTGGGATATTTCCTTAGTAAAGCGTTAAGATATTGAATCACAGCATCCTGACTATTTTCCCCTTCCATATATTCTTCCAATAGGGCAAATAATCCTTGCTTTTCCCTTTCACTTGCTTCTTTTTTAAAATATCCCCATACATGAAGAATGGCATTATGAAAATCTTTTTTACTCTCTTTGATACCCTTTACACTTTGTATTTTTTCCTGTAGATATACAATATCCACTTCCTTTTCTTTCAAATACTCTCGGATATCCAGATATGCCTTATGGGATTTGCTCAGCACATAATATTTATATTTTGCCCAGAGCTCTTCACATTCTTTTTTTATATTCTTGTGCTGCACTTTACGCCTTCTTTCAAAATATTGTAAACATCCCTATTCCATATTTAAAAAAATTGCAGCAACGAATCTCTCTAATCATTGCTGCAAGAACGAATGTTCCCTGCGAGAATCGAACTCACAACTAGTGCTTAGGAGTTCGTCCCATATCAGTCAGCAATTATTCATTTGTGTCAAAAATAGATAAACTTTATCAAGTGTTTAAGCCACTTCACTGTTTGTCTTTGTCAAACTAAGATAAGGTAAATAAAGCCTCTCTATCTTTATAATTCAATTTTGCAATCTGTCTCATTGCATATCCTCACATATTTGTTTTATTACTACGTACACCCACGACGTGGCAAATTTTGCTTCTTCAAGCATTGATATTTTCTCTTCCGTAGAAAGCTTCTCTCTAATCTGCTTTATTACACTCTCAGTAATTCCATCCTTACCAATAGCCTTTATTGCTTGGATTACTAGTGCCGTTTTATAAGATAATTTTGAAATTTCCTTATTAGTTGTCTTTTTGAATTCCAGCATTATCTTTTTATAAGTATATTTTTTATAAGCACCATCACATACATAAATCCAAACAGAGGGTACTTGCGTAGACAACCCCAATATGTTAAGAGCAGTGTCGCCATAAGGAACAATCGTCCATCCAAATTTTCTTGCTATAGCGTGTGCAACATCGTTAGGGTCCGGTTCGATACATTCCCCAAGAAAAGAATTATATTCTGGATATACATAAATGCCATGTAATATTTTTTTTATTAAGCCTTCTTTCTCAAGTCTCGATAACGTGACTCCTATTTTTGCACTATCTGAAATATCAGAAAAGTCACTCGCTGAAAATACCGAGCCCGGTTTAAATTTCGTTATGGTATCACGTGTTTTTCCTAATATATTTGGTCTTTCCATAAAATTACCTCGTTAAAAATATTATACACTTTTTTTAACGAAATTCAATTCTTTTAGTAAAGGAATTGTTTTAGAATTGTTAATTCGCTCAGAAAATAAAAATATCTCCATCATTTCAAAAGAGAATGACGGAGATATTTCGCCTTGTTTATTCTTGTCGCAACCAATCGGCTATATCATGAATTTCGATTCCTTCATAACTATATTTTGGATGTTTGGTTCTGGCAATAATCATTTTCGTATAAGCATCTCGGATCTGAAACAGAGGAGCGCATTCTCTCTCAAATGTTTCCTGCCCGGAAATGTTGTCGCTGACCTGAATATAAATCTTCTCGCTGCCTCTCTGAGCAACAAAGTCGACCTCCTTTTGATAGAGCTTGCCGACATAGACATCGTATCCACGGCGAAGAAGTTCGATGCAAACGATGTTTTCATATACTCTGCCGTAATCCATATTTCTGCTTCCCAGTATTGCATATCGAATACCGCTGTCACACAAATAGAACTTTTCAGAACTTTCAAGGTATTTCTTGCCTCGGATGTCGTATCTTTTAATATCATAAAATACAAAAGCACTGCACAAATACTTAATGTACTTGCCGACGGTTACATGATTGGTCGGAGTCTCATTTGCTGTCAGCAGCTGACTAATCTTATTAGGGGAAGTCAGGTTGCTGATATTATCCATAAGGAACTCGCTCAGACGCTGTAAAACCAAAGTGTCCGGGAGCGCATATTTCTGCACCAAATCCCTTGTAACAATCGTTTCGTAGACCTCTTTGATATAGTTTGTTCTGTCTTTTTCGGTTCTGTAAGCGTAAGAACCTGCTAAACCGCCCTTGATAGCGTAATCATCAAAGAGCTTATCTTTATCACTAACATCATCATAATATTGGCAATATTCCCAGAAGCTGAAAGGAAACACATGAATTTCAATATAGCGTCCGGTAAACAGAGTTGCCAGATCCGCACTCAACAGGAAAGCATTGGAGCCTGTTACATAGATGTCGTATTTTCCCTTAGAGTACAGGCTATTAATTGCCAACTCAAACTTGGGGCACATCTGCACCTCGTCTACAAACAGATAGTTCGTTTTACCTTCCTGATAATGTTCTTCCACATAGGCGTGTAAGGCATGGTATTCCTTAATTTCCTCATACGCCAAATCCATGAAGTCAATGAAGATAATATTGATGTTTTCAAAATGGCTTTTCAGATATTCAATATACGCCTGCATCAGATTAGACTTACCGGATCGACGAATGCCCGTGATGATCTTGATGTCAGGAGTACCATTCAGTTCAATGATTCTGTCTAGATACTTTGCTCTTGTAATTGTTTTCATATCGTCACCCGCTTTCAAAAGTTGAAGATTTTTCATTTCTTGAAACCGCTTCGGTGTACTTATTATACTGTCTGCTAATGGTATATGCAAGAAGTCGGCTCAATGACCGCCAGTTCCAATAGCTTTGATAAGAACTTCGATGCACCGGAATCTTTCAGCTTTATAATTGATACAACATCACTTCTTCCAAAATATTAAACAGTAGCAAATGTATTATATAAAGCAAGCACATGATCTATTGTTTTCGTTGATGTATCCTTTAACTTATTAGCAATGGACTCTGAAATATCAATATCTACTTTTGTTTCATCAATGTCTACTTTTGAATGTCTACTTTTATATTGGCAGCATAGCTCTTCGTATTCTTTTTTACATGCTTGTACGCCATTGCACGCCTCCACATTCCATTTTAAAAACAAAAATTGCAGCAACGAATCTCTCTAATCATTGCTGCAAGAAGGAATGTTCCCTGCGAGAATCGAACTCACAACTAGTGCTTAGGAGGCGCTTGTTATATCCATTTAACTAAGGGAACAATGGAACTCTCTTATTTTACCTATCCTGCAGTTTTCTGTCAATGCGGGGTAGGAACTAAGTTACTGTTAACCGGACTGTTTACATATGCCCGTCCTTAGGAAATTATCATCCTTCACTATTCACTTTTTGATATTTTTGGTTCCTACTGTTTGGCTTATCGGGTACCGTCATTTCTATTTTTCCTGCACTAAGCAAAGGCTTGATATATTTTTCCGAAAAGTTTCTTCTACCAACCAGCCCTTTAATTTTATGTGTGATTTGTGGTGTCCTTTGGTGAATGTCGGTAAAGTGCGGTAAATCATGGATTGCCGCTATCTGAGTTCAACTCATTTCCGGTAATTTGAGTTGAATTCCAGTATGGTTGTTGAACTAAAGTTGAACGCGAGTTGAATTATTCTGAAAGTCGATGTCCGATCCGGCATCGGTTGTTTTGTTGTCCGGAAGGTGGCGGTGAACTGCTGGGAACACTGCCATGAAGGCAGTGCAATAACTCCAGTTGTGGTCCCTCGGAGACTACCATGATATAAGATTCTATTTTCGTGAATTCCTTCTGATTTCCGTGAATTCTGTTGAAGAAAACGGCATTTTCTGGTATGATATGTTGCAATTTATTGTAATCATTTCGGAGATGGATGATGATAGTCAATTACGATAAGCTCTGGAAAATCTTAATAGATAAGAAAATGAAGCGAACAGACCTGATCAAGCAGGGAAAGATCAGTTCTAATGTCCTTGCGCGTATGGGCAGAGAGGAGCCGGTGTCACTGGAAAGCATTGGCAAGGTCTGCCTGATTCTGGACTGTTCAATAGACGATATACTTGAGTCCCGGTACACGGACGAAGAAAAGAAAAACGCTGCCGAGGTCATCGCAAGGCGCGAGGCTCTTCTGGCAGAACATGCAAAGTCCTGATTATAGGACAGACAATTTGAAAAAGGATGGTGTAGATCATGACTGATGCGCAGCAGAGAGAGGCGGCCAGACAGTTTTATTATAGATGGAACGGAAAAGGCAAAGAAGATGAGGATGCCCGCTCTTATTGGATAGAAATCCTCACCGATATTTTCGGCATGGATAATGTTACTCAGCGCGTAGAATTTGAAAAGAAGGTCGCCGGGGATAAGAGCAAGAAACGGATCGATGTTTATATTCCGGAGACACATGTGCTGATAGAGCAGAAGTCTCTCGGTATAGCTCTTGATACGCCTCAAGTGGGTCATGACAATAAGACCCCATATGAGCAGGCCAAGGAATATGACAATTTGCTGCCATATGCTGAGAAAGCTCGTTGGATCGTCACGTCTAACTTTGCGGAGATCTGGATTTATGATATGTCCATCATGCAGCCGGAACCGGTAAAGATCACTTTGACGGATTTCACCGCAAAGTATCACATGCTAGACTTCGTTGTGAACAAGGAAGTCAAGAAAGTTACGGATGAATTGAAGATTTCCCTGCAGGCCGGAGAGCTTGTCGGGAAGCTTTATGATGCTTTTATGAAACAGTACAAAGATCCGGAGAGCGAGGAGACGCTGAAGAGTCTGAACAAGCTTTGCGTTCGCATCGTTTTCTGCTTGTATGCCGAGGACGCTTCAGTCTTTGGGAAGAAATCCATGTTCCATGACTACATGGCGCAGTTCGACGCACAGCATGCTCGTAAAGGACTTCGCGACCTGTTCCGTGTACTGAATCAAAAACCGGATGATCGAGATGAATTTCTTGCTGATGATGACCCTCTGCTGGCGGCATTTCCTTACGTGAATGGTGGTCTCTTCAATGGCGATGATATCCTGATTCCACCCTTTACTGACGAGATCATGGATCTTTTGCTCCGAAAAGCAAGCGATGACTTCGATTGGAGCGGCATCAGCCCAACCATTTTTGGTGCTGTATTTGAGAGCACTTTGAATCCGGAGACACGCCGGTCTGGTGGTATGCATTACACATCCATCGAGAACATTCATAAGGTGATCGACCCATTGTTTCTTGATGATCTGAAAGCAGAATTTGAGGAGATCAAGCAGATTGCCGTAGTAAAGACACAGGAGAAAAAACTACGTACTTTGCAGGATAAATTGGCTTCACTGTCGTTTTTGGATCCCTCTGCTGGCAGCGGAAATTTCCTTACGGAATCATATCTGCAGCTTCGCAAGTTGGAGAATGATATCCTCCGTATTCTGACGCACGGGCAGATGATGATGGGTTTGGGTGACATCACACCGATCAAGGTTTCCATCAGTCAGTTCTATGGCATTGAGATCAATGACTTTGCTGTTACAGTTGCACGAACGGCTCTCTGGATTGCTGAGAATCAGATGCTCAAAGAGACAGAGGACATTGTTCATATGCAACTTGATTTTCTTCCATTGAAGACCGCGGCACACATCCGAGAAGGTAATGCTCTGAGAATGGATTGGAACGAGTTGGTCGATAAAAGCAGGCTCTCATATATCATGGGGAATCCGCCTTTCGTCGGGCTTTCGTTGCGATCAAATGAGCAACAGGCTGACATGGCGGAGGTTTTTACGGAAAATGATAGAGCGGGACGACTTGATTATGTAGCTGCTTGGTATAAAAAGGCCGCCGATTATACTTCTGGGACTGCAATTCAAGCGACATTTGTATCAACAAATTCTATATGTCAGGGAGAGCAGGTGCCGATTCTATGGGATGATATATTGAATCATCACAAAATGTATATCAACTTTGCTTACAGAACCTTTGTATGGAATAGTGAGGCCAAAGATAAAGCAGCTGTACATTGCGTTATTATAGGGTTCAGCCATCAGGAAAAGAAAAATAAGATTTTGTTTGATGGCGAAAATGCAAAGCCTGTCAAGATGATAAATGGGTATTTGGTTGAAGCGGAAAATGTGTTTATAGCGCTTCGTGGGAAGGCACCCGCCGAGCTACCCAAATTGGTGCAGGGAAACAAGCCGTGGGATGGTGGCTATCTGATACTTTCACCGGAGGGGAAAGATGAGATGATCGCACAGTATCCCGCCGCAGAAGCATTCATCAGACCGTATATAGGGTCTTTTGAATTTATAAATCGAAGAAGCAGGTATTGTCTGTGGCTGCAGGGTGTTTCACCATCAGAGTATCGAAACATTCCTCCGATATTAGAGCGGCTTGAGGGAGTGGCTGAAACAAGAAGGAAAACAAAGACTGTTGCTGTTCAGGCTCAGGCTGAGACTCCGATGCTATTCTCTCAAATACGGCAGCCCGATTCCGATTATATAATGGTTCCCGAGACATCATCGTCAAACAGAAGATATATACCCATCGGGTACATGAGTCATGAGGTTATTGCAAGTAATTCCACGCTTGTTGCTACTGGAGCAGACTTATATATGTTTGGCGTGTTGACTTCCAATGTTCATATGTCGTGGATGAGAACTGTATGCGGTAGGTTGAAAAGCGATTATCGTTATTCTCCATCGGTATATAACAACTTTCCATGGCCTACACCATCGGACGTGCAAAAAGACACTATTAAAAAAACAGCAAAGTGTATTTTAGATGCACGAGACCGATATCCGGATGCTTCTCTTGCAGATCTCTACGATCCGCTGACGATGCCGCCGGAACTCCGCAAAGCGCACCTGGCCAACGACCGTGCCGTCATGCAGGCTTACGGTATGCCGATCAAGGAAACAGACGAAGCGGCCTGCGTCGCATGGTTAATGCGCCTTTACCAAGAGAAAGTAGATGCCCTGAAAGATAAGAAATAAAACGAAAGCAAGAAGCACAAATGGAGATTTATTTATAGAAAACAGACTTGCAACCAAGGGTTGACAAAGTTCCACTCCAAGATGGTGGTATCGCAACCAAGGGAAAGGATAAGATGAAGCCACCAAAGGAGGTAAACAACATGAATCTTGCAGACAGAATTTTAGAGCTAAGGAAGCAAAAGGGGATCTCACAGGAGGCCCTGGTAGACAAATTAGGAGTGAGCAGGCAGGCCATCAGTAAATGGGAATCTGAACAAAGTATGCCTGAATTAGACAAGATTGTTTTGATGAGTGATTTTTTTGAGGTTTCAACAGACTATCTCTTGAAAGGTATAGAACCTGTTTCGGAGAATAATGAAAAAAGCAGGCGTATTGGAACTGCTTTATCCTTACTTTCTCCGTGGATGGCTTGGATCGGATTTATCACGTCACGTGCTTTCTGGTATGAATATTAGAATGCATTCGCTATTATGGACGGCTTCATATGGATGATCGGCTCCGTTGTAGTAATCTATGTGTGTAAGCTCAATCAGGTAATTGATCAGAAAGCAGTGTGTCGCTATTGGATGATTTCAATCCCTGCGATTAGTGTCTTCGTATTGTCCATTTTGTATAATTTTTTATTGTCGGGAGTACTGGCACCATATCCTCTTATCTATACCAATATGTATGCTTTATTCGGGATTTTGCTAATTCTGCTGATTAGTGTAAATTCTGTTGCCGAGATTTTTATGTATAAAAAAATAAAGCAGTAAATTCCAGCTTGTCGTGATGAAAAGCAGTATAAGCAAAACATGGTATGTCGCGCTTAGGCGCTTCATATAAATCACAAATGACAAAGATAAAAACGCAACGTGCATCACAAGGTGTACCAAAGCCGGTAGGTAGCCCGGCCGTCCTGTATAGCATAGGGTAAGTAGCCTGCCCCTCCGGGTTGTCCGTTCTTTGTCCATAACACATCAAAGGAGGGAACGTTATGGACAAAGTGAGCTGTAGGCTTACGGTTCTCTTTGAGGAACCATTCTGGGTTGGCGTGTTCGAGCGTGTGGCCGATGGAGAGCTATCTGTCAGTAAGGTCACATTTGGAGCTGAACCAAAGGACTACGAGATATTGGATTTCATCCTCAATCATTACCATGAGCTGAAGTTCAATCTGGCTGTGAAAGTGGAGCTGAAACAATCTGCAGATAACCCAAAACGCAGACGGCGTGAAGCACGGAAGCAACTGCAGAATTCCGGCATCGGTACAAAATCGCAGCAAGCCTTGCAGATGCAGCGCGAAGAGATGAAAACAGAGCGCAGGCAGATGAGCAAGGAGCAGCGAATGTTCGAAAAGGAGCGGCAATTTGAACTGAAGCAGCAGAAACGTAAAGAGAAGCACAAGGAACACTGATGCTTCTCTCACAGAAAAAAGGCTCTCGACTACTCGTTACAAACGGATGATCGGGAGCTTTCTTTATGTCCGGATTAGCCCTCGAAGGTAGAGCCGTTTTTGAAGGTAAAGCGCAACCGGTCATCCGCGTAGGCCCTGGCGCAGTCCAGCAGACCGCACCAGAGTTCTGCACTGAATTCGGTAAGTTTGCAGTCCCGCTTTTTCAGGATGCGGAGGAAGCACTCTATCGTGCTGCATCATGCTGTTGAGCATTTCCATCCTTTGCAAAAAAGAGTGATACAGTAGCTTTTCGTCAGAGCGATCAACTGTAAAAAGTTGGTCGCTATTTTTTGCACTTTTTTCACCGAGGATGGTTCCCTTCCGTGCATCTTTTCTGGGGTTTATGGGAGGAGAGATCTTTTTTACTGAAATCTATTTTCTTAGGCCACTTGCATTGAGGGCTGATGAGATTGGGAAAAGTGAAGGGAGTTTTTTGAAAAAGTTTCGACCAAATGATGAAAATCTGTAAAGTATTGCAGATGAAGCCGGAGGATCTGTTCGTGATCACCACAAAGGACGAATCTTATTCCAACAATACGGTGGTAAAGTATCATCTTTTGATCGAGACGGTTTTGGAGCAGGCGGTGAAGGAGCTACTGATCAGGGAGAATGTGGCGAAACGCGCCGCGCCGCCCAAGCGGGAGAAGCATGATCCGAACTATTTTCAGGAAGATACCATGCGTTTGATCTGGGACGCACTGGAGGACGAGCCGATGAACTGGAGGGTCATGATCCATATGTTCATGGTCACCGGATGCAGGCGCGGCGAAATCCTCGGCCTGCGCTGGTCTGATATTGACTGGCGGTTCAGGCGCATCCACATTGAACAGGCCGTGCTCTATACTCCGGCAAAGAGAACATATATTGGGGAGCCTAAGACACCGAAAACGATCCGCTATATCACAATCCCTCAGCAGATGCTGGACGAGCTGAAAGAGTACAGGCAACTATGACAAAGGGGCAGTTGAACACGAGAATTCAACTGCTCTTTTCTTTTGCCCGGCGGTCTGTTCCGCTTGTGGTTATCGCTGATCATTTCGGGTGTTTTGTGGTCAGTTTCGAGAAGGGAGTTGAACTATAGTTGAATTATTTCCAAAAACGGGCAGGAAAACGGAGGCAGGTAGAGTGCAGGAAATGCTGATAAACACTGGGTTTTTGGCACTCCATGACGGAACGATACTGACAATCCCCATAAATTCTTGCATTTCTTTCCGACTGCGAGGAACAGAGCAAAATTGAATAAGATCTTGTATCGTGACTTGCTCCTTATCTTGTTCCTTTACTTGCTCCTTATCTTGTTCCCTTGCAGCAAGTTCTATAGACGGCCCGACAGTAGCAGTTGCCGCCTCGGAAAGGGGAATCACTGGCGTAAAAACATCTGCCTCTGTAAATACAGGCTCTCCGCCGGAATACATCTTCGTATATTTATAGCTGTTTCTCATACCACTTCCAAGCTCATCAGTAAATCCAATCTCTCGGAAAACCTTTGCTATCGGCGGATTCTTTGCAAATGGCCTGAATATTTTCAGATTCAGGTTTCCGTGTCCATGTGCAAGGTTGGCATTTTCGGTTATGATCTTATCCCGTTCAATAACAAGCTTCGGTACATATCCGCTGGAAAAATCACGGTGCATAAGCAGGTTGGAAATGATCTCGCGCAGGATTTTGTCTCTGGCACTTACTCTCTGGATTCCATCCAGCGTGAATACGTCATTTAGATGCTTCTTTCCAAATTCCATCAAACGATCGTAGCTTTCAATCAGGTTCGTGACCACCACATCCCTGTCGTCATATCGGTCAACATTGAACACTCTGAAAATAGCGTCTGTCTTATGCTGTGGCAAAACAGACATAATCCGGTTATCCGTGCCGAAAAGCAGAATTGCCGCAAGCGTGATGCCTTCTTTGTTCGTTTCCGGATCTTCAAGTATAAGCCCGCAGCTTCTTAGCATCTCTTCATCTGTCATATCAACCCACGGATGGTGCTCAGTATTCACTCTCGTCATTCTCCTTGCCCGATCCATAAGATCATGGCGAAGGCTTGAAACCGGGATGGCAGGGTAGACCTTATTCACAAAGTAGGTACTTTGCTTACGGGCATAAAGCTTGAAAACCATATCCGCATTATCTGTGATATCGATGTCAGACTCATTATTGCGGTCAAATATTCTGCCTGCATTACGATAAACTGTTTTTCCAACCGGGACATAGACGTAAAGAACAGTACGCCCATCGATCTCATATTCCTCCGGAGTCAGATAGAGGGGCGGATACATTTTGCTCTCATTGTTGATCGTTGTAACAAAATTTTTCTTCATCTGCTCGACGCAGTCCTTATCAACACCGAGAATCGTCCCGTTATCTTTTACACCAAAGAAAATATGACCGCCATCTCGATTAGAAAAAGAGCAAACGGTATCATAGACATCCTTCGTAATACTCCTTGTGGACTGTTTAAATTCGACCGTTAGTCCCTCGCCCTGACGAATCAAGTGCATCAAATTTTCAGGGAGTACCATAAAACTCACCCCTTTCAATTTTATTACATGCGTTCATTGAGAAGCCTGCTTCTGCAGGTCTCATCTAACAAGACGTTATCTTTAATACATTATGCTTTTCCCGCAAATGTATTCCAATACCCATGAAAAGGCCTGATTTCAGAGCCCTTGTGGCATCTTGAAGGGCGCAATCCGGCCTGTGAAATTACTCCGATATGCTCTTGCTGTTGCTATGCTCATTCCGACTGTGCCTCCTTTCCGAACTCCCTAAAGGGCAATCCTTAAAAGTATAGGTATCCTTAAATTGTGTAGGAAAACCTTAAAATGCTTAATTCTAGCCCCACCTAAGCATCATCGACACAGTTCAAAAGCTCTGCATTGATAGTTTTCCTGTACCCCTCATTAGGCTTTGATATACGGCACAATCACATCGTAGAACTTCTTCGTCCAGTCAGCGTGAAAGTTTGCCATCTGGAGCCAATCGGTCTCATTCTCGATGCTGACGTTACTCAACTGGATAAATACCTTAGACGACTTAATGTCATCGCCACGGTTCCATTGCAACGTAGTTCCCAGAGATGATTCGATTTCGGCTTTATGAGTGTAAAGGCTATCGAAGGCGTCCTTATTTTCCTGTCTATTTCCTCTGCCAAAGACAACCTCTGCTCTCGCTGCATCATAGTTTGATACGCAGCACATATAGAATCCAGTGATACCAAAGAAGCCGTTAATCCAGTTATCCCTCGATGGATTAACATTGGAAAAGGAACCATTCTCACCATGTGCTTTCTGGATAATCGGAAGTGCGTATGTCCAATATTTCCTACGAAGCTCATAGCGGCTGCCCGGTTCATCTGAATTGGCTTCATTCTCGTCGCGCAGGTAAAATACCAAGTCTGCCGGATCTTCATCATACAGTTTGAAGAGACGACTCAGGACAGACAGCTTGCTCTGTGTATTGGTGTTTGTCCACACATAGATGCCGTCGCCAATTTCCAGCGACTTAGTGAACGTATCCGGATTCGTGTTGAAATGGAGAGCAATATTTTCCTCCTCCGACATGGCCAGCTTTGTGATAATAGCCTTGTTCTCAGCATACAGAATCTGAATAACCTTCTGGAACATCTCAACCCAGCTTGTTACAGGCTGTTCAGTGTTCTTAAAGGTGAACTTGGCAATCAGGCGTCCAGTCAGCGCGCCCTCATCTTCAAGCGTATATGTGTCTAACTGCTTTTCTTCTGGTTTGTATTCTGTAACAGGCGCTGCCCATATCGACAGAGCTCTGCCCATAAGATATTCACTTCGCTCCTCCAGCTCCGCCAGCGTCCACTTATCCTTCTTGGCTATCCAAGTGTTCACGCGGATACCACTGTCATCGAAACCATTCTGCATTGTTTTCTTCTCGGTGAAAGTACTATTACTATACTTCGAGTTATAGGCCGTCAGCGTAAGATTTGCCATGCGATGTAGCCACAGCTCATGTATCCGCTCATAGTCATCCCCCAGCTCCTTCTGCCATGCCGGTGTCAGATGCTGAGGCATGATGTGCTCTATCGAATAGGTGCCATCATCACAGTGACGATATACATCCTTATCCTCCGAAGTGCCAAAGTTCTCGAAGCGCTCAAGAATGTAAATTTTATTCTTGCTATTCATCAGATACACTGGACGTTCCTCAAATGCCTCCTTAAACTCCACATCGTCCGGGAAGCGGGCACGCTCCTTCTTTGAAAGAAGTGCATACTTAAGCTTCTCGACATAGTCATCCTCGGTGCCGTCGTACCGGACGATTTCCCAGTGCAGCATGAGAAAAATTTTATTCAGAGCATTTGTCGGCAGATCACACATCGTCCTGCGGAACAGATAGTTTTCTGTCGTCAAGAAAATCTCCGTGACCTGTGACAGCGTCAGTTTATTTTCGTTATAGAGACGCAGTACTTCAAGGAAATAAGGTCTTGTTACCGTCGTCTCCAAACGATTTAGGCGGTCAATGCAAGCATCAAGAGATGCACTACCAGAATTGCCATCAAGGAGGATCTGATAGCGTTTGGCATAGGCCAGCATCTCAGCAAGAAGCTGTTCAATCTCAATCTTTCCGATTTCCACGAAATCTTTAAAATTGATATAAATTTTCTTCTGCTGAGGGATGGCCTGCTGCTTTACACTCAGGTAATCCCGAATGAAAGCGCTCACATCATATTTTGTACAGACCTCGATCTTATTCCAGTATTTCTCGTAATAGTCCTCCTGTTCCTTGGGAGGCAATCCCATCAGGATATAGTTCCTGATCTTGTCGCCCTCGCTGAGATCAAGGCCAGTCGAGTTCAGACTCTCAAAAATAAGTTGCGGATTATCATCCATATCCAGCCGGATGTTTATAATCTCCAGACGGCATATCGCATCGTAAAGCTGGTCGATGGTGATTTCCTGCTTCTGAATCCGGTCATAGAAATAATCGTAGTTCACCGTCAGATTGGACTCACGAATATGCTCCGTCGGATCAGCGAACAGCTTCCCAAATGCAGTCTGGTCATTCTTTACCGGCTTGAGTTTGATACGGGTATCCTCCGGTTTCCACTTGTCTACAAGATATTCCTCAAAAATACGCTGCTTCAGATTAGCAGTCTCCGGCACAATGACACCCTTATCAATCAGGTTATACATGCCAAGGAACAGTAGCGAAACTGTCGTAAGTCGCTGCTGGCCATCGATGACCAAGAACTCCTCATTGTGGCCGTCCGGATTGTAAACGGAAACAAGGCTTCCGAAAAAGTGACTCTTCCGGTGTCCCTTGATAATTTTTACAAGGTCATCGTACAGCTGCTTGCAGTTCTCGGTCTTCCAGTCATAATTTCTCTGGTACACTGGGATAACAAAGCGTTTGTCGGAACCCTCAATGTATTTAACGAATTTGCATTCTGAACCTTTCATATATCTTTAGTCCTCCTTCTTAGCTCCGTATGGCGCAGGACATGTTGCGGAGAATAGCCTCCCATGTGGCTCGTTCACTCTCATCACGGGCATTATGCTAGCTCTCGTCCTTCTTGACATCTTCGGCAATTTCTTGAATCTTCTTATTTATCTTGTCCTCGTCTGTCCAGTCACAGTTTCCCCAGACATCAGCTTCTGTAAAATGGACAATTCTTAATATGATTAAATTAGGCTTTTGACGCTCTAATCTTCAATTTTTCCCAACTTTCTAATGATGGTCTCTTTCCTTCAGGTACCTGGTGTAAGCATTGCCCCATTCCTTGGTACTTATCTATCCAATAGTTTTCAGCGCTTGCTAAGCGTTGAGCATCTTTATAATAATTATCGAATACATAAGGAACATCTTCCAAGACAGCAATTATAATTTTTGCTTTCGAATCTTTATTTGTATTTACTAACACTTTATTGTGCGTTCCACTCTCAATCTTATTCTTATGATATTCGGCACGTGTTGGAACCTCTTCACTTTTCCCTACATATTCACATGTTCTATTGCCATCTAATTCTATGAAAATTCCATATACTCCACGCACACATTTAATAATAGACTCATCAATAATAACACCCATACATATATTTCCTTCTGATTATTCTGCTTCGAATACATCACATGAAGTTTCGAGATATAACTTATTTTTTGCTTTAAAGTATAATCAATGTCCTGTTTCAGATAAGTAATATCCTACTTTCTTCTTCCAATGTCCTGTTTTGCAATTCTAATGTTCACTTTTTCGATTCTGTTGTATCTTCCGCTAATATGTATTTAATTGAGCCAGCGCTGCGATCAGACGTGAACTCTACGTTGAATCCATGCTTTTTATAAAAATATTCCGAGCGATTAAAGTGTCCATTATCAACCGATGAAAGTTGACCACATTATACTTTGCATCAGTGGTTTTACAATACTTAATAAAGTAAGGCATCAATATAGAACCATTTCCCACATCATTATTCACCACCAATATATCATCGATTTTAATATAAGGATCCTCTTCATAACTTGACACATACGATGCCATAATTCTAGGATGGTTATTAATAGCCTTATAGCGTTCACTATACAACATAAACCAAATATCATTATCAAAAACTCATTGTACAACTAAAACCTGTTCTTTCATTCTGTTAACGTCTTCTCCAACAATAATATGATTCTTTTCATTTAAGATGCTATGAACAAACCCATTATATAGCTTACATATAGTTGTCGAACTCATTCAAAATTTCTAAAGGCATTATAACATACCCTATAAAACAAAAATAAGATACGTTATACAAAGACTTATCGATCAGCCTCATGGAAGCGGTTACAGTGCCGCTACTTAGCTTCCTTATCTTCCCGCTCTCCACTCCTTTTTCACCTGCTCCAAGATAGCAAAGGCCTTCCGAATTCGTTCTCCGCCATGGTGATATTCAAATACGCTTTCCAGCTCCTCATCGGTATAGGCGGAAAGGTCATGGGAATAGCTCCACATACGCTCATAATGTTCCCGCCGATACATGGCTTTTCCCCATTCACTGCTGTCTGTCCAAAGGGTTCCCAAAAGGAAGATTCCGCTAATCAGGAGGCAAAAGGCAAATCTGCCATGCGCTGTTCTTTGTCTCCGATCAATCCTTATCTGCTCCCCAATCCCTATTTTCTGTTCTACGCCTATTTTCTTTTCTATTCTTGATGCCTGCTTTGTTTGAGATTTCTGTTCTGTTCTTAATTCCTGTCCCGAACTGAATCTCTTCTCATTCTTCCATAGGAACAAAATCAAAAATGCTCCCAACAAAGCGCTTTGGTATTGCAGGGCATAACGGCTTTGAAAAGCATAGCTTTCCTTTAAAAACATATAGCGGGTAAGAAAAACCAGAGCATGACTGGCTATGCCGTGGAGAAGCAGTAGTCCGGGAAGTAAACCGAAGTAGAAAGTCTCTCCACTATTTTCTGCTGCCATAGAACTTTTTCCTATCTGATTTTTAGCCTCTTCTTGCCCCTGCTCCGAAGAAAGATCTTCCTTTCCCTTCCCGGCAAATGCCTTTCCTCCTCCATTTCCGGAAGATGCAAAAAACTTCCAAAGATACAAGAGGGTCATAAAGCTATAAAAGAAAAGTACAAATGCGCCAATCAAAACGATCCCTTTTCCCTGTATCACTCCATCTCTAAGAAGTGCCTCCAGATTTTCCCCGGAAACAAGCATGGAGGAAAAGCCGTAAAAGATAAATTTCACCACAAAAAGCAGATGATTTTGTAGTACCTCTTTTAGGGAAATGCTTTCCGCCCCGGCATATTCATACACCGCATAGTGATTGCTGAGAAGATATAGAAAAAGGCAAAGTCCGTTGGAAATAAGGAGAAGAATCGTCCCCTTCATATCCCAGAGCTTCTTCCCCAAAGCCAGGAAGAAGAACAGGGCAAAACAGGAAAGGAATACCGCCAAGCAGTAGGGTCCTGCCACCAGTAAAATAAATGGCGGATAAATCGATAGAACAAGCAAGGAGCTTTTCTTGCTGAAGGCCTGATCCAAAGCATAGAAATAGTCATAAAATACTGAAAAGGCCAGAAAATGAATATAACCTGAGCCGTTTAAAAGCATTTCCCACTTATTTAAGCTGTAAAAAAGAATCAAAAACAGAAGCTGCTGCAAAAAGGGCAGCTGCTTTTTTCTCATAAAAAGCAGTAAGGGTTTGCTGGCTAAGAATAGTCCCAGTACCCCAAGTACCCGGTCAAAAATCAGGGTATAACCAAAAGAATAACGGTTTATTTCCCTAAAGAAATAGGTCAAGGGAATTCTGGTTAAAATATCCTTTTGCAGTAAATCCCCAAGCTGAAAGGGCTTTCCCAAGTAGGAATTTACCAGCCGGATATAGTCGGAATACAAAACATCCGTAGTACTTAGAAGAACATAAAAGAGAATGGCAAGGGCCATAAGGAAAGAAAGAAGCAATAAAGCAATAGGGAGCTTCTCTTCTTTCCCTTTGGAAAGCAGATACTTGCCCGAAGCCGATGCCCCAAAACCTTGCCCTAAGGGAACTCGCTCTCCGGAAGCTTCTTCGCCGGAACTTTTCACATCAAAAACTTGCTCTCCGAAAGCTTTTACGCCTGCAGTCGGTGCCGTAGAAACTTCTAACCCGGCCACCGGTATATTTCTGTTTTGTCCCTCATGCTCTGCCATGCTTTCCCTCCCTTTCTCCGCTATGTATTAGCTTTTATATAGTCCTTTGGCGCAAACCCATTTTTCATAAATACAGTTTTAGAACAAATTTATGCTATTGGACAAACTGCTCTAATTTTTCTGCTTTCGAAGCATAGAAGCAAGTCTATTTTCACTTCTACATTTCAAAAATCAGATTACTCTTTTCTCCGATCCGGAGAATCTTTTAATATCAGAGGTTGGGAAATACCTCCTGGGTAATGTCCCTATAGGCTCTTTCCTCCGGAACTTCCTTTAAAACAAGGCTGTTGTAGGAATTCGCTTCCGACGGAAGTTCCCTAAAGTCCTTGATGAAATGAATCTTCGTACCCTGTCCGGACATTTCCGGATCAAAGACCTGAAAGAAGGTATCTCCGTAGAACTTACTCATCTTGAAGTTATTTTCCAGAATATAAACTTGTTTTCCCAAAACATAATCTCGACCATACTTCCCTATGGTCTGCTCAGCCAAGGAGTTCATCCGGTCCTGATCCTCCCAAAAGTAAATTCTGGGGAAAGACTCACGATATTTCATTTCCGCAGGGAAGCGCAGGCAAACGAAGAGCAGGGCAAAAAATGTGGGAATCGGCATACCGGTATTTCCCAAAAGATAGGCAAAATACAAAAGAGAAGCCGCAAAGCTAACATAAACCCACCGCATTTCCACGCGAATCGTGATGGAAGAACAACCGATGCAAAGGGCAATAAAGCATAAGAACAAAATATTTTTTCCAAAAAACTCTTTTTTCAGCTTTCCCTTGAGAATGGCAAAAAGCAAAGCCAAAAGAATGCTAAAGGCTAAAACTGCAATGGAAGCGTAAATGACATAGCGATGCTTTCTACCTACTTCTTCCCAGGGAATTCCCGCAAGGTAATCCGGCCCCGCCTGAATGCCAAAAATATAGAATACCTGAGAAAAGGCATGGGACAGAGCTTTCGTCAGAGAAAAGCCGTCCTGTACCTCCGTTCCTCCCGTTCCCTTCGGTATAAAGGAACCGATGGCCAAACTGCGAATGCCAAAGAACAAAAAGGCCTGTACAAAAGGCAGGAAAAAGGGAAGAATCTTCGGTCTTTTCAGGGCTTTGCTCTCCGGATTATTCTGTTTCCTTGCACTTACACTTTCACTTACATTTGTATATGCACTTGTACTTGTACTTGCACTTGCACTTGCACCAGCACTTGTACCAGCACTTGCATTTGTATATGCACTTGTACTTACACCGGTATTTGGATTTTCACTTTCGCCCTGCTCCACTACAATATACTGCTTTCCCGCGGTAGCAATCCCTGACAAAGCGGACTCCGAAGCTTTTGCATAATCTGCAGCTTTCGCACCATCTAAAGCTTTCGCATTTTCCGCTTCTCCCGCTTCTTTTAGCCCTATATTCTGCACCCCGACAGCAGTATTTACCTCCGCCTGCTTTCCTCTAAAAAAGAGGGGAATATAAAATAACGGCAGTAGAGCCACATATCGCTCATGGGTGAAAATTAAGAGGAAGAAAAACAGATGAGAAAAGAGAAGCATTTTCCCAAAAGCCCTCTCCTGGCAGTCGATTTGTCGGTAAAGGAAATACAGCGTTAAAAGGGCAAAGCCCAAAGCCAGGGTTTCCAAAATGCCGATGGCCTGCCCAATCTGGTAATAGGCAAAGTGGGCGGACAAAAAGAGAACCCCTAAGGACAAGGAAAGGATGCGCTTCTTCGTCATTTTCAAAGAAAAGAAAAAGAGAAAAAAGGCCAGCAGGCTGTTTAGGAAAATGTTGAAATGCAAGTAGCGGTTGGGATCTGCCCCAACCAAAGCCATTTCGATATAGGAAATCGCCCAATACACCGGGCGGAAACGTACCGCCTGCCCAATGGGAAAACTGAATTCAAAGAAGTTTTGCTCCCGGAAAAAGGAAAATAAATACAGGTCATCCATGTAAAGGGCCTTGATGTGAATCTGCCGGTTAATCCAATAGGCAGAGCCCAATAGGAAGAGGAAGGCCAGTAAATAGCCCCCCAGCGGTATTCCTTTTATAAAAGCTTTATTTCCTTCTTGTTTCATTTACTCCTTACCTTTCTATTGGCGGATTTCGTAATGCACTCCACCTGCTATTTATTCCCTATAGATATAGCGAAACGCGGACACGTTTTCGCGATATTCCAAACGTAGTGATTTATTCCCTAAAGATATAGCGAGGCTGCCACTTTCATCCTACTGTCAACTACTGCTTTCATTCCTTCGGAAACCCTATTGCAAATACTCCGACAGCAACTGCAGGATCCTGTCTTTTTCCATCTGCTCTTCCGGACTTAATTCCGGATAGGGTCTTTCTTCCCAAGGATATTCTAAACGCTCTTTCCGAATCTGTAAAAGCAAAAGCTGTTCCGCCCCTTCGCCATTAGATTCTGAAAATGCCTTTACGCCATCAAGAGGCAGGATTATATTTTTCTCCACCAGCATAGGACTTTGGAAAATGCCTTCCTCCGCCATTTGCAGAAGCATCTCCCTGGCCCGCTCTTCTCTCTCATCATGCAGGAATCTTTGCTCCAAATACACATAGTCGGTATCGGACCATTTTAAGAACCAGGCAAAATAGAGGGGGGAATCGTAAAGTCCCGGACTTCCTCCGGAGCCCTCCACGTCCGTAATGCTTTGCACATTGCAGGGGATTCGATAGCATTCCGGCGTCTCCGCAAAGGCCAAAACATGGTGCCTTGGATTTTTTGCCATTTCCGAAAAGGCAGGAAGACTTCCTTTTTCGCCCTGATTTTCCAGTTCCACCAAAGCATGGTCATAATAGCCCTTGTTAGCCAAATCAATGGGAGTAAAGCCCACTGCCCCCGCCCAGCTGGTGGTGATGGTGCCAAGAAATGCTGCAAGGTAGAAAGGGAAGAAGAAAAAGGCTTTTAAAAGAAGGATAATGCCCCTTTTCTCCTGAAGATTTCCACCGCTAAAACAAAGCAGTAATGCCAGACTTTCCCATAAAATATAGTAATTCCCGTCAATCTGCCAAAGCATTACAAAACTTAATAAAGAAAAGGCCATAATCACAAGGAAGGACAAGCTAAGGGGAAGGTAATCCCAAGGAGAAGCGTCCCCGCTCCCCCTACAAAGAAAGGCTTCTCTTCCCGAAAAACTATTTCTTCCAAGTAAGCTATTTCCTCCCGGTAAACTATTTTTTCCCGGTAAGCATTTTCTTCCTATGGAAAAGCACTGCCATAAAGCGAATAGTAAAATCAGCGGAAAAAGCACACCGCTCCAGGCAATGGCTACGTGCTCCATATCCTCTCCCACAGGATAAAAAAGAAAAGAAAAGAGTCTACGGAAAAAGGAGAAGGCAGATTCCGAAAACGAAAGCTCCCCGCTGTAATCCACATGGGCATCCAGATTAAAGGGCCAGTTTACATGAAAGCCGATAGCCTTGAAAATGCCGGTAAAGGTGGTGGAAAAGAGAAGCCCGGTAATCAAGAAAGTCCGTAGGGTAATCAGTCCTGTATAAACTAAAGAAAAAAGGACAAAGGGAAGCTCCGAAGTCCACTTCTCTCCCTTCGCCTGAATCCTATTGTAATTTGTATTTATGTTACTATTAATCCCGGTTTTCGCATTTATGCTCGCATTGGTATTTGTGTTCCTATCGGTATTTACTTGCGAATTTGTTTTGATACTCCTCTTCCCGAAACACTCCAAAAGCATGGTGAGGAGAAAAACGATTCCCAGTAGCGTAGAGAAGACCACCGCCGTAGGCTTAAAGCTGTAGCTGAAAAAGAGCAGGAAGCAGCTTTGCAATCTCTTTCCTTTTAGGAAGAAATACAAAGCAGAGAGCTGAAGCAAAAGGGTAAATAAATCCGTTTTCATGGTAAGGGACATATTCCCCACAGACGATAAAAGAAAGAAACAGAGTATGCCAAGGTAAAGCTTCTTTCTGTTTTTCTGAAAATGAAAGAGCAGTAGCCCAAAAACCAAGGCCAAGGCCAGATAGGTCCATAGGCTGAAGGACAAAAGAAAGCCATAGCCCGGAAGGTAATTTAAGGGATAGGTTAAAAGCTCCAGTCCCTTGGGATAGCTGTAAACGCTGTTGATTTGCCCGTGGGCAGAGAAAAAGCCCTCGGGAAACAGGACATACGCACTTCTCAGCCCATAACGAAGGGAATCATAATCCAAAGCCACATTGCTGCGGTTCATTTGCAGGATAAAAAAGGGAAGGGCAAAGACCAAGGGATACAGCGTCCCCTCCTGAAAGTCCTTTTCTAAAAAGGCCAAAAACTGTTTAAAGTCTTTAAATATTTGCAAAGGTCTTCCCGTGGTAATAAAGCGAAACAAAAGGGCAAGCACAAAAAACCATAAGCCGGAAACAAGCATTGACAAAAGCATACGGTGAAGATAGGCAAAGACCAGCGTTGGTAAAATAAAGAGAAGAAAGAGAAAGCTAAGAAAAGCTCTATTGATTGCTTCTCCGGAAGCTTCTCTTCTCAAAAAAACACCTTTCCCCGGGGCATTCTGCATTTTCCTTTTGAGAAAAAAGCCCATAATACAAAGGAAGAGATAGGCAAAAAGCCAAAGCATTTCCCGGAAAGCGACTTGGGTTTTCTCTTCTAAAAAACGCTCCAGATTTCCCGAATCACAAAAAAACAGCAGAAAAAAATAAAGGGAAAGAAGACCGATTCCTCCACCGGCGATTGTTTTTACAACGCTTCCTCTTCTTCCCTCTGTCATTCCTAAATCCCTTCTACCCTTTTTGTTATACTTTAGCAAATTTTTTACTTTTCGTTAGCGGCTTTCTGTCTTCGACGCTAAATCCCTTATCATTTTGATGAATGCCTTATCCTCTATACCTGAGCATATTGCTAAATATCTTGCTATTCATATTTCTGTATTTTAGGCTATTTAGGAGGTTTTTTCAAGGCGAAGGATTAATCGAAAAAAATTTCCATAAGAAACAGGAGAAAGTGCATAAAACCACCCTCTATTTTTTCAAAAAATAAATACAAATTTATAGAACCATGTTACAATCATAACAATCTACAAGTTGGAAAAACAGAAAGGAGATTTTATGGGTGCAAATTGGGTTGTTTGTCTTGTGGTGGTGATTTACCTTCTGGCCATGCTTTTTATCGGCTGGTACTCCTCCACAAAAATCACAAGTAACACGGACTTTATGGTAGCAGGGCGTAGGTTGGGACCGCTGCTGATGGCAGGAACTCTTGCCGCAACGGAAATCGGAGGGGGCAGCTCTCTAGGCGTTGTGCAAAACGGAATGTCCGGCTATGGCTTAAGTGCCGCTTGGTACATTATCACCATGGGAATTGCCTTTGTCATTCTCTCTTTCATGGCTCCCAAGTTCCGAGCCGCCACGGTAAAAACCGTACCGGAGTACTTCCGGAGACGTTACGGAAAATCCTCCGGATTGGTTACTGCCATTATCATGCTGCTTCCTTTGATAGGGCTTACCGCAGGACAGTTTATTGCATCCTCCGTTATTCTTTCCACCATGCTGGGACTGAGCTATAAGCTTTCCGTAATCATCGTTGCGGTAGTGGTAACGGTTTATTCCATTATGGGCGGTCTTTGGAGCGTAACCCTTACCGACTTTGTCCAGGTCTTCCTGATTATTATCGGTATGATGGCGGCTGTACCTTTCGCCCTCTCCCATGCCGGCGGTGTGGAAGCCGTGATTCAAAATGTTCCTAAGGAGAGCTTGAATCTTTTCGCCGGCTATGATTTCTTCGGTATTCTTTCTCTCGTCATTATGTACGTAGGAACCTTCTCTGTAGGACAGGAAGCGGTTTCCCGTTTCTATGCCGCAAGAGATGAAAAGGCGGCAAAGCAGGGAGCTTGGCTTGCCGCACTGTTAAACTTTATTTATGCCTTTATTCCTACTGTTTTGGGATTGATTGTACTGGCACTGATTAACATGGGAAAATTCTCCGCCGATGAATTTGCTTCCGTTGGCGCACGGTATGCCTTACCGATTCTGGCGATTCGCACCATGCCTGCTATCATTTGCGGCCTGCTCTTCTCCGGTGTTATCTCCGCCACCATGTCCAGCTCCGACTCCGACCTTTTGGGAGCCGGATCCATCTTTGCCAATGACATTTTCAAAATCTTCCTTAAGCCAAATGCCAGCAGCAAGGAAGTTATGAATGTAACCAAGATTACCATGGTTTTGGTAGGTATTGCTTCCATGTTTATTGCTCTTTTCAACACCCAGAGCATTGTTTCCATCCTGATGTTCTGCTTTACCCTCCGAGCTGCCGGTTCCTTCTTCCCCTATGTACTGGGACACTTCTGGAAGAAAGCCTCCACGGCAGGAACCATTGCCTCTTTGGTACTTGGAACCATTACCGTAGTCTATCTGGAACATGTGTCCAAAGGAATGCTCTTCGGCATCCACTTTAGTCAGGCCATTATTCCCGGACTGGTAGCCGCATTCTTCGGCTTTATGGTTTTCTCCATTCTCATGCCTCCTGCAAAGGAAGGAACAGAGCTGGCGGAGGAAGCAGACGACTAATCCGGCAACGGGCTTCCTAAAATAAAAAGAAGAGACATAGACCGTTATCCATAGAATAGATCCAAAATCGGGCACGCTCTCGCTAACCTCGCCCTGCGCAATGAAGGACTGTATTCTTTGTGACGATGCGCTCTGATGCAGTGTAGGTCTATAAATGTGGCACGCTCTCGCTAGCTTCGCCTCGTAGCGGTACTAACTTCAAGCTTCGCTTCACTCGCTTTCAGTAAGTACCGACGGGCTCAGACTACCCCTCTTATAGACCTACACTGCATCATTCGCTTCATTTATTGATTTTTGCAGTCCTTCACTTCATCGGCTTTCGGTAAGTATCGGGCTCAGATTGCCCCTCTTTCGGACCTATTCTATTGAACCGGAAAATCTATAGTCTCTTCTTTCTTTTTATTCGGAAACGTTGAGTCACGCTCTCAGCGTACCCTCTTTTCCACAGCTATCTGCCAGAAAGTTAAGCTAAACCTTGTTCTTTCCCTCTCTTTTTTTCACCTGAAAGCGTTGTGGCCGGATGAGGACTTCTTCCAATACTACACCTTCTCTTTGAGTGAGTAGCATTTCCACTGCCGAAGCCACATCCTCCGGCAGGAGGTAGCTTCCTTCTTCTCCCACGGTAAAGTCCGCATTTCGGTAGAGCTTGGTATCCGTCATGTCCGGTAAAATACTATGTACCTTTAGACCGCTTTTTCTATATTCGGAAAATAGACTTCTGGCGAAGGACAGTAGTCCTGCCTTTCCTGCCCCGTACACCGCCCCATAGGTATTTCGCTCCAAAGCCGTTACGGAGGAAATGAAAATGATATGCCCCTTATTTTCCTTTAGCTCTCGTAAAAAATGCTGCGTCAAAATCATGGGGATTTCCAAGTTCAACTCTGTCATCTCTAAAATTTTTGCTTCTTCTACATTTTCCTGTAAACCATAATAGGCCACTCCGGCAGAATGCACCAATATATCAAACTTTCCCTTTTCCCGAAGGCTTTTTAGAAAGCTGTCTCTTTCTTCTTTCTTTCGTAAATCCAAAGAAATCGCTTGAAAAGATGGATTCAGACCGGAAAAATCCCGGCCAATGCCATAGACGGTATAGCCCAGTTTTTGCAGACTTTCCGCAATGGCAAAACCAATACCCCCGGAGGCTCCGGTGACCAAAGCCAATTTTTCTTTTTTCAGCTTACTAAAATTTTCCAATTTCCCACCCCTTTTCTTCTCATGCCCCTTGTCTTTTTACAAGCTTCCCCTTAGTTCTGATTCAGGTCTTAGTTCCTGCCTGCCTCTATTTTCATTAACACCGTCTACTTCCCGGCTATCCCAACGGAAGATTTTTTCCTTTGGGAGCCTTTCCAGTAAACGGCTATACAAAAAGCCTTCCATTTCTTCCATCAGTTCCTTGGGATAATGGTAATAGCCCCCGGTATTTTCATAGGGAAATTGGGTATGGGGAGAATGGGGCAAAGCCTTACCCATAGCCTTTAAATAGCTTTCCGAAATCCGAAAGCTTCCCAAACTACAGTCATGAATCTGCTCCATGGGGATTTTTTCAAAAACTTCTTGGAGCAAAGCACCATAGAGCTCCTTCCAACGGGGATGATAAATCATAGGATCAAAGCAAAGCCGCACCAGATACCCTTCTTCCAAAGCCTTTTGAATGGCAAAGATTCGGGAGGAAAGCCTGGCGGTACCCTCTTCCGCTTCTTCAATAATTTCCTCCGGAGACAGGGTAAAGGCGAAAATCATTCGTTTTCTTCCCTCTAAAGATAGAGGAAGTTTTTGCATTTTCCGCCAAAGCCCTTCTCCTCCGGCTTTGGTTCGTACCTCGATACGGAGAGCATTTTCCTGATTTAAAAATCGGGCAAATTCCTCTACATAGGGATAAATTCCCTCCATAGCCAGCAAATCCGTATCATAGGAAATGCAGAGATACAGGCTTCCCTTCTCTGCTATCCACTTTCTACAGTCGGAAAAATAATCCTCCAGATTCAAAAACATCACCAGATTGCTGCTGGGGTACATCCCCTGTAAATAGCAATAAGCGCAATGGAAAGGGCAATTCATCAGAAGAGAGGTATAGCAAAAATGACTTTCCGAAAAATCCTGACAGACCACTGCACCGTCATACAGCCTTTGCCCTTCTTTTTTTGCCAAAATCAGTTTTCGGCTATGGGACTGGGCAAAGCGCCCCTGTTTCTTTCGATTAAACAGGTCCTTGTAATGTTTAATCGGAATGACTTTTGCCTTGGGAAATTTTTGTAAAATCCCCTTGGTTTCCGGGCTCTGCAGCAGGGTCTCCTCCACATAAATATGCTGAAAATGCTCCTGATAGGGATAGCTTTTTTCGCATTTTCCTTCCGGCAATGTGCTTCCGGAACGCTCACAAGGGATTGGCAATATAACTTCGGAATCGTTGTCATGAATCTGCAACAGATTGCCCGAGCCATTACATTTTACCTGCAAAATTCTTTCGGATAAAATCCATTCCTTCAAAGAGGAAAGGGCTTTTTTCCCTGCTCTTTTATCAATTAACGTAAGCCTACCTTGCTCATCTATATCCTTCCCAATACCTTTGAGAAGCTCTTCTTTAGCTCCATTTTCGGCATCCTGAAGGGCATCGTTCCCTGCATTCCGTCTTCCGAAATTCCGCTCTAAATACTCCCGGACTTCTTCTGCGGAAATCCCTTGCAGGAAGGCATAACGAAGCAGTCTTTCCAGCTGTTTTTCCATCACAAAGGAACAATGCAAGCTTTCGGAAAGACTTTGAAGCCGCTGCCGAAAAGCAAGCTCCCTTTCCTCTTCCTTTCTTCTCTCTTTGGATTTTTCCTGTAAAAATCCAATGAAACGAAGAACTTTATCCTCTTCCTTTTGCAAAAGAGCTTGCATTCTTTCCTGCCGGGATAAGGGAGAGAAAGGCACTTTTTCTTCATCGGGACTTACCCCAAAATCCGTCACACAGCGAAGAAAAAAGAAATCTTCCGGAGCCAGGTAGAAATTCGCCGCCTGAAATACTGCGGCACTTTCCATATCGTAAAGAAAGGTGTTATCCAATCCGCTAACGCCTTCGGAATCTCCGTGTCTTTCGGAGATGATTTGTTCTTTGGAATCTCCGTGTCTTTCGGAGACGGTATCTCTATTCCCCATAGAATCAAGTTCTAAAATCTTATCTCCTGTTATAAGCCCGGCTTCGGGAAAATCCGGCTTGTATAGTAAATCCGGATAAAATTTGCGACCTGTGCTTTCCTGCTCCAAGCTTTGAATCCAAAACCAGCGACCAAGTAAATCTTCTGAAGGCCGCTTTCTTCCTAAAATCGCCGCCGCGCTTCCCAAGGATAGAAGCAAATCCCCCTTTTTCGCTTTTTCCTCCTGTAAGGTTGAGGCCACGGATGCGGAAGCATTAATCTGTCCCTGTCCGGTGATGGTCAGGAGAATTTCTTCCCCTTCATACTGCAAAAAGGGAAACGAAGTTTTTCGTTTCCCCAGACTTAGTTTCTTGATAAGATGTTCTACTTCTCCCTTGTGGGCCGCAAAGATATAGACCATTTTTATTCCTTTGTTTTATTTCTCAAGTTTGTTCCTTGGCTTTATTCCTTAGCTTTATTCCTTGGCTTTATTCCTTAGCTTTATTCCTTGGCTTTATTTCTTGGCTTTATTTCTTAGCTTTTCTCCTGTTCCACTCTTTTATAGGCTTCCCTATAGAAATAATCCTGAGAATTCAATCGTTCCTCCGGCATAGGATCCGGATCATGATATAGACCGTCGGAAAGAAGCCATTTTCCTTTTTCCGTATCTTGGAAGCCTAAGTCAAAAATTTTCCGAACCCGGTTCTTATTCTCAGGATCCCAAATGGGTACAGCCACCTCTACCCTTCGAAGGGTATTTCTGGTCATGCAGTCCGCACTGGCAATGTAAAGCTCCTCTTCCTCTCCCTGTCCAAAACGATAAATGCGGGAGTGTTCCAGATACCGGCCCACAATGCTTCGAACGGAGATGTTCTCCGTCTTTCCCGGAATTCCGGGGATGAGACAGCAAATGCCTCGAACCAGAAGCTGAATCACTACTCCGCTTTTGGAAGCGTCAATCAAGGCATCAATAATATCCTTATCCGTAAGGGCATTTAACTTGAAACCGATATAGCCGCCTCTACCCTCTTCGCATTTTTGCTTTTCCCCTTGGATTTTTTCCAGGATGCAATTTTGTAAACCATGGGGAGCCACCCAAAGTGCCTCCGTAGATTCCACAGTTTCTCCCAAAAGAAGGGTACGGAAAACCTCTGCCGCATCCTTTCCAATGCTTTGGTTTGCAGTCATTAGGCAAAGATCTGTATACAAAGTAGCGGTTTTTTCGTTGTAGTTGCCGGTTCCGATCTGGGTAATGTAGTGGATACCCTGTTCCGTCTGTTTTGCGATTAAGCAAAGCTTGGAATGCACCTTATAATTGGGTAAGCCGTAAATTACCTGACAACCTGCGTCCTCCAGACGGTGGGACATCTCGATGTTGTTGGCTTCGTCGAATCTTGCCCGAAGCTCCACCAACACCAGCACTTCCTTTCCATTTTCCGCAGCTTCACAAAGAATATCCACAATCTGGCTGTGGCTGGCTACCCGATAGAGGGTAATCTTAATGGAAACCACGGAAGGATCTCTGGCTGCGTCCTGCAACAGTCCTAAAAATCCCTTCATACTTTCGTAGGGGTAGGACAGCATCAAATCCCGACGTTCTACCTGAGAAAGAACGGATTCTCCTTTTTGAATATAAGCAGAGCTTCTGGGGCTGTACTTCGGATAGAAAAGCTCGGTCTTCTCTCGAAAGCTGTTCTGTAAGGTAAAAAGGAAGGACAAATCCAAGGGTGTTCCGCAGTGCAGGATGTGCTTATGGGAAATGCCAAGATGCTCCGCTATTTTTTTCTTCACGGACTTATGCAACTCTCTGGTAAATTCCAAACGTACCGGATTCAAACGGTTTCGCTTCTTTAAAAGCTGCTCCATCATGCCACGATAATCCAGATCCTCATCATAGACATCCGTAGCGTCAATATCCGCATTGCGAGTGATTCGAAGAATGGACTTTTCCTTAATCTGATAGCCGGGATAAAGCTTGGAAACAAAGTGTAAAATCAACTCCTCGGACAACATGTGATAGCCCTTTCTTCCGGGAATCTCGATTAATCGTTTAAATACCGGGTTCCAGCAGGGCACAATTCCCAGCTTCTTTTTTCCGTTCTTGCTTTCCAGACGGACCACTGCATAAAGCTCCCGGTTCTGTAAGAAGGGGAAGGGTTGTGTCTTTCCCACAATCATGGGAGAAAGGTAGGGACGAATGGCCTGATCAAAGTAGATTTCCAGCTGACTTTGCTCCGCCTTGGACAGTCTTTGGAAGTTAATGATGTGGATGCCCACCGGCTCCAGCTCTCCCATGACCTGCTCATAAATTTCTTTCCGCTTTTGCTCCAGGCGTTGAACCTCTTCTAAAATCAAATCCACCTGTTCTTCACTGCTAAGATCCGTTTTATTGTCCCGGGTGGTTTTCTTAGAGCGCATTTGCTGCATCAAGGTACCCACACGCACCATAAAAAACTCATCCAAATTGGTCTGGTAAATGGAAATAAAGGGCAGACGATCCAGAAGGGGCACTCGCGGATTTCCTGCCTCATCTAAAACGCGCTCATTAAATAAAAGCCAAGATAGTTCCCGGTTTTGATACGCTTCTCTGCCTTCCTTCATTTTCCATCCCTCTTTTCTCTCTATATCGGCAGGAAAGAATTTCCCCTTATCCGACTCCTGCCTGTCCATGTGGCTGTCTCTTCCGTTATGCAGTAAGCTCTGCTTCGTTTCTTTCCTATTCCTTAAAGATAATAAATCTTCCCTCCCCCTCTGTACAGAGGGAAGAGGGAAGAAATTTTGTTTTCTACGAAAATGAAAGCTTCTGGAATGGCGATTTTTCCGCTCTGTCCAAGACATGGCTTAAGCCTTTTCGTTCTTTGCCAAAATCGGCATGATAATTCCTAAAACAGAAAGCACTATCGGGGTAATGATATTTAAAGCCATAGTGAAAGGATCATCAGAATGCATTCCCATCAAACTGCAGATTGCGGTAAGGGCAAAGCACCATACACCGAAGCCCAGAGCCACTGCATTGTTCTTTACAAAGTAATACTCTCTTGGGAACTTGTCTCCGGCCTTTCTTAAAGCAATGTAAGCCACGAATACCCAAAGGTAACGAAGAGGCATACATACAGAGTTTAACTTGGTCAGCTGCTTCAATACCGCTGCCGCTCCCGGAACGAAGGACTGTGCCAGGATGATGGAGCCGGAAAGTACCGCTACCATGACAATACCGTTTACATAGCTTCCTTCCTTGTTCTGCTTTAAGAGCTTCTTGGGGAAGAAAGGACGAGTCTCTTCATTGTCCAAAAGCATACGAAGAGGAGCATCAATACTGATAATCAAAACCGCAAACTGTCCAATTACGTTACAAAGAGCATAAATTACCAGTAAAGTGTCGCCTACGTGATAGTACTGGCCAAGCTTCTGGAATGCCCAGTAGGATCCGTTTGCCGCATAGGAATCGAAGGCTTCCTTGCTTTCGTTGATTAATGTAGGGTCAAACATCATACCCATAGCGATGGTTCCCAGCATAGCACATACCACAACCATGATAGCCAGAGCAATCATTCCCTTGGGGAAGCCCTTACTGGGGTTTTCTACCTTATTTACATAAGGAGAAATCTTCTCACATCCGCCTACCGCAAATACCAGGATGGAAAGAGAAGTAAAATACTCCAAACGGAAATTAGGGATAAGGTTCTTTAAGCTGAAATCCAAAGAAACATAGTCTCCCTTAGGATTGATAGCCGGTGCCGCAAACATCATTACGATGTAGAGCAGGGACATAATAAACATACTGGAGCCTGCCAAGGTAGCCATCTTCTTCAAGGGGTTTAAGCCCTTGCTGGCTACATAGCAGAAGATAATGAGTAAAGCGAAGGTAATCAACTGAATCATGAGCGTGGGGAGCTTATCATAAAGCTCTGCGCTTCGGAAGATTACCCAGGACAATGCCTTCAGTCCGCCACTTGGCTTACTGGCAATATAGGTGATATGACAAGCCCAATAGGTCCAACCTGCATAGTAAGCAAGCTTTGTGCCTAAGGTTTCTCTAATCCAGGAGCTTACACCGCCTCCCGCATGCTTGAAGGCAGAGCCCAGCTCTCCTACCATTAACGCATAGGGGACAAAATAAAGGGCAAACATGAAAACCCAGCTGAAAATAACCTGAATTCCGTTGAACCATACGAAGCCGTTGGTTACGTTTCCAAATCCCCATACTGTGGAAAAGGCCATAAACGCCAGCATTTTCCAACTAATTTTTTTCTGATCCATACTTATTCCTCTTCAATTCTAATTGCTGAAATCGTGTCACGGACCATCCGCAACACAGGTTGAGCGATTTTTTCCTCCGGTCCTGTTCTCCATTTTCAGTTCCAAAGAAAAATCTTTTTACGAAAAGAGAATTTCGTAATTTCCGTCACCCCGTCCCAAAACGGAGGAGGAGTAGAACAGCTTAGCTACTTCCACCATGTATCCGGTGTCCTTCACCCCTGCAGTTTCGTAGGGGGAGTGCATAGCCAGCTGGGCCAAACCGATGTCCACCGTATTCAGGGCTACCTGGCTGTTGGAAATATTTCCAAGGGTAGAGCCTCCCAACATATCGGACCTGTTGGTGAAAATCTGGAAAGGAACCTTTGCCTTTTCGCAGAACTGCTTGAAAATGGCACCGGAAATTCCATCCGTGGTGTACTTCTGGTTGGCACTGTACTTAATGACAATTCCCTTATTGATATAAGGACGGTTTGTGGGATCCGCCTTATCCGGCTGGTTGGGATGTACCGCATGAGCATTGTCCGCGGAAAGCAGGAAGCTGTTTTGCAGAGCCTGCAAATACTCATCTTCCGTCTTTCCGAAGGCACGAATAATTCGCATTAACACATCCTTTAGGAAGGTGGAAGCTGCGCCCTGCTTGGTACCGCTGCCTACCTCTTCATTGTCATAGACACAATGAACCGCCACGCTATGCTTTGGCTTTGCTGCAAGGATTCCCTGTAAGGAGGAAAATCCGCATTGCAAATCATCCAGTCTTCCGCTGCAAAGGTACTCTTCCTTTGCCCCTAAGATACTGGCCTTTTCCCTGTTGTAAAGGAAGAGGTCCGTATCAAGGATATCCTCCGGCTTAACTCCCAGTTCCTTTCCGATAAATTCCAGAAAGGCTCCCTTCTCCTGGAAGGAGGAAAATAAAGGCAGCATATCCTTTTGTGCATTGAAGGCATAGCCGTCGTTGACTTCACGATTCATGTGAATGGCAAGGTTCGGAATAATCATTAAGTCTCTGTCCACATTTAAGAGCTTAGTCTCTACTCCGCCCTTTGTCTTGCAAATGACTCTTCCCGCCAAAGACAGCGGTCTGTCCAGCCAGGGGGAGCAAATCATTCCGCCATACTTCTCCACATTCAGCTTCAGATACTCCTTGTCAATTCCGATTTCCGCATTGGCCTTGATTTTGAAAACCGGAGAGTCACTGTGACTGGCCATCATCTGGAAGCCTTTGAAGTCCCCCTTGGGAAGGACAAAGGCAATTAAAGCAGATCCATTCCTTGTCACATAGTACTTTTCTCCTGCCTTTAGTTTCCAGGCCTCTCCCTCATAGAGAGCTTTAAAACCGCCCTTTTCCAAAGCCTGCTTCATATTTTCCACAGCAAAAAAGGCATTGGGACTTTGGTCCAAAAAGTCCATTAATTTACGGTTTATGCTTTGTTCTTCTTTGTCTATCGGCATATAGACTCCTTTCTAATCTTGCAAGAACCGGTGGTCACTGAAATACATCATGACACCCGAATGGCATTATACAGTAAAAGCCCGGACAATGAAATACTGTCCGGGCTTTTCTTTTATGCTATTTATGCAAAACTATTTGTTTAATGCTGTTTCTATTTATTCAAAACTATCTGTTCTGAGAAATAGCTTCCAAGCAATTTGACAAAGGAGATATTATAGTGCAGCTTCTACGGCCTTTCTTACCTCTGCCATGTCTGTAGTGGGCTCAAAGCGGGCGATAACATTTCCCTTTCTGTCCACCAGGAACTTGGTAAAGTTCCACTTAATCTCCGGATTCTTCTCATAGTCCGGATCAATCTTGGGAAGCATATCCCGAAGAAGATCTGCCATCTTGCCTTCTCCGAAGCCCTTAAAGCCCTGCTGCTCCTTTAAGAAACGGTAAAGAGGAATCTGGGTTTCTCCATTTACATCCACCTTCTTCATCTGAGGGAACCGGGTATTGTAGTTTAAAGTACAGAACTCATGAATTTCCTCATCGGTTCCGGGAGTCTGTCCGGCAAACTGATTGCAAGGAATATCCAGAATCTCCAGTCCCTTGTCATGGAATGCCTCGTACATCTCCTCCAGCTCCTTATATTGGGGTGTAAAACCGCAGCCTGTTGCAGTGTTTACTACCAATACTACCTTTCCTTCGAAATCCTTTAAGTCCTTCTCTCCGCCCTTGGTGTCCGCTACCTTGTAATCATAAAATCCCATAAAAAACTCCTTCCTAATACTATACTAACGTTCTATTTGAATTCCCTTCCGTCTTTGGCTTTTTGAAAGATTTTTGACAATTCAATTTTTTACAATTTTTATTGTAGTGAGGGCAAACTTTCCTGTCAAGGAAAAGAATCTAAAAATTCAAGAAAGTCTAAAAATCCTCCATGCCTATACTTTTTCTCCAAATGTTGCAATCGCAACAAACTTTATTTTTTCTCTTTGCTATACTTTGCTCAGATTCAAAAATTGTAAGTCAGAGTTTACAGGAGGATAAAATAATGGCACAGATTACTAGTGATATGTTGGTAGGACAGATTGTAAATGAGTATCCTATGTTAATTGATACTTTACTGGAGGCAGGAATGCATTGTCTTGGTTGCCCCAGCTCCCAGATGGAGTCCTTGGAGGATGCTTGCATGGTTCACGGATTAAACCCGGATGCTCTTGTTTTGGCATTGAACAGTAAGTTAGGAGAGGTAGAGGCGTAATGAGTGCATTTTTAGGGCCGATTCATTATTGGTTATATAATAAGATTCAGCTACAGGAAGAGCTGATTAAGGATATTGTAGCTTACGGCGAAAAAGAGCAATGGAAGGCTTTTGCTGATGGAAACTTGGCTGAGAAAACGGTAAACAAAGAGTTACGTCCTTTAAATGAATTGATTGACGTGATGAACATTCACGGATGGTTGCAGGAAAGAGTGCAGGATGCGGAAGCTCGCTATGCTCTTTTGGTTACAACTGTTCTGGCAGAGGACAGTTCCCGTCTTTCTTCCTTAGAGGATATCGCCTTTCAGTTTGGACAGAAGCACGCTTTGGAGGCTGACTCTGATGCCAGCGACGCTTACAGAAAGATTGACGATTCTCTTTTAAACGGTATGCCCTGTGACAGAGTAAATGTCTTAACAGAGCAGGATGTGGATAGAACCTCCTGGCAGCAGGAAGAGGATATTCATGCCCCCTTCTGGGAGGCCGTTTCCGGAGATCCTAAGGTTTACTATCAGTTGAGGAGAAAAATTATGGAAGGTATGTTAAAGGATACCAAGCTCCATATGGATTCTTCTGATGAGAACCATTACAGCATTTACAGATAAAGGGAAATACTGCCGGTTCAGATTAAAGGCTGGCGTAATGCCATAGCACCGGCGATACTATATTTTTATAGGAATCTTTTATTGAGGGGTCATCACTTTGAAGAAACCCTTCTCCTATTGCTATTGCAAAAATTTCAGAAAATACGAAAAGAGGAAGTTTATGAATCAAAGTGTAATTCTTATGGAAGAAGACCATGCCAACATCAATAGAGCTTTAGGCGTTATCCGTAACATTTGTCTGCAGCTGATGCAGGGAGGGGAAGTTCCCGATGAGGATTTCCGGGAAATTATCGAGTTTGTACGGGAATATGCGGATAAGCATCACCACGGTAAGGAAGAGAAATTCCTCTTCCCCGTGATGGTAAAGAAGTTGGGACCCGTTGGCGATAAACTGGTAACTCACGGTATGCTGGTGGAGCATGATTTAGGAAGAGCGGATGTTTTATCATTGGAAACCGCCCTGAACGAGTATAAGAAGAATCCTCGTCTTGAGTTAAAGCTGGACATCTTGTCCTATGCTATGGCTTATGCTCACTTATTACAGCTTCATATCGAGAAGGAAAACAGTGTGGTATATCCCTTTGCGGAAAGAGGTCTAAGCGAAGAAGATTTCAAGGAAATCAATGAGAAGAGCCAGATTTTCGAGGATGAGCAAACTGCCAAGGGTGTGCAGAAGCATTACCTGGATATTTTGGAGAAGTTGGAGAAGAAATATCCGGCAAGCGCACAGGCGTAATATCGAAATTAGAAAAAAAAACACGCTATAAAAAATCAAATCGGTTTTCTACGCAATATAGGTCTGAATTGGGGCACGCTCCCGCTAACTTCGCCCTGCAGGGGTACTAAACGAAAAACTTCATGCTATTCGTTTTTCGTAAGTACCCGCGGGCTCAGATTACCCCATTTCAGACCTATATTGCTGAAAACCTGCTTAATAATCTTGATTTTTTATGGCTTCTTTTTTATTTCATCGGATATCACGCGCTTTTTAGAAAAATTTCATTACCCTTTTTGTTCCTTCTATGATAGACTGAAAACCAGTATAGGGTATTTTTATATATTCGACAGCATGTGAACTGCTCTTGGCGATACAGAAATAAGGAACTGTGAAAGAGATTTTTCTCCTTCTACAGTTCCTTTTGTTTTGCATTATTACAAGCTGACTTTTGTCCTATAACCCTAGCTTTTTCTTAGTTTCTTCTATACATTTTTTCTTAGCGTGATAACGCACGCACTCCGACTCTACTGCTTCAAAATAAAGGTATTCCGGTCAAAATCGATAATTCCTTCCTCCTTTAGCTGGGAAAGCTCTCTGGTCATGGCGGAGCGGTTGGTGCATAAAAACTGTGCCATATCCGTACGGCTTAGTCCCAGTTCAATGTACTTGGATTTTTGTTTTTGTGCCTGTAAGGAAAGGTAGGCCAATATCTTCTCTCTAAGGCTGCTTCGAGAAGTCACCTCAATTTTTTCCATCAGCTGAATATTTTTCTTTCCAATCAAATCAAAAAGATTTTCAATCAGGCGGAAGTGGAAGGCACAACGGTTTTTACAGACGTGGATGGCCTTTTGGAAGGAAATAAACAGTACCTCCGCCTTGCTGGCCGCCACAAAGCTGACATACTCTCCCGCAGCGGTATTGTTGCCAAAGGTCTCTCCGAAGATTTCTCCCTCATTCATATAGGTAAGAAGGGTTTCATTTCCCCACACATCTGTCTTCAACATATGGATGCTGCCCTGTAATACTACTCCCACATGCTGCTCATTCTTTTCTTCCAAATGAACAATCTCCCCCTTTTTATAAGAGCGAACATAGCTTTTCATGCAGTACAGAAGGGCATTCAGGTTCTCAGTCTCCACCCCATTGAAAATTTCCAAATCTCTGTAGCGAAGGAGTTCATCCCCCTTTAAATGTTTCTTCTTTTCCTGTTCCCTGCTGTGCACGGAGATAAAGGAGACTTCCCCCCTTTGCAATGCTTCTCTTTCCTTCCCACTAAGCACGGAAAAGTCCTTATCTCCTATCCCTTGATGCGTTCTTTTTTCCTCGCAATCCGGGCAGGTACAGCCCTCTCCATGATTTTCCTCGGAGCAGCCGCAAGAATGCCCATGGGAGTCGAACCCATGTCCGCAAGTGCTTTCCTCAGTGCCTCCCGAGCAAGCGCAAGTATGCTCATGATAGCCTTCTCCACATTGACAGCTCTCCTCAGTACTATTCTTTTTTTCCTTCATTTCCTGACCCATTTTTCTTCTCTCCTGTTATTTCATTTATTTTCTTAAATTTTATCTATAATACTCTCTTTCAGATAGTTTACACTAGCGAAAATAAAACAAAGCCCTATTCCATTTCATGTTCCCTTATTCGTGATTCTTCTCTATTGGACTCCGATTTTCTATTCATCCTCTATGCATTTTCCCCTATAGCTTATATAAAAAATACTTAAATTTTCAAATATTGTATTT
>OCIZ01000008.1_pt1 | contig 58749 bp, 59 predicted proteins | sample 1495841 | NCBI WGS metagenome assembly OCIZ01 (sample SAMN01915229, study PRJEB22387) | human oral metagenome | isolation source: saliva | host: Homo sapiens | place: USA
ATATTCATTTATTATATTCTTTAAAAGTCTCATCTCGTCAATATAAAGAGATGTTGCAATAACAAGCCTGTTATTACTATCAAATCCAAACTGCTCCAGTCCCTTTAATAAAAGACTTTCCGAATTTCTAGAATAAATATAGGGAAGAATGGGTAAGACAAAATCAAAAAACTTTACCCTATCTTTAGTTTCCAAGATTCCATCTCTAAGCATATAGACAAATCTAACTTTCCAAGGAAAATGATTTACTTCAAGATGCTTGTTAAGCATATAATTTAGCTCTCTTAGTTTTGTAAATATTGTAATGTTATTGAAACGATCTAAATCTTCAATCACCAAAATTTCCACTTTAGCACTTGTAAGTAAATAAATAATTTCTTTAATATCCTTATCTAATACAGTCTCTTCATCAATATTTCCATCATTGATAATGGTTTCTACGCCTTTTAATTGAATTTTGTGTATAAAGAACCTATTCTCTCCAACAAAACGTAGTAGGAAATAAAATACTGGAATGATAAATAATACTAAGCAAAATATAAAATAAAGAAGATGAGGCGAATGCTTTAAACATTGTAATTTAAACTCTGCTTTACTCTCAAACTCAAGAATAGAGAATTTTTTTAAAAGCATGTATTTAAAAAGTTCACGTAAGCCTTCAAATATCCATTCCTTTTCCAACCAAAATAAAATAGACAACAAAAAACATACAATACATATAGTTTCACAATATATTCCAATCTTTGATTTATTTATCTTGATTTTATATTTACTTAGCGGAGTATTTTTAATCCTAATTTGCGATATGATTTGATTTATTAACTTACGTTCAATTCTATTCTCTTGTTCAAGTTCCTGGTTATAATTTGTTCTATCACTTCCTTTTACCGTTTCTCTATCGATTTTACTTCCAATTCCTCTATCTACTGAGCTCTCATACTGTCCCAGCGTAATCGTAACAATGTTCTTTAACTTCTTTTCTTTCGCATAAGATTTCCATACAGTACTTTTTCCTGCTCCATAAATACCGGTAATAGCAATATTTTTTATGTCATTATTTTTAAAAGCATAATCCAGTGCTTCATAATACGATTTATACTCTTCGTTATTTTCTAATATACTTGGGCACAATGAAAAAAATCCACCTTTGTCTTTATCATTATTCCCCTCTTGTCCATTGGACTCTTTATGCGCAGTATTTTCCTGATTCTTTTTCTCTTGATCCTCTGACACTTTCTGCTTTTCACTCTCAACTTGTTGATTTTCACTCATAACCGCTCCTTCTTCTACCCCTTCACAGCTCCCATTGCCAATCCTTCCACGAACTGCTTCTGGCAAAGATATACCAGTACCAAAACCGGTAACAAGCTAATCAAAGAAGTCGCCGCCATAGGCCCCCAATCCAGTCCCTTATCGGTGATGAAGCCGGCGATAACTACGGGCAATGTCTTAGACTTATTGATACTTAAAATAACCGCAAAGAGGAATTCATTCCATGCTCCCACAAAAGCCAGGATTCCTGCCGCCACAATGCCGGACTTTGTTACCGGAAAAACCACATAGAAGAAGCGACTTAGGAAATGGCATCCGTCAATTCTGGCAGATTCTTCCATCTCAATAGGTACCTGGGCAAAGAAACCCATCATCAGCCAGATTACCAATGGCAGGTTAAAGCTGGTATTCATAATAATCAAAGCCGGCAGGGTATCAATAAGCTGTAGCTTTCGCATCACAAGGTAGATGGGAATGGCTGTAGCAATGGCCGGATACATTTTCTGAATCATAAACCAAAGGCCGAAAATCTGTCTGGTAAGGTTAGAAAATTTTCCTCTCACCAAACTGTATGCAGCCATGGAGCCAAAGAGCAGGGAAATGGCTGTGGAACTAAGACTTACAATCATGGAATTCATAAACTGTCGTCCAAGACCGTTCATGGACAACACCGTTTTGATATTTTCCATGGTAAAAACATGGGGAATCAGAAGGGGAGGATTCGCCAAATACTCTGCCCGAATCTTAAAAGCACTGGAAAAAAGCCAGTATAAGGGAAATAAAACCAGCAACATCAGCACAGCGGTAAACGCTATACGAAAAGGTCTTCCCCACACATTTCCCAATATTTCATGCACCATGGAATCATTTGCATCCATTCTTTGCTTTCTAGCCATATTTTTCTTCCTTTCTACTTCTCCGATTACAAAACTTTCTCTTCCACATGTCTTCTCCAACGCAGGAAAAGGAAACTGATAATAGTCATAGAGAAAACGAAGGCCATAGCCAGAGCCGCCGTATAGCCGGCATCAAAGAACTTTAAGCCTTGCTTGTAAATGTAGTTCGGCAACATTTCCGTAGCATTTCCCGGACCGCCATTGGTCATAGTATAAATGGTGTCAAACACCTTAAAAGCATCTACGAAGCGAAGCATTAGAACAATAATCAGTAAAGGACTAATCATAGGAAGCACGATTTGGAAAAAGATGTGGCGATTCTTCGCCCCATCCACCCTGGCAGCTTCCAATGCATCTTGGGGAAGGGACTTTAGCCCTGCCATGGTAATGATGCATACCCAGGGAATCAACTGCCACACATTGACAAAAATCACTGCCGGCATAGCAGTTTTGGGATTACTCAGCCAGTTCATTTGGGGTACACCCACAAAATGTAAGAGGTAGTTGATGATTCCCGTACTGCCGTCCAGCATCATTCGGAATAAGGTACCGATGGCCACCGGAGCCATAATCATGGGAATCAAGAGTAATGAAGTGAAAATACGATAAATTCTTTTGGTACCGCAAAGCATCATAGCCGCCAAAAGCCCTAAAACCAACTCTAAAGATACGGAAACCACCGCAAAAAGAACCGTGTTCCCCACACTTACCCCCAAGTTTTTGTCTTGAAGCATCCGAAGATAATTCCCAATGCCGATGAACTTGGGAACGGCATTGGGAAGATTGATTTTGTATTGAAATAAACTGAGATAGAGGGAATACAGTAGGGGTAACAAGGCCGTAAAGCCTAAGAATAAAATGGTAGGAAGCAGGAAAAGCCAGGACCACAGCCTTTCTCCTCTACCTCTATTTCCTTTTCTTATTTCTGTGCCATTCATACTGTATTCCTCTAACTTTCTAGCATATTCTTTTTAAAACTGTTTTTTGAGACAAGCAAAAAATACTTCTCTACAAAATAGATTAATGATTATAGTTCTTGGTTCCCTCTTCAGGAGGTGCCTGCTGCAATGCTTCTTCCACAGCAGCCTGCATTTCCTTTACGGTAGTATCCAAGTCACTTTGTCCGGAAAGGTAAGCGGAAATCAAAGTGTTAAAGCTGGTGTCCACCTGTGTGGAAGCAGCCACTCTCCACCACATATTTGCAGTGTCCAAAGCCTCACGAACGGTATCCATATAAGTTCCCTTGATGCCATCCTCTTCCCAGAAAGCCTTTCTCGGAGAAAGAATGCCGTGATTGTCATAGAACTCCTTCTGCTTGTCTAAGCTGGTGTACATCTTAATCCACTCCCAAGCCAAATCCTTGTTCTTGGAGCCTTCCGGAATTGCGCAGTCCCATGCGGAAAGAAGGGTGATTCCTGTCTTCTCCTTTGGAATTACGGACAATGCCCATTTTCCTACTACCTTGGACTTTTCAGGATTGTCAGCATCCTGTACCAAACCTAATGTAGGCCAGGTCTCACAAACTGCTGCATCTCCATTTAAGAACGCCTGAATGGACTGATCGGTTCCCCAGTTTAACCAGTTGGGGTCCAAAGATTCCTGTAAAGCATTCAAATGCTCTAAAGCCTTTCTGGTTTCCTCGGAATCAATGGTTACCTTCCAGTTCTCGTCAGCCCAAGCACCGCCCATGGACCAAAGCACATAGTCAAACACACCGCCAAGCTGGCCGGTAATTCCGGAAATGGAGGCTCCATAGAAGCCTTCATCCTTCTTGGTTACCTTCTTAAGCTCTGCTCTGTACTCTTCCCAGGTATCAGGAAGTCCGTTTGGGAAAATGTCGGTACGATAAGCAAAAAGCTGTGGTGTGGATGCATTGGGGATTCCGATATACTTATCCTGCCACTTTCCGGAGTTTGCAATAACATTGTCAATGAAATCCTCAGCCTTTACGCCATCCTTCTCCATATAGGGCTGTAAATCGGTAAGGTAAGGAGCAAATTCTCCATCCCACTGGCTGGCTACATCGATCACATCATAGGTTCCTGCTCCACTGGTGAAGTCCAAAAGCATTTTCTGGTGAAGCTCGGTGTATGGCATATCAATGACCTCTACCTTGGCACCGGTTTTCTCTTCAAACTCATCCACCATGGACTTTGCAGCATCCGCATAAACGCCGGACATATAAAGGACTGTCAGGGTTTCTCCATTACCCTTTGCCTTGTCCCCGGAAGCCCCATCGGACTTTCCTTCCTCCGCCTTAGCAGAAGCATCTCCACCTGCATTTCCTTCGCTCTTTGCTCCGCAAGCCAGTAAAGATGCTCCTAAAGAAAGGGCCAATACTGCGGATAAAACTCTTTTTTTCATAGCTTTCCTCCCATCTTTCTTGTGAAATCTGAACAAATAACTATCTGCATTATACCCTACTTATGTAAGTTATCAATAAGCAAAAACACAAAATATTGCCATGTATTTTAGGCAAAACACACAAACAAACACATTCCGCACAGGTTTAAACAAAATATAAAAAAGTCGGTACTGTATTTCTACAGCACCGGCTTCTTTTACTTCTCTTTAATCTGTTCCCATAGTCCCCTACATCCCTCTAGGATATCTTCATAACAGGCTTGAAATTCTCCGCTATACCAAGGGTCGGCAATGGGATGAGGATGGTCGGTATAATCTCCAAGGAGGGAAACCTTGCTTTTGGGGTCTCCGCCTAAAATCCGCCTCATATTCTCCTGATTCCGCTCATCCATCCCTATGAAATAATCGTAACTTCCATAGTCTTCTTTTTGCAATTGGCAGGCTCTTTTTTTACTGCAATCAATTCCCAGCCCTTCCAAAATTTCCCGTACCGGAGGATAGACCGGATTCCCCTGCCCACGATAGATTTCTTCTGTGGAGGTAGCTTTGGAAGATACCTCAAAGTCTTCTACCCTTCCATTTTCCTCCAAGATTCTTTTAAACAAAAATTCTGCCATAGGACTGCGGCAGATGTTACCGTGGCATACGAAACAGATTTTCAGCATAGTGTTTTTCCTCCTAAAATGCCGTGGATTACAAGGTTTTCTGCGTTTTCTCATAAAGTATATTGTTTTGAAACATTAGAGAAATAAGGTAAATTAGTGCAAGATGTCACTTTTTGGCACAATTACCTCCACATCTTTTTCTCGTGACTCCAAGAATGCTCAAATAACTCATCCTTTTTTATAGCATCCACGATGGGGAACAGTAGAATTTTTAACAATTGTACAGTTTCTTCAAAACTAAGTTTTACTAAGGCTTTTTTCTTTTTCACAAATGAATTCCATCTCATCAGCCTTGTTTTATCATCTGCGAATCCATCCTCAAAAGCAACAATATCATCAAACGAAGTACCACGGTGATTAAAAGTCTCTTTTATCGCATTCATAAGTTCTGTTCCATCAAAATTATATCTGTCAGACAAAACATATATATCATAAAAGTCCTTATATCTACTATTGGCAAGCCCGAGAGAAACAAATGCCTCAAATTTTTCTGCTACTACAGAATTAATGGAATAAGCATACACTTTAGGAATATCCATATCCAACAGTACAGGAAAATCCATTTTCATTCTTTCGGGATAGACTATATCTCCGAAACCGATATCTATGGATACGGGCACTTTAGTTTTATCAAGATATCCTAGAATAGAAACCTTGACTCCATGATACTCCTTAAACTCAGTGATGTAGATTACATCTAATGTATTCAAATCAAAACGTAGTGCGTCATCACACTTTATAGAAAAGATTTCTTTAAATACTTTTTTCATCTCTTCTATATCATTTGAAATGCATTGTGCCAAAAGGTCAATATCAGTAGTGGCACGAGTATAGTCTCCATTGAATAATGCATATAAGAAAATTCCGCCCTTTAAAGTAAATCGCTCCGCATACTCTGAAATACTCAATCTATAAATGGTTCTTTCCAGGCCATACATTACAATTTTGTCCTGCATAGTCTTCTTTTCTTCAATAGCCTGCTTCTTTAATCTGTCTTTTACCGATATTGCACTTATCATACCAGCACCTCCAGATACTTGTTTATAATATCCTTACACTTAAGCATTTCTGCATATCTAATCAGCTTATTTAAATTACGATCTTTTCTATGAAGATAATTGCTAAGAACTTCCTTTGTTTCCTCAACACCCATTTTTTCTCTATAAAACACGATATCCACAACCGTTTTCTCTATATCATAAATACGAAACTTATTTTTACCAACTTCTATGATTTCTGCACCTACAGAAAAACGTTCCTCTGTAAAATAGTATATTTTTAATTCCGGCCATTCCGGAAGAGTCGACACCCTTGCTTTTCTTGGAATTGCTATATCTATGGCATCCGGACGATAAGTAGACAGGTTATAATAAACAGCGGCACTCAGAAGACAAATAACGCCATTTGGCACATACGCATAAGCATAGTAGAAGTCAGACTCTTCTCCATCGAAATTCGTATTTTCATAATATTTCTTATTTAGCTTTATGAGGATTCCTTGTTTAACCAATTGGCTGATTTTGTAATATGACAAGCCTTTGTCTTTTAGTTCTTGAATTGAAAAAATCAACTGCTCATTGGAAACTTTTGAGTCTTCTTTCATCCTCGCCCACCTCTATATCTATTATCCATACAAATTTCCTTTTTAAACAAAATACGGCATAATACATATTGTGCCGCATTTTGTTTAAATCGATATTAGTCTTTTTATATTTCTATGTCAATAAGCTTTGAAATGCCTAAGTGAAATGTCTAAGAAATTCGTATTGAACCTACCTGCAGATCGTCAACTCTACTATCTTTCCTACCAACTACCACTTCTTCGGCGTATAATGAATCTCCGCCACATTATAAACGGTAATAAACGCCTTCGGATCTTCCTTCTCCAAAAAGGCCATCAGCTTCTGATATTCCTGCCGGTCCACCACCGCCACGATTTCCTTCTTCATCTCATGACTGTAAGCCCCCATAATGTCATAGATACTCATGCCGCTATGGATGCGGTGCAAAATAAACTCTGTAAGCAGAGCCGCCTTTTCCTCAGTGGTAATTACGCAAACTCTCTTTTTGATCGTCTGTCCAAAGATAAAATGGTCCAAAAGGATGCCGTTAAAATAGGTGCCCAACACCGATAAAATCACGCTTTTTGCGTCAAAGGCAAAGATGGATAGGATGGAAATGCAAAGCCCCGCAATTCCCATGGCTTGTCCCACATCCATGTGCAGATATTTCTGCATCATCTTGGCCACTACATCCAGTCCGCCGGAGCAGGTATTTCGATTAAAGAGAATAGAAAGTCCGATGCTGACGAAGAAAATATAAGCCACCACATCTAAAAAAACATCCCCTGTTAAAGATTGATTATTGGGAAAAAGCTTTTCAAAGAGGAGCATAACCGCAGGCAACATGATGGTGCCATAGGCTGTTTTATAGGCAAATTCATGGCTTACAAAAAAATAAGACATAATCAGCAAGAAGATATTCATCGCCATGACTAAAGTCGCCACGGAAAAGGGTAGAAAATGATGAAGCACAATGGCCAGACCGGAAACTGAAGAAACCGCCACATGACTGGGCACCTGAAAGAAAAAAACGGCAGCGGCCACAATCACTATGCCCACATTTACCATAATAATATCCTTCACTTTTGCAGAAAACGCTGTATTCATTTTGTCGTCCCCCTTTGGAATTCTGCTACCAGTATAGCACTCTATTGTAGCGGAAAAAAGACCTACAAATATTCACGAAGGGGTATTGATTACTCTCTTTTTTTTCTTTATCCACTGAAAAATCTTTACTCTATCGATATTCACTTTCTGAAAAAAAGGCATCTCTTCCAAGACTTTTCTAAAAAGAAAAAAGCATCTCCAAAATCTCTATACAGAAAGAAAATGGAAATGCTTTTTTACATGTTTTTGATACTATTTAGCAGCGTATTTCAATAGAAGCTTTTCAGTAGAAGCTCTTTAATGGAAGCTCTTTGGTAGAAGCATTCTGCTTTGTACGCTCTTCTTTACTACATTAAGCCTTCTTTGCAAAGCTATAAGTATAAACAAATTCATCCGGAGTGTAGTTATCAAGCTTTACTCCGTCAACCTCTGCATAAGGATAGCCGAAATCATTTAAAGCCTCTCCATCCTGCGCAGGATTCAGGGTAAGGTCTCTTCCCTCAGACAAAATCATTCTCTCCGCATCGCAGTTTCCGAAGTAGTACTCCTGCTTCTCCTTGGTTTCTGTCTGATCCTTTGTCCAATTATTCTTTAAAACAGCCTTTAACACATCGGCAGGATCTGCGGAAACCCAACCGGTTCCCTTTAAATAAAACTCTGCCCAGCAGTGCTGATTCTTGGTGATATCCTCTGCATTGATACGGATTCCGAAATGCTCTCTGGCAGGAATTCCGGATGCACGGCAAAGGGCTACAAACATGGAGTTGATATCGGTACATTTTCCGGTCATGGTGGTATCTAAAAGAGCACAAACATCTCCCTCACCGCAGCCTTTTACACTTTCATCACGATTCATGTTGGCAATAACCCAATCATAGATTGCTCTTGCCTTCTCTAAATCTGTGGTCTTTCCTTCTGTTACTTCTGCAGCCTTGTTCTTCACCTGATCATTTAAGGGAAGGTTCTTGGAAGGCTCCAGATACTTCTTCACATCTGCAGGAATCTCCGCCTTCTCATCCTCCTTTAACTCAGGACTGACGATTTCTTCTCTCTTTACCTGTAAATCCAGCTTTACCACTCTGTCTGCAGGCTCGGCATTTTCATCCCATTCCACATAGAGCATCTTATTGCCCCAGTCGTCCGTGTTCATTTCCACCTTAGCATTTCCGGCATCATACTTTATGTCCTCAACAGTCTGATACTCACTGCTTTGAGGAACAGGAATCCAAAGACGAACCTTTTTACCCTTTTCATACTTGGATAAGTCAACGGTATTGTTTACCGCTCCCTCCACCACCTTCTTTTCGGAAACTTCTGCCTTTTCTGTCTCCTTCTCAGTGCTCTTCTCTGTAGCGGCAACAGATTCTGCACTTTGCTCTGTGCCCTTTGCACTTGTTTCTACATTGCTTGATGCCTTATTTCCGCAGGCAGCCATCAGCACTCCTACTGTTCCCAAGAGCAACACGAACTTTAAGCTTTTTCTCATTTTTCCCTCCTTAAGCCACTCTTTTAAGCTGTAACGAAGAAGAGTATACGCCAGAGAACCACAGGAGAGAAATTGGATTATTTTATAAATTATCAGTTTTATTGCATAGACTTATAAATACCAATCCATTATTATAGTCTTAAACCACACTGCCAACGCGAAAAAAGAGCTTGTCTTACACGACAAGCCCTTTTCCATTTTCCCTTATAGCTTATTCTTTCTTTGCCAATAAAGCACCGATTCCTCCGGATACTAACGCCAAAATTCCCACCACCAAGTAAATCCATTCAAAAGTGCCGCTGGTTCCGTATATGTCCAATACCCCTTTATAGATGGAGCCTACCGTAAGTACCGCCACGCCGCTCTTCCAAAGGAAGAATGCCAAAGAGGTGAAGAATAGCTTCTTTTCCCCTGCCTCATCCCCATTTTCCAAAGAAAGATTCCAAAGGCGATTGCCTGTGCATAGGTTGATAAACTTTGGAAGGAAAATGAGGGTTAATGGGAGTAAAAAGGCATAGCTCATAAACACTGAGTACACGCCGTGGGAGAAAAGTCCGTAAATCTGCGCAAAAGCAAAGACAAAGATCGTTGTCAAGCCAATGGGGAGAAGAGACTTCCAGGACAGTTGCCCCTCTTTTTTTTCATAAAGCTTCTCCATTTTCTCCATCCTTTCTTCTGCATTGTCCTTTCCGCTAAAGGAATGATAATAAACCACTTGATTCTTTTCCATGTTTTCTCCTTTATTAGTATTATGAATTCTTTCCGATATACAAAATATCGCTGACTGCTCGCTCGGAAATCTTATTTCCATTGGTGGTAGGGTTATTGACCACCTCTCCCTGAAAGACCATGGTGGAGGATCCGCCCCCATCCAGATTATAAACATTGGTTGCTCCTAAAGACTTCATAAAGTTTGCCAACTCGTAAAGGCTTAATCCCGTACTTTCAGAAGTTCTTCCGTCAGATACCACAAAGAGATAATGGTTCTTGGCTACAGTACCGATAGCTGTTCTTGGGTTGCTGGCCATCGCCATACCTACCTCATCATTTTCGGAAACGGCTACCTGTCCGTTCTCTACCAAAACCGGTCCAAAGGAAAGAACCTGCCAAGCCTGCTTCTGTATCAGAGAGTCTGTAGTGGTGTCGGATTCGGAAATAAAGGAAAGGCTTCCGTCCTTGGAAATCACCATATCTTCTCCGTTACTTCCCTGACTTCTGTACACCACACCGTTTCGGATAACATAACCGCTCTGTCTTGCCCCGTAGTAGTCTCCGTTAATGGCTAAAACCGCATTGTTTTCCTCTGCCATATCGGAAGTAGTATCGGTAATGTTTCTTCCATAGGTATTCTTTGCAAATGCGGAAAGAATGCTTGTTCCGTCTGTGACCTCCACATCCGCCACATAAATATTACTGTCGTAAGCTCTGTACCGGGTTACGGTAATTTTGCTCTTACTATCAGAGTACGTGCCGATTACCGTTCCGGAACTTGTGCTGCTTGTACTACCGGAGCTACCCTGTCCTCCCCGTCCCGGGCCGCCTTGACCATGTCCGCCGGAGCCGCCATTTCCGGGACCACCGAAGCCCTGTCCATTATCGAATCCACCATTTCCGCCAAAGCTCTGATCGGAGCTGTTTTCATCGTAATTCTCGTTATTCTCACCATCCTGATGATAGCCGTCTTGATTAAATCCATTTTGCCCGGAATCATCTTGATTGAAGCCACTTTGTCCGGAGTTATTGGAACTTAAACCGTCCTGATCCTGATTAGCTGCATAGGCATTTTCCACCTCAGAACTCTCCTCTCCATTTATAGACAGCCCGTTGGAATCTAAGTTCTGTCCCGACACCGTCTGCATGGGGTGGGGGATTACGAAGGTATCCAGGAGGGCATAGGAGGTAAATGAAGCCAATGCCACACCACATATAATTCCTGCTTTTTTTCCGTTAAACTTTCTCATATTTCTATCCTTTCCTTATGCCTGTACCTGCATAATCTGCTTGTTTTTCTCTTTTAAGGCTTCTTCAAAAACCGCTAATTCCTCATCCTTTTTGCCGGAAAATTCCATAGAAGCTTCTGTCTTGGTTGCACCATAGGGCTTCCTAAGCTCTTCCTGATCGGCTACTACTTTCTTGCTATTTTTCTTTTCGAAAATCCATTTCTTTTGCACGAAGTAGGACAGGCAGAACAACAAGCCTTCCGTTAAAATCTTCGCCAGGTAAGGATTCATTCCCAAGCTTCCTACAATTCCCGATAAAATAAAGCTGTTAATTAAGAAGATAAATGCTGCCAGTCCTAGATAGGAAAGGTACTCTTCCTTCTTAAAGCTCTTTAATGCGGATAGATTCCACTTAGTTCCCTTCTGCACTCTAGCGTTTTCCATCCTCTTTTTGCCTTCTGCAATATCTTCCTTCTCTCCATCCGTGGAAAATACCATGGTCTTGTTTAAGAAGAAATTTATGTGTAGGGAAATCACTCTTGCCAGAAAATTCGATACAAACAGTCCTCCTGTAATCAGGAAGAAGAAACTGTAGAGCAAGAAATCCGCCAGGAAAGATACTAAGGAGCTGGCAGAGAATTTTAAAATCTGCTTGTAGATCCGATAGGAATCCTTCACCGTATCAAAATGGCTTTCCGCATTGTCATTGATATATACTGTTTCAATCGGTACTTCTTCCATAGGCACTCCTTCCTTTGCCAAATACAAAAGCACATTCATTTCGTACTCATAACGTTCCCCCGGAATATCCAACATTTCCGGAATCATCTTTCCGGAAAATGCTCTCATCCCTGTCTGGGTATCCTTTACTTCCACCCCTGTGCAAAGATGAAACACCTCTTTGGTAATGCCGTTTCCGATTCTGGAACGAAGAGGAGAATCTTTGGACTGGGTTCTACTGCCAAGAATCAGAGTATCTTTTTTCTCCTCTGCTACAGAAAGTAGATTGAGGGCGTCCTTCAGCAAATGCTGTCCGTCCGCGTCCAAGGTGATAAGGGTAAAATCCCCTTGCAGTCCTGCATTTTCCTTCTGCAAATATTCCAGTCCCGCCTTTAAAGCAGCACCCTTTCCTCTATTTTCCGGAAAGGACAACACTCTGGCCTCCGTTTCCCGTTCTATCTTATGGAAGATAGACAAATACTCCTCTCCGGAGCCGTCATTTACGATCAGGCAATCCATTCCATGTTCTTCAATTCCTTTTACAAATTCCAATAACTGTATATTTGGTTTATAAGCCGGTATTAAGGCAATCCTCTTTTTCATGCTTATCCCTCCTTGTCTGCTTTCGTTTCCTGAAAGGAAAGTAGGAAGTACTTGCTTCAATTCCTTTCATGGCTGGAGTATAGGAAAAAAAACTGAAATGAAGCTGAAAAAGAAGAAAAAAAGCGATTTTAGCCATATCGGCAAAATATAAGAATTTTGCCGATATGGCATTGCAACTTCACTGTTAAGGATATATTATATAGTGAACCATAACGGCAAAAAAACAAGAATTTGCCGCTATAGAAAAGAGGTCTGGATGAAGGATTATTTACTTAGGGATACATTACCTGACTATACCGTATCAAGACAGGATATCTTAAAGCTGGTACAAAAAAGCGATCCTCTTTTTCGTGAAGGACAGCTTAAAGGATTACTTTCATACATGATTGAAAATTCAAAACTCGAACATATCGGACGAAACCAATATAGAAAAGTCATAGATTCAGCGAATACGATAAAATATGAAAATCAATACTCCGATATTTCCTTGCAAATAATTTCTATTATGGATGAGGAATTTCCTTTGATTGAATACAGAATTTGGGAATTCAGCTGGCTGAATGAATTTCTCAATCATCAGATTGTCCGCAATTACATCTTCCTTGAGGTAGAAAAGGACGGATGCGAATTTGTATTCGAGCGAATAGTATCTGAATTTGCGGGAAAAGTACTTCTAAAACCTGATTTAAACCAGATTCTTCGCTATGGCATCGATAACAGCATAATCATCAATCGCCTAATTAGTGAATCTCCAAAAGGAAGGAATAATCAGCATCAACTGGCAATTGAAAAACTGATAGTTGATTTATTTGCTAACAAGCGCCTAAAGGACATGCTCTCTTTCGGAGATTATCCGGCGGCTTTGGAGGCTATTTTTTCATTATATAAAGTCGATCAAGTAAAAATGTTTCGGTACGCACGACGCAGAAACAAAGAAAGAGAACTACGGGAATTCCTTCAAAATAAAACGAACATTGAGCTGAAGGTTGGTGATGTATGATAACAAGAGAATTCTTCAAGAAGAGCACTTGAAATTACAATTTGTAGCCTTATTGGAAATTGCTTTGGGCCGAATTTACCCCCCCTAATTTCCAGTCCCCTCACTGATATCCGGCTCATAGAGCCTGCGAACCTCCTTTTGCCTGACTAAAATCAGAACAAAACCGGCCAGTAAGGTGAACGTTCCGCCAATCGTAATGCACCACCGATAATCCAGAATCTCTCCAAGAAAGCCCATCACCAAAGAAAATGCACTGCAGCCGGCTGTAACCAGAACTCCTTCGAAAGCATTGACTCGAGACCGAAGTCTCTCCGGAATATAGCTCTGTACGGCTGCATTTCTTATGATGGCGCTGTTACTCCCGAGAAAGCCACAAATTCCTCTGTTTAAAAGCATCAAAGGATAAGGAAGCCAGAGCAAACACATATCCATCGCGGAATATGTTTGATAGACAAAAAATACGAAACCGAACTTCTTCTTATCCGGAATTTTAATTCGATATTGTAATGCACTTCCGATGGACCTTCCTATAAACTCCACCACGGAAAATGCGGCATACATTGCCGCCGTGAATCCCGGAAAAGTACGGAAAAAAGCGATGAGAAGGGGAGAATAGGCACAGGTAACACCATTGCTCACCGCCATATATTCATAAAGACCTAAAAGGCCGCGTTCTTTCTTTAAATACTGTACCGCCTCCCGTATGTCCGAGACCCATGCCTTAAGAGAATAGGTCGCAGAATCATGACGTTCCGTTTCATCCAGACGAATAAAACTCTCAGTGATAGCGGCAAGAAGCGATAGTCCGCCCTGCGCAATCAGAATCCATGCCACACCGAACGTGTCCAAAAGTACCGCAGCAAACGGGGTCATAATCACCGTTAAAACCGGATAAAGCATGGAAGATACCGCGTAACCCTTTTGCTCCGCGCCTTTCGGGATAAGCTCCGGATAAATACTGGTGAAGGCCAACTCGTCTACCGGCCTGAGACAGGCCAGAAGCAAAGACAGCGCGAGATACCCAATGTAGGAAAAGTCAAAAAACAATAGCCATAGTCCCATGCCGAAAATCAAAAAGGAATTTGCAACATCTCCCATGACCAGAAAAGTCTTTCTCGGAAGTCGATCCATAATAGGCGCAATGACGATAGGAATAAACAGGAAGGGAAGAAGCTGTATTGCGAGAATCAGAGCGGATGCCAAAGTGCTCCCGGTTTCATCGAAAACCAGGAATGCCAGCGCAAAACCTCCTGCAATTCCCCCGATAGTACCCATCGTAGATGCAAGAATCACCAAGCTGAAATTTCGATTCCAAAGTTTTGTTGTTTCCATAGCAAGCACCTCAGTAAAAAGTATAATAATTCCGCGACAATCACGAAAAACAAATGCCAGCAGTTTTTCGCTTAGTACCCTACCCGTTGGGCGAGCTTAGCGAGAGCGTGCCTAGATTTCAGGCCTATATTACTTAGAAAAGCATTTATTCCAGCCCTTTTCTTAGACCTCTACCACCTCATACTCCCCCGTCTCGGAATCTATCACCACCATGGCAGATTCCCCAATCTGCGTACCTTCCCTATCCGTAGAGAAAACGTCTGTAAAGATCATTCCCCCCTGCTCCATGATTTTTTCCACCGGAGTATGTCCGACAACCTGCTTGTACTTTTCCAATCGAAATGCCTTTCTCCGAACATCCAATGCTCTGAGCCAAAGGGGCGATTCATCATTCCATAGCGTATCCTGAGAGGCAGTATTTACCGAACGAAGGACTTCATCTATATCCGCATCCAAGAGTTTCTTGTTTAGACTTTTTACAAATTCCGTGCTAAGGCCTGCATGGGAGAACAAAACTCGACCTATCCTATGCATAATGTTGATTTGAGAGGAATCTTTCAGGCTCTTTTCCAGCTCTTCCAGTTTTTCCATAACCGTCCGCTCTGCATAAGGAGAATAGCCGCTTTCCAGTTGTCCCCAGGGATAGCTTAGGTCATGGTTTCCGTAGCACCAAAGGGTATCCGGATAGTCCTTGGCAAATGCAATAGCCCTGTCGTAGATTGCTCTGTATCGATCAATCTGAAATTCCACATCCCAATCATCAGGCATATCCATAAGACAAACTGCCCTATCTGCCTTACCCGACTTTAAGACATTTTCCGCCTTATCAAATATCCAAGTTTTTAAATGCACATCCGGTATGACCAGTACTTTCATATTATCCCACTCCTCTACTCTACAGCTTTTCCGCTCTACAGCCTTTTCTACTCCACAATTTCCCCTTCTCTATAGCACAAAGCAATATACTCTCGAGACTGATAATAAAAGTCCGTATTATAGTCGGATAAATATTTTTCTATCCAAGACACGTATGCTTCCATTACAATTTAAATATTTAAATTCCCTTAGCATTTTCCTTCTTGCGAATCTCTTATTTTCCCATGTATACTAAGACTTTATAAAAAAATATTGCTATTATTTTACCATAAAACCCTTTTAAAAAGAGAAAAATAGAGGCCAAAATGAGTATTCAAAAACACGAAATTCCCATCTTAGAATTTGATTCCGATCCCAGTGCTGTTTTAGAGCCGGGTCACGAAGCACTGGATGTGCATTTTCCGGAGAGAGCCGTTTTTGCCTTTTTACAGGACACAATAGAAAAATATGCCTTACAGCATGGCGGAAAGGTACTGACCCAATTTCTCTCCGCCACCATGCAATATCCCATTTTTTTATTGGAGGAAAATGGAATTCCCTTCCTCTTGGTACAGGCTCCTGTAGGTGCCGCCCCTGCCGCACAGATTCTGGATTGGCTCATTGCCCATGGCGTTAAAAAAGTCATCAGCAGCGGTTCCTGCGGTGTATTGGTTCATAAGGAGGAAGGCGTTTTTCTGGTTCCGAAAAAAGCTCTGCGGGACGAAGGCACTTCCTACCATTATCTTCCTCCCTCCCGCTTCGTGGACATAGAGGAAGCCCCAAGAAAGGCTATCGAAAAGGTTCTGCGCTCCCATCATTTGCCCTATGAAGAAGTAATTACCTGGTCCACCGACGGATTTTTCCGGGAAACCAAAGAAAAGGTGGAATATAGAAAGTCGGAAGGTTGTACCGTTGTGGAAATGGAGTGTTCCGCCCTGGCAGCCGTGGCAAAGATGCGGGATATTCAATGGGGTAGTCTGCTCTACACCGGAGATTCTTTGGCAAATGTAGAGGAACACGATATGCGTTCCTTCGGTATTGGTTCCCGGGAAATCGCCCTTCGTCTAAGCATTGAATCGGTTTTGGAAATGTAGAACTTCCATATTGTTAAGTGACAGCCTATCCAATTTTACAGACAGTGTCTACAAAAACCTTGGATAAGCGCATCATTCATCACTATTTGCTTCCTCCGAGAGTAACTTTCCGCCGTTCTCTAGAATCGTCAGCATTTCCCTCGGCGTCACCACATAGGGCTTCAGCGGGAAATGTTTGATATTTCCGGTCACCAGATAAGCGTCACTATCTTTTCTGGCTTCCATAGTGACCGCATATAAGATTACATCCTTCGGGTCGGGCAGGTTTTCCTCCAGCTTCTCCGGGACAAGGAACACACCACGCATCCGAATCCCATCCGTCACAGCTTGGATATCCTCTTCCTTAAAGGGGAATTTCTTCCGCCGCAGTACCTCTTCGTATTCAGTCATGATTTCATCGCTAAGGAGAGGAACAATGCTTCCCACAAGAGCCTGTTCCAGAACCGCTCCGGGCACGGAATCCCAGCGAAGAAGAGCGGAAACCAGTACGTTGGTATCTATCACAGCATATAGCTTCATACGTTATTTCCCATTCCTTACAACATCAATCTCCGCATTGATTTCATCCAGTGTCATGTCGGCTACACCGGCATTCTCCGCATCACTGCTCATGCGCTTCATGGCTGCAACAGCTGCAGTCGCCTTATAGTTCTCTTCCGGCAAAATCATGCTGAATGGGATACCGCGCACCTGCACAGAACGAGTCAGAAACATCCGGATTGCCGTGGGCAGGTCAAGGCCGAGCTGAGAATATACATCGGAAGCTTCCTTCCGAAGGTTGTCGTCTATACGAAGCTGAAGTAATCCATTTGCCATGCTTACACCTCCATCGAAATTTGCATTTGTTTGTAATGCAATCGTACTATATTTTTCTTAATAATTCAAGTGAATTACAAACTCATGCAAGCAGGAGTTCAAAGACTGTACTCTATCTTTCTTCTTCCACTAAAGTCAAGTTCGGGATATAATAATCCCCGACAAGCGCATATCGATTCTCGTTTTCCCGAAAATATTGTTTCAATTCGCTCATCACACTTCTCCATTCTGAAACTTTTCTTCGAAATATTATTTTTCCACGGAAAATCAAGGCTTTGCAACCGTCGGTTGTCAAATTGACAAGCCCTCTTTCTTCCCTGCAACCGGATTTTTTACTAGTATGGGAGACGTAAAGACGGAGTGAGCAAAGACATTTTCCAAAAAAGGAAAATCCGGTAAACACTGAAAATCATAAAAGGAGTAGAGTATGATACTGGCAGACAAGATTATAGAATTAAGAAAGAAAAATGGTTGGTCTCAGGAGGATCTGGCGGAGAAGCTGGAGGTCAGCAGACAGTCCATTTCCAAATGGGAGGGCGCCCAGTCCATTCCGGATATGAATAAGATTTTGAAGTTGTCCGAGGTCTTTTCCGTCAGTACGGATTACCTCTTAAAGGATGAGATTGAGCTGGACAGCCCGGGAGAAGATCCAAAGATTGATACGGAATCCTCCCTAAAGGAAGTTCCTGTTTCCATGGAGGAAGCCAATGCCTTTCTCGCGCACAAGAATCAAGCAGCTTCCCAGATTGCTCTGGGCGTATTTCTTTGTATCCTTTCCCCCAGCCTATTGATTGTTTTAAGCACTCTTCAGGAAAGTTCTCTTCTTCCTCTCTCAGAAGGAAAAGCCGTAGGTATCGGTGTGCTCTTCCTCTTTCTTTTAGCAGGAGCAGGAGTAGCCTTATTTATCAAAAACTCCATTGAAGGGGATCGATTCCATTATATAGAAAAAGAGCTTCTGAATACTGCTTACGGGGTAAATGGTATGGTGCAGGAGAAAAAATCCCGTTACCAGGGAACTTATACTTCTCAGATGATTTTAGGTATTTTTCTTTGCATCATTGCGGCAAGTCCCATCTTTATCAGTATGATTATTTATGGAGAAGATGATCTCCATACCGCTCTTGCCGTGCCTTTCCTTCTGCTTTTTGTGGCCGTTGGCGTGTTTCTAATTGTCAAAACGAATATTATTTGGGATGCCTTGAATATGCTTTTAGAGCAAGGGGATTATAGAAGGGAGAAAAAGATGGATGAGCATAAAAATGAAACCGTCGGACAAATTTACTGGTGCTTGGTAACCGCTATCTATCTTGGCTACAGTTTTATTACCCGGCGCTGGGACATCAGCTGGATTGTTTGGCCGGTAGCCGGAGTGGGCTACGGTGCAGTATGCGGCATTGTCAAGTCCTTTAGGGCGAAGATTTAGTGCCTTGTCTAAATAGCTCTTCTTTGAAAATATACTGATTCGAGAAAATCTCATTTTTCATCCCGTCTTCAGTCTATATTCTTTTCTAAAAAGCACCCCCGAAATGCTTTTCTCCAAAGTATTGGCTTAAAAGTATTCCGGGGGTATTTGTTTCCCTAAACGATATTAATTACTTTCACTATTGCTTCCCTGTCCGCTGGGTGGCTCCGGTATAGCCAACTCATTCCCATTGGCATCTGTCGGCTTCTCAGGTGGCTGCCCCATACCATCACCACCGGGAGCTCCGCTTGGAGGAGTACCGTTTCCACCGCCAAAGCTCATACCGCCACTTTGTTCACCTATGGTATTTTCTCCTGCAGAAATCGTGATTTCTTCGCTGTTGCTTCCAGCACTTACGGTGTAGGTCTCTCCTGTCACAAGCTTGTCAGAGGAAAGAAGCACTGCCGTAAAATCGTTGGTCGGTGTGTAGCTAAGCACTACATTCCCACTCTTGTCTGTTACCTTCACCTCTGTTCCGCCACTTACTGCAGTAGAGTAGAACACATTGATAAAGTTCTGGGTAGAACTGCTGTCGAAGGATTTAAACATTTCCTGCACACCGGTGCTGACAAAAGTTCCGCCGGTAATCGTTGCCTTTCCGTTATAGTCTAAAGCTACATCCGGCCCTGAAGCAGGTCCGGAAACATTTAAGGTGCCGCCTTCGATATATACCTGACCGTTGGAGTCAATACCATCTCCGCCTGCTGTCACATTTACCGTACCGCCTGTAATACGGAAATAGGTATCCGCCTGATTTTCCTCTCCGTAAGCTTCTTTTTCCTCATCTGTAGCGCTGTCATCAATCAAGCCACGGGCATTGATACCATCATTGCTCGCCACGATGTCAATGGTTCCGCCGTTAATATCAATGGTAACAGCCTCCAGACCTTCTCCAACCTTCTCCATCTTAATAGTTCCGCTGTTGATGACCAAGGCTCCGTCTGTGGTAATACCGTCATCCTCTACATTGATGGTGATATCCGCATTTTCAATGGTAACGGAATCGGTTCCCTTGATGGCCTTTCCTACCGATTCGATATTCAGCTTTCCACCTAAGATAATGAGATTGTCCTTTGCCTTAAGGGCTGTTGCATAGTTGGAGCTGATATTCAAAGTTCCGTTTCCGTTAATGGTCAAATCCTGCTTTACAAAGAGGGTCGCATCCGGCTCATCCTCTCCCTCCGCGTAATTATATGTTGTGCCATCTGTTATGGTGTTGGTAGTGCCGTCCACTAAGGTCAACACAATCTTACGTCCGGTAGCTGCGTTAATGACGGAGGAAGTTGTATTTGTGATGTTTACGCCGTTGAAAACGATGTGTACCAGGTCTTCGTCTCCCACCTCCGTAATGATCTGTCCGTTGAACTCTCCGCTAAAGACATAGGTTCCGGCCTTGGTAATGACAATATTGCCATCCGTATAGCTTGCGCCCTCACCGGTAATCTTGGCATTTCCGCTACTCAACTCAATCTTGGTATCGGAGTCGGAATAAGAAGTATTTAAGTCTTCCTCGGAATAACTTGCCGTTGTTTTTGTGGAAGTGTTCGTTGCCACCGCCTCTGTGCTCTAGTCGGTAGTTGCTGCCGCTGTTGTAGCAGTCTTTGCATTGGAACATCCTACGATGGCCATACTCACCACCATTGCCGCCAGCCATATACTCATTTTATTTTTATTCTTTTTCATACTGTCCTCTTTTCTGTGATTGGGTTGCTCTTTACACGCCCTACTATCGCAGAAACTTATGTTTAACTTGTGTATGAAATGTGTAAAATGTATGAAATTGCATTTTATTGCATTTTTATTCACACCTTTTGTCTTTCTACATTTCACGCTAAAAAAGCTAGAAAAAGAGCCTCTAACCAATTCTTTCTCTAGCTTTTTAAAAATCAAAATTTTACTTTCACACTTGATAAGCTTTTGTACAATTTATATATAGCACAATTCTAAAAGTGTATTATTGATTATTTAAGAATTTGCTTCAATTTTATCCGCATGAACTTTAGGAATAGTAATTGTCTGCCCCATTGTCGCTGTGTACGAATATAGCCCTTGAGCCACACCATAAATTGTTAATATATCATCTTCCAGTATCCTACTAGAACTAAGAGCCTGATTATATTCTATGTACAATACATGATTATAATCTTTATTCACTGCAAATCTCATAGCATTAATTCCTGAGGATGATTCAACTACCTGCAAAACTTTTCCAGTGAATTTTACTTTTTGATTAATAAAATCATCTGGATTTCTAGCAAGTTGGTCATAAGAAATCCCAGTATCATAACCAATTCTTTCTTGTTCTTCTGCTTGTGATTGCGCAATCCTATCTGCTTCGGCTTGTGCCTCAGACTCAGCGATACTTTCTTCTCTAGCTTTTGCTTCAGATTCTGCGATACTAGCTGCCTCAGATTCAGCATATGATTCTGCTAATGCGTTAGCTTCTTTTAACCTAACCTCTGCTTCGACTTGTGCTAGCTCTTCATATGGAGACATTGATTCTTTATACTGCTCCATTTTTAATTTATACTCTTCCATTTCATTACGATAAGACTCATAACTAGACTTTTCAGCCTCATAAGACTCTTTCCAATTCTCCGAAGATTTTGGAATAATCGCTAGTAAAAGTATAAATGCAAAAAAAGATATTAAAACAATTTTTAAAATTCTAGAAATCTTACCTTGCTTTTTCTGCTCATCCATACACGCTCTCCTCTAAATTTATTTTTAATAAAATATATTATATAGCATACTGTAAATAATTTACAAGAGGTAAAATAAGCATGGATGAATCTTCTAGTAATATATACCATTCTTTGTATTAATTAAATCCGTGTAAGAATGACAGAATAACTAAATTTTAAATTTAATAAATGATCTTGGACACAAATCCTATGACAGTATATTTTAAGAGCATTTATATACGAGCAAACAGTTTCTTATCCAATATTTCTTCTAGCTTGCCTGCTAAGCCTTCCTCTTCGAAAGCACTCTTCGGTTTCCCTGGGTTCCACACAGTGCTTCCCTTTTTCTGCCAGAATTTCTTTAATCCTAAGATAGTCTTCCAGAAGTTCTACTTCCCCTGTAAAAAGCAAATAATCATTCTTATACAGTACGGAATCCAAAATCTTAGATGTGCTGTTCTTCTTGTAAAGGCTAAAGTGGGGCGAAAAACGTACTTTACTTCCCATACCCTCATGGAGTTGAAAATCCACAAATCCTATTTCCGTATAAGGAATCCTTCGGCTTTCCCCCTTATGGTAGAGAAGCACAATCTCCTCTTCATACAGAATTGCTTCCACAATATAAGTAAGAAAGAAATATTTGTAGATATCCCATACGCAAAAGGCAGAATACATAGTGAGCAGCCCATACGGAAGCCACATACTCTTATCTAAGCCTAATTGCCTATAAACCAGAAAAAATATTCCTAGTAAGAAAAGTAGGCCAAAGAAAGAAGAAATCGGACCGGGCGAATAGTATCTAATTTGCCAGTGGCAGGATCCATTTTCATCTAAATAAGTATTTGACTTTATTTTCCACATGAAGCCACTACTTTCTCCAGCTACTTTTATTGCTCTTCATACACAATGACATAGGCCTTAACCTGGTCACTGCCCTTAACAATGGAAAGAGGAACCTCTGCAATAGCCTTTCCGGTCTGCCCCTTGTAATACTCGTTTCTATCTTCTGAGGAATAAAAATACATAGCTGCAGAATAAACATGCCCTGCTTCCAAATCGATATCAATACTAAGCTTTTCACTGACCAAATTCTTATTGCCTGTAACGCCTGCCTCTGTAGAGCGGAAAATACCTTCCAATTTATGCTGTCCCGGCTCCAACGCTACGATAGTCTGCATGTATTCTCCCTGCGTATGGGAAAATGCGGAAAGACTGTTTCCGTCAATAGCAACATGATCGCAGTACAAATGTAAGAGTGCCTTATAAGCATTATCCGCATTAAATTGCTGTTCCCCTGCCTTACGCTTTTTTTGAAAGCTCATCATAACAACAAATAAAACTGCCCACACAACTACCACACCGGCTACAATCATAATAGTCTGATTCATCTTGTTTTCCTCCTTAAGCTGCTACAAATATTGATAAACAGTAACGTTTACTTCTTCTCCATAATCTCACTTACGGGATAGGAAAAACTTGCAATCCTATACACCAAAAACTATTATAATTTCATCATCTAAGAAGTCAATTAGCTTCCGTAAAAGATTAAGATTTCTCTTGACAGGTATTAATATTCTGCTTACAATTCTTAAGGATTAAAATTAATATTTCCCTTTTTAAGGGAACAAACAAATCACTTTAATTTTTAGGGGGAAGTAAAATGAACCAGCAAACCATGACTATTATCGTTACTCTTGTCTGCTTAGTAATGTGCGTAGGGCAGATTCTTATGATTAAACAAGCTCATGAAAACGGAACAAGCGTACGCATTCGTCCATTGCAAATTATAGCATGCGCCGTTGTAGCAGTTATGGGTATTTATTCTTTGATTACCGGAAACTACTTCTGGGGCTAAAGACGGCGCTACAGCATTATAGGCAATCAGCTTTAAGAACCGTATAATTTTAGAGTAATACGTCTTCAAAAAAAGTATTGCTTCTACAAAATATTTATAGAAAATCGGATGGTGAAAATTCACCGTCCGATTTTTTAAACTCTCCCTTTAGCCTTGACAAATCTCTTTCTTTTACATAGAATTTACGGACTAAGAACTATACAATATCTATTGAAGAAGACACAATAAAAGAGTTTGCAAAACGAAGATTCTCAGAAAAGGAGTTTGGAGCGATGGCATTATTTTCAGGAACAGATTTAGTCTTATATTTTTTCTTTTACGGTTTTTTAGCCTGGCTTACTGCTACTATTTTTGTAAGCTTAAAGGAACAGGGCTACAGAAATTTCGGGATTTTAAATCTTCCGATCTTGGTTCAGCCTGCAATTATGATGATTTTCCTGATTATCCTTTCCTCCAGGAAAAATGTTAGTACTCCGGGCTTGCTGTTTATGACCTTTCTTTATGGTATCTTTGTCGACAAAATAGCCTTATTCTTTCTGCACAAGTTTTATCAAAATAAAAATAAGCCTATAGATTTTCCAAAAGGAAACCTGAAAGCTTCTACGATTTCTTCTTTATTTCTTACTCTTCTCGGATATATTTTATTAAAGAGTTTCCACCCTATCCTTTTTTCTGTTGTCTCCTTGCTTCCACTTTCTCTCCTTCGTATTCTGGCTTCTTTACTATTGATTTCCCTTGTTTCCGATATCGTCTTACTTTATCTCCTTCCCAGAAAATACTATATAAAACGGGAAGAAATTTTAGCACAAAATAGAAAACTTCGCTTAGGAGAGTGGATTTCCCGGGGAATTTGGAAAAGAATTTACCGCCAATATCCGAGTCTTTTGACAAATGGTGAAGAGGACTCTACGGAAAATGGAGCCTTTCCATCTACAGGAATCGCTGCATCCGATCATTTTTTGCAACAACAAGGAATTGTCTTTGCTGAAGGGATTCACTTTTATAAACTGATTTGGATGCTTTTGATTAGCTCTTTTATGGGCGATATTATTGAAACTGTCTATGTCTTCCTTACAGCACATGTCTTGATGCGGCGTTCCAGCTTGGTACTAGGCCCATTTAGTCTTGTCTGGGGACTGGGAGCTGTCATCTTGACCATGGTGCTGAGTAAGGTCAAAAAGCAAAACAATTTTTCCATCTTCATTGCCGGTTTCTTCTTTGGTGGAGCCTTTGAATATCTCTGCTCCGTATTCACTGAAGTTTTCTTCGGCATGAAGTTTTGGGACTATTCCTACATGCCCTTTAACATAGACGGAAGAACCAATCTCTTATTTATGTTCTTTTGGGGAATCGTTTCCGTGCTTTGGTTTCATTACGCCTATCCCCCTATTTCTCGATTTATTGAAAAGATACCGCCTATCCTGGGTTCCGTGCTGGCAATAGCCATTGCTCTTTTTTTCCTCTCCGATTCTATGGTTACCGCCATGGTCATGATAAGAGCCACGGATCGGAAAAAACATCCGGAAGCAAGAAATGTTATAGAAAAATTTGTGGATCAGGAATATCCGGAAAATGTAGTCCGTACACTCTGGCCAAATATGAATTTTCTTAGTGAATAGGCAATGGCTTATCCTAGCCATTAAAAATAAACTTTGGACTGTACTATAAATGTACTCTTACTCCACCGCCTTTACAATTTCCAAAATCTCCTCTTCCGTCATCGGCTTCTCCTGTGCTTGTACCGCATAGCTGAAGCCATTTTCTTCCCATAATGCTAAGGAATTTGTTCCGGCTTCACCCTTTAAAGTGACTTTCCTTCCTTCGAAATTCACTTCTCGGATGTCCGGATACTCCGTAAAATCTCCACTGATATCCCCTTCAGCTCTTGCTTTTCGGATGGAGTATCCTACCGCAAATGGCTCTTTCTTAGAATAAGCCACTTCAATCATACCCTCTCCGATTACGCTAATGGTTTTTTCGGTATAAGGAGCTTTTCCCTCCGGAATACGCATGGTAAAACCGGTAAGCTCTGTAGCCTGCTGCATTGACTCAACTTCTTCTACGCTTCGTCCCTTGGCGGTTATACCGGCAGAGTTCTCTTTCAGCTCTCCGCCCTCTGCTGCAAATTCTTTCGCTCCCTCGGGCATCTCTGCGGACTTTTCGTCCTGCACTCCCTCCAGCATTACAGAGCTTGGTTTGGCTGCTCTCGGAGCGAAAAACATGAATACTCCGATATAGCAAACAAAGCAGGCAGCGGCTATGGAAGCAGTAAATCCTAAAACCCGAGGAAGGGTAATAAATTTCCTCTTCTTAGCTTCCTGCATTTTGATAATCTTTTTTTCTTTTCCTATGCTTTCTTTTTCTACGCTATCTTCTTGCCTTTCTCTTACCGGATCCTGTTCATCCTTCTTTTGGTAAAATGCCTCCGCTTCCAGAATATATTGGTCATTTACCTCTGTCATTCCCCGAAGCAGTCGCTTGCTGTCCTCTTTCATAAACGATATCCCTCCTGCTCTAAGAAAAGCTTAAGCTGCTCCCGTGTGCGGCTTAAACTCATTTTCACCTTACTAAGACCAAAGCCGGATTCCTCCGCAATTTCCGATACGGAATCCATAAACCAATATCTTCTCATAAAAATATTTCTGCTCTCGGGCTTCAATGTATGCAAAAAAGAGTCCATAAGTTCCGACAGCTCATTACCCTCTCCCGGAATCGGTGCTTTATCCGGAAGGACTTCCGACAGCTCTTCCAGCACCACCGGAACTTCTCCTCCCCCACGCTTTTCCGCATGTAAACTGTCATAGCGGTCTAACGAAAGATTCCGAACGATCTTCGACAAAAAAGCCGGCAGATTCTCCGGCTGTTTCGGTGGAATGGCATTCCAGGTTTTTAAATAAGTATCATTCTCACACTCCTCCGCATCCGCCATGATTTTTAAAATCCCATAGGAAATGGAAAGGAGTAAGCGGCTGTATTTATTTTTGGTTTCTAAAATCGCAGTCTCCGCCCTTTGAAAATACAGGGTAATAATCTTTTGGTCTTCCATCCTTCTGAATCCTTATCTATGATTTTACATTCCTAAAGCTATATTCCAAATGCTTCATTTCCCAATCTCGGCTTCAAATACGTTTTATTCCTTACTTTCTATCCATTCATTTATCTGCGTCTTATAATCCAGCGCATTACCCAAGTTAAAATCACCCATAGCAGTGCACTGACAGCACAAATCATAATCCACGCTCTTTGTTCATTCATAAAAGGCAGAGGCACATTCATGCCGAAGAATCCTGTGATAACCGCAAGAACACTGAGTAAAATCTCAAAAATAGTTAAAGTACTCAGGTTGTTATTTAAGTCGTTATTTAAAACATTGTTGTAGGAATCCAACAGTTGGCGGGCAACGCTGGAAAGTAAGTCCGTCATGGACACCAGCTGTCTGGCCTCCACCATGGCATCATCAAATTGCGCAGACTCCTCTTCATTAAAACTACGATAAATGGCATGAGCCTGGATATGCTCCAGCAAAAGACGATTTTGCGTAGCGGCGGATCGTAAATAAATCATGCCCACCTCCAAGTCGGAAAGAGCATAGAGGTTCTTCTTCGTGGTTTTCTGCCGAAGCAAATGGTTAATCTCATCCTTCTGCTTATCCAAACGCTCAATAATCGGATAATAAGCATTGGAAATCATTTCCAAGCTTGCAAAGAGTAAGGTATAAATCGATAGATTCTCTTTGCCATCCACATACTCGCACATTTTCTGGATGATATATACATTGTCCTCATTACTGATGGTCACCAGTCGATTTTTTTGCACAATAAAAGTCAGAGGAACCGTCTCATAATATTCCTTATCCTTTTCCAGATCCAAAACACTGTAAATGAAGGTAACGGTTCCGTCCTCCCGATCATAATCCATGTGGGCATGCTCATTTTCATCCAAAGCATACTCCAGCGTTTTCGGATCAATATCATATTCCTCGTATACTTTGGAATGCTTTGTAATTTCATCCGAGTTAATATTAATCCATGTATTATCGTTGCTTAGCTTTTTCGTAACAAGCATATTTTCCCCTATTTCTACTCTAAAAATCAGGAATTCTATTGCCCCTCTTCACGCTTTAAGGCTTGCTTAATTTTTCCCGACATTTCCTATCCGCTGTCCGGGATAGGACAAAAACATTTTTATACCTCCCTATTATACGCCAAAATCCACATCTTCTGTAGACAAAATTTCCGCCTTGCCTTAGCTCCCTTCTTCCATCAAGACGGAGAATAGAAAGGAAAGGTCACAATCATGAATTTATTTTTTTACACAATGAAAACAGGCCACTGTTTCCACCCTTTCCACGGAGACCGCTGTATAGCTTTCCATAAGCCGCTTTCTTAAGCTCTCTTCCGTTTCAAAGGGCGGTGTAAATAGTCCTTTCGGCACATAGATATGCTTTGCAAACCAATCCGCTCTCTTAACGCCTCCTTCCACATAGAAACAGCCGCAGAAAATTCCTCCCGATTTCAATACACGGAATACCTCTTGATAAGCCGCTTCTTTATCCGGAAAAACATGGAAGCCATTCATGGACAAGACGATATCAAAGCTTTCCTCCGGGAAAGGAAGGGCACCCACATCTCCCTGTTGAAAATGAATATTTTCGATACCTGCTAAAGCTGCCCTCTCCTTTGCCGGCTCCATCATTTCCGGCGCATAGTCCATACAGACAATCTCTGCATTAGGAAGCCTCTTATATAAGGGAAGCGTCATGATTCCCGTACCCACAGGAATTTCCAAAAGCCTTCCGGAAAAGTCCTTAGGAATGGAGGATAAGACCTTATTCCGATAATAAAGATTTTTCTCCTTGTCCATGTTCCATACCAAACGGCATAGAAGCTTGCCAGCAATATTTCCATAGGTCATCATTCCGTCATAAAAGCCGGTATGATTGCCAACGGATTGATAGGCATTTTGAATTTCTTCCTTTCGACTCATCTTCTCCTCCTTACATGGAAAATTATAATAAACTTAAGATTCCTTCACCAGCTTTCCTGTCATTCTGTCAATCGTCATGCAAAGCATATTGACTCTTGCCCCGGCTTTTTCTATTTCTTTCTCTATAGACTCCTTCGTCGGATAGAATTTTTCCGCCAGCTTTCTGCATTGTTCTATAACCTTCTCCTGATTCTCTACAGCTTCCACTCGTCCAAGGCATAGCACGGAACGAATATACCAAGGCCATTCTCCTTCTTTTTTGAATCCGGAGTCCATGATGGTGAAGCAAACCTTATTGTTTTTAGCAAGCAGATCCAATTTCAATCCTTCTTTCGCACCGTGAAAATAGAGCTTTCCGTCTTCCTCATCATAAAACTGGTTTAAAGGAATAGCATAGGGATAGTCATTTTCCCCATGAAAAGCCATGACTCCTCTGGGAGCTTCCCGTAAAACTTGAATACACTCTTCTTTAGAAATTTCCTGCTTAAACCGCCTCATTGTTTTAAATTCTTCCATTGTTTCTCCATTTCTCTCAAAACTCTTTTTTACATCCACACTTGTTCTTGCCTAATAAGAAAGCAAAGATTACTATAAGAACATTATACCGTAGTTATTATAGTTTGTTATTATGAAAATGAAGTCTCTCCCACGAAAGGATTTATAAAAATGAGTCATGCTTCCAGATACCTCGCCCGACTTGCTCTGATTTTCCTTCTCTTCATTATGATGTCCTGTACAAAGCAGAATCAAGAAGGGAATACTGTAGATAGTTCTTCGAAGGTCTCTTCAGAAAGCATAGAGAGCAGTTCTGTGGATTCCAAAGAAATTAACCCGGAAAAGAGTTCTGCGGATTCCAAAGAAATGAGTAAGAATAGTATCTCGACAGGTAAGGAATCATCAAGCGAAGAAACTACCAAGCCCCCATTGGAAAGCTTAAGCGAAAATCAAGTACAGGCTATCCAAACTGCAAAAGACTATCTTGATACTATGCACTTATCCCAAACAGAATTATCGCAAATGCTTTCTGTAGAGAATATCGATTCTGAAGATGCAAAGTTCGCCCTAGAGTATCTGAGTATAGATTGGAATCAAGAGGCACGGAAGAAAGCCAAAGAATATTGCAAGCATAAAATCGGGTTTTCCAAAGAGAAATTAAAAGCACAGTTGCTTTTCGACCACTTCACGGAAGAGGAAGCGGATTTTGCCGTGAGCCATATTAACGTGAACTGGATAGAGCACGCTGAGATTGTTGCAAAAGAATACATGGAAGACGGAGTGAGCTCCAAAGAAGATTTAATAGATGCCCTGATGAATGAAGGATTTACGAAGAAAGAAGCGGAGAAGGCAACAGTGAAAGTAGGTCTAAAATAGGCCGTAATCTACCACTTCACAGTCTAGAGACTTACTGTTCCCCTAAGTGCTGTAGATATCTCTTCTGTGCCCAACAGTCAATGCAAGGATAATCAGCTCTTGATCTTGTATAAGACAGAGTAAACGATAATCTCCGATTCTATACCGCCATTGTCCACTTTTGTTAGCGGTAAGTCCCTTTCCATGAGCTCTCGGATTTTCACAATTTTGCAAATTTTTTACAATCCACGATTTGATGATCTGTTGCGTGTATTTATCCAGTTTTTTGAACTCTTTATCGAATCGAGCAGTTGTTTCTACATGGTAGCTCATAGATTCAATTCCTTCCAGAGTTCCTCAATCGGTCTGGACTTACATCCATTATTCTTATATTCCTGATAGGCTTCATTGGCAAGACTGATATCATACTCCTCTTCAATACGTTCAAATAATGCCCTTTTGAAAGCCTCTCCTAAAGACATTGCATGAAGCTTTGCATAGCTTTCTGCAAGCGCTTTTTCTTCCTCGTTCATTCGAATTGAAAATGCCATGATTTTACCTCTATTTCAAAAATTATTTGCTGTACTATTCAAGCAAAGAATACACAAACCTTATATGTAGTACATTATACTACTCTACTTATTTATTATCAACTCTAAATAGATTCTGTTATAATCTTTTCAAAAAGGAGGCGTTATGGCTTGTCAATGGAAAAACAGCAGTATGGAAATGATTTCCTACCACGATAAAGAATGGGGCGTTCCCACCCATGAGGATCAAAAGCTCTTTGAGTATTTGCTTTTGGAATCCATGCAGGCCGGACTTAGCTGGGCCTTGATTCTTCGAAAAAGAGAAACCCTTCGAAGCTGTTTTGCAAACTTTTCCCCGGAAAAGGTCGCAGCATTCACGGAAGAAGATATTGAAAGAATCATGCATACGGAAAATATGATTAAGTCGGAGAGAAAAATCAAAGCCATGATTCAAAACGCCAAGGCATTTTTAGCCCTGCAAAAGGAAGAGGGTAGCTTTGATAGCTATCTTTGGAAGTTTTCCGGCGGAAAGAGTCTTTGTTATCAAGGACATGAAAAGGGGGAAATGCCGGCGAAAAATGCTCTTTCCGAGGCAATCAGTAAAGATTTAAAAAAACGGGGCTTTCAGTATACCGGCCCCGTCATTGTCTATTCATTTTTACAAGCCTGCGGTGTCATTAACGACCACGAGGAAGACTGCCCCTGTTATCAGGCACTCCGTAAGGCTTATCCTTATCAAGAGGTGGAGGAGACATTTTCTTACTAAAGCAATATAGCTTGCTCCAGCAAGGTATCCTCCTCATATCCATAGGCAAAAATTCTGTCATAGATCCTCTCTTGCCATTCAGCGGAGAAACTGCCATCTTCATTAATGAAAAAATCGGCACTTAAGAAACGAATAATCATAAACTCGGAAGTTTTTTGTGCAAATCCGTCTCCCCTACTAAAGTCAATACCGACTCCTGTATTTCTGGTCATGGCCGCCTCCAGGATAGGAAGGGTCAATTCATTTGCAGGAATGCTCATATCCGGAAAATCAAAGAAGCCGCCCTTTTCCTTGGTATAAATACCTAAGTTGGAAATGGTGCCGTTGGTCACCATTTTCACTCTTCGAATAGCGCTTAAAGGGATGCTATGCTTTGCTCCTGTGATAAATCCTTTTGAAAGACGGATCTCCTTTTCCTTTAAATTAAAGCCGATGTGAAGATCCAGGCTATCGATGCTATTGGGAAATTCAGCCCCCAGCTTATTTCTTGCAAATGCAAGTAAGAGCGTCTTGGTTTCCGCGATATTATGCCCTCTACCATTTGCCTTGGTATCTGTCTCTAAATCCGGAAGACTGATATTTTTCCCCTGAAGATCCCTAAAAATCAGAGAATAGAGCATATTGGAGTTACAATATCGCATGGGAAGAATGGCTCCCACCTCGGAAAAAGAAAGAGTAAAGGGCTTCTTCCCCTCTACGGAAATTCCATCTTTCGTAATGCTTAACTTCCGTCCTCCATCATCAAACACCGCTGTACGATCTCCCAAAACACTTCTCATTGTTTTTCCTCCTAATCTTATCTTGCATATCCCTTATACATTTTGTAAACTTAATTTGTTTATAAAATAATATTCATTTTACAAAATATAAGTTAATAATAGCAAGAGGAAAATCCATGAAAATTACCAAAATCCAATGTCCTAACTGCAATGGTCAATTATCCGTTCCTGAGGGAATGAAGGAAGGATTTGTGCAGTGTAAATTCTGTAATACCAAGGTCTATTTGGAGCCTCATAAGCCGGATATTACCCAAAATATCACCATAAAAAATGTGAATTATAATAAGGAAAGAACTGCCACAAACAACGTACGAGGCAAATACCTTTTGCAAAGCTGTGCAGTGGGCACTGTAGTAGTGGTAATGTCAATCCTTCTGTTTGTTTTACTAAGAACAGTCTTTTCTCCTAGCGGTATAGAGCTTCCCACCGACCAATATCGCAGTACTGTGCAGGATCCGGTAGTGATTTCCTTTGTAGAAAAAGCATTTTCCAAAAATCTTTCTCAAGTTACAGGGGAAGACTATAGTTCCTTAAAGTTCCTGTCCATTTCAAAAGATATAGCGGAAGAAAATTGGTGTTTTTCCTATGCCGAAAAGCTGGATGAAGAGGGAAATCCCATGGAAGAAAAGACTCTTTATTTTTCTGCTACGGAAAGTATTCCTCGGCAGGAGATTCAGCCCTTCACCGGTTTGGAGAATCTGGCACTGGGAAAAGACCTGGACTTCGATAGTGACAGTCAAGACAATCAAGATTTAAAGAATCTAAAAGAGTTAAAATACTTTTCTGCTATAGGAAGCAACTCGGAAAGCTTCAGAGAGCTTTTGCTAAGCTTGGCAAATCCGGAACAAATGCTCGGTCTTAGCGGTATTTACCTGCGCGACGACATTGTTCCCTACAGCATTTCCTCTGACAAAACAAAAGATATCACGGATATTTTCACACCATTTTCTTCCCTGAAAAGCCTTTCCATCAGGGTGGATTCTGACTATGAAGGGGGGCTGCTTTTTTTAAGACACTTTCCTAACTTAGAGAATTTATCCCTTTATACCTCTGCGGATTTAGCTCCTTTAGCCACTTTAAGCAATTGTAAAACTCTGAGTCTGTCGGGTCCCTCTGATACCCCCTTGGAAAATATCTCCGTCCTCTCCGGCATGCCCCAGATAGAGAATCTCAGATTATCCCATGTAATGTCCGTAAAGGATTTAAACTTTACCCAAAATATGCCTAATTTAAAGTCTCTGGAGCTCGAGAGCGTACCGATACTCTCTTTGGACGGTTTAGCCAATCACCCCTCATTAAACACACTTTCCATTGATGACTGCTATGAATTAACGGACGGAAAGGCTATTGCCGGTCTCAGCGCTTTACAAAGCCTGCACCTTGGCGGTCGCGGGCATGGCTGTTACATACCGGATTTGCAAAATTTAACCGCCTTGGAAGACGTGTTTTGCGGATCGAGTGATCTCAAGCATTTTGCTCATATGCCTTCGATTAAGAGCCTCTACTGTGTTTTGAATGGATGGAATATTAGCGCCGAGTCCCTTCGCGGTATGAACTCATTAAACACTCTAGTAGTTTCCGGTTCCTTGGATTATATTTCTAACGACTGGGAAAATGTTTTAGCAGGCTTACCAAACCTTGAAAAAATGAGCATTCTGGGAGAATCTTTAGACCTCCTAAAAGACTATCATGGACTTTTTTCCGGCATTAAAGTAAAAGAACTGATTTTTGACGAAAATCTTATTGGTCCACCTGAAACGCCTGATATTTCCCTATCCCTTAGTAAAATGGAAGATAACAACGCTACGGAGACCTTGATTCTCACGCAAGCAGAGCTTAAAAACCTGGATGATAATTCCGACAATTTTACGGTCAATGCCAAAGTCTTTCTTTCCCATTTTAAAGCGATAAAGAAGCTTGGGCTTCGTGGAAATAAGCTGGAGAATCTGGATTGTTTAGAGGGACTCACCGCTCTGGAGGAGCTGGATATTTCCGATAACTATATTACCGATATCAGTGCACTACGGAATTTACCCAATCTGAAAAAAGTAAAGCTATCCGGAAACTCCATTGTAAATCCGGAGCTTTTACCGGATAGTGTGGAAATTGTAGAGGAATTCTAAAAATATTTTGCTACTCCTCATCCGAATCATAATTCGTAGTTTCCGCTATATCCTCTTTCATCGCCAAAATACTTCGGCTCATACAGAAAAATACAGATTAATACAGTAAAGCAATTGCCTCTTTGATGCAATCTTCGCAGCTGCAAAGAGGCTTTTCTTTGCCTATGCCTCTTAAATCCTTGCAAATGCTGGCTCCGCAGCGCTCAACAAAATCCTGAAAAAGATGGGCGGCCTCCACCTGTACCATAGGATTTCCTTTATTTTTCATAGCTAAAACAAGGTTCACTCCAATGAGGGCTCCGCAGGTCCCCTCTAAGGTTCCTAAGCCCTCAATAAGCCCTGCAGAGAGAGGAAGCAGAAGCTCCTCGGGCAGATTAAATTCCTCTTGATATGCAAGTAGCACCAGCTGTCCGCAATTCTTTCCAGACACTAAGCCTTCCATAGCTAGTGACTGTTTTTCTTCTAATGATTGTTTCATGATTTCTCCTATTCATTGAAAAGAAGGTTGATCGGAATTTTCTTCTTCCTTTGACGCCAAAATACTTTGGCTCAGCCCCGGAATACTATTCAAGTACAACGTTTCCTGAATGGCTTTCCAATCCTCCTCTCCAATCAACACCGCATTTTTACCTCTATTATTGATAATCGTAATTGGCTGAGAAAATTCATTTACTTCTGAAACAATCTGATTAAGCTTTGCTCTTGCCTTGGTAATATTAATCGAAGTCATTGCTTATCCCCTTGTATTCTTATCTCATCCTCTACCTCTATAAGCTCATGCGCTTTTCCCTTGCCCTCACACAATTCCTTTATGGATTTTTTCAGCGAACGCATATTGCTTTCTGAATAGAAGGGGTCAATACTTCGTCGTCCTATCTCATAAATTTGCTCTAAAGTGATTCGCTCCGTATTCTTCTCAACAGGAAAGTCTTCAAATCCGGAAAGACTGACCAGCCAATAGCTTTTATTCTTCGCCGGAAATGCCTTTGCTTTTTCCAATAATTCTTGGTAAATGGCCGCATCTGTTTTTTGATTTCTCCACTTTACCTCAGCAAATAAATAGCTGTCCTTGCCATCAAAAGCAAGTAAATCAATTTCAGATTCCTTTTTTCTGATTTTGTCTGTTCCCCACCAGTTCCCATAATCTTCCGGTAGGAAGTCCAACTTTCCTTTTTTCAGCCTTTGTTCAAAATACTCTATGACAATCTGTTCAAATACAGCCCCCATATATTCATTGAGTTTTGGCTTGATCTGCTTCTCGTATACAAGCTCTCCCAAATCCATATTGAGTAAGTTTAAATTCTTCTGCACAAAACAGTACCAAAAGCGAAACATCGTATCCTTGATCCGATAAATAGGGCGCTTACTTTTACGGTCTAAAACCGGTGTTTTCTTCTCAATGATTCCAAGCTCCAATAAAGAATTCAGATAATGACTTAGTCCCCCGCTTTGCATATTCAATTTCGTTGCCATTTCATTTAACTTGCTTGCCCCTGCCGAAATTACAAAAAGAATATCATTGTAAAGCTTGGGTTGTCTCAACTCCTGCTTTAAGAGATTATCAGGCTCTTCAAACAGCCTTCCGTTAGGCTTCAGAAAATTACGAATAATGTTGGTTTTTAAATCTACATTTTCATCAAAGAAGCTTAAGTATTCCGCAATTCCCCCGGTGATTCCATAGACAATTGCCTTATCTCTATAACTATAGGAAGGGACAAACTCTGCCGCTTCCAAATAGCCAAAGGGCTGAACCTTTAACTGGCTGGTTCGACGTCCGTAAAGCGGACTTTTGTAGCCCAGTACCTGATTTTCCATAAAACTCATGGATGAGCCGCACAAAATCAAGAAGAGCTTGCTCTTCTCCCTATACTCATCAATTAGTTTTTGTAATAGGGAAGAAATATGCTCCGCACTTTGGGCTAAATAGGGATACTCATCGATGACAAAAACAATTCTATGCTCTTCCGCGTAGGCAAACAAATAGCGAAGGGCTGCCTCAAAATCCTGAAAATCCGGAAGACCCTTTAGATTCCCGCAAGCTTCATAGATGGCTTGTGACAAAAGGCTCAGGTTGATAAGTGCATTGGATTCCAGTGCCACAAAATAATAGCCATCTTTTCTTTTTAAAAATTCTTTAATCAGGTAGGTTTTCCCTACTCGTCTTCTTCCATAAATAACCGATAAAGCGAATTTGCCTTTCCCGTATTCTTCTTCTAATTCTTTTAACTCAAATGTTCTTCCTATAAAGCGCATAAAATCACCTCCTGAAAACGAGATATCGCGTATACTCATGATACTCTCCAGGAATATTATAGAATGCAATATCGTAATATGCAATAATATACTTTTGCATATTACGATATTGTATTTTTACTTAGCAGGATACCTCCGCTCTGTTTTTATTTTACAAGAAATACTTTGCCTCGCCAGTCACTACTTCTTCTCCAAAATCTCTATCGGCTTCCCCTCATATAAATAAATCATGCCGTCGTAGCGCTGAACTGGCGCACTCTTCACCCGATAAGAATTCGGGAAAAATCGCATAACAAAAGAGTATCCCTCTCCCAGCTGTAACATTTTCATAGGCGTATGAATCAGCTGATAGACTTTACTTTTCTCGTCTGTAATACTTGAAAAATACAAGGCATATTGCTTTCCCTTTGCAAATCTTGCCTGCGCGGCAAAGGGGTCTATGGAAACAAAGCTCTGTACTGTTCTCTTAGCTTCTCCAAACACCTTGATATTGTCTGTGACTTTCCACACGTCCGTTCCGATGGCATAATAGGCTTCCCCGAAATCCTTGGTCAGAAGCACGCCCATGCTGTTATAAATCGGATTTTCCTTCTGAATGTGTCCGTCATGAGCAGAAATAACAAGCTTTCCGGAACCGATTTTTTGCTCTATTTCCAGGATTTTCTTCACATTTTCTTCCATATCCCGATCCCGAAGGACAGAGGAATCCTCTTTGGAAAGCCAGGTTTCCGCCGCTTGTCGGACGGTATTTAACTCCATCAGAAAATCTTGCTTGTCCTTATTTTCCTCTTCCGAACTCTTCTCCACCTTTTCCTTTAAGCTGTCCAAAAAGGCGATGACTCCTTCGGCATTCGTTGCATTTAAACTGAAATTCTCACCCTTTATGCAGTCCAGATTTTTTGAAAACTCTTCTTCGGTCGTCAGCTTATGAGACAGGCTGTAGTCCTTTAAAAAGTCATAACTTCCCTCCGGGTCCTGCATATCAAAACCGTAGAAGCGGATCTTTTTCTCCTCCGGAGCACTTTCATTCCACTCCCGCATCCAGGAAATGAGCTCTGCCATTTCTTTGGTATGGTAAATGGGAAAGGCAAACTTCTGCACCATTTCCTCAGCGCTTCCTTCTCCTCCTTGAATAAAGCGGTTAATTTCCGCACACTCCCCATAGTCCGCTTCCAGAGCAAATGCCGTAAAGCCCCGTTTCTCCACCATTTCCTTGAAAACAGACAGCTTCAGCTCCTGCATTTCTTTACAGCCATGGGCAGCCTCCCCGATAGAAAGAATAGAAATATTCTCCGGTATATACTCTGCGGAGAGGGGCTTCATTTCCGCCTGAACCTCCTTGATTTCACGGTGAGCCTGCAATTCCTCGAACTTTAATTTCCCAAAATAAAACAAAATACAGACAATAAGAAAAGCTGTCAACGTAAGCACAATTTTTCCCAGAATTTTCAAAAACTTTCCCAATATTTTCATCTCTTTCTTCCTCACATTTCCTATTTCAAACTATTCCACAATCCGCGTATAGGCTTTCTTGGTCAGCCGGAAAATCACGAGATAAACCAGCGCAAAAACAAGAAGTACCGTGGACAAACAGCCGGCATAAAGGGTCAGGCTTCCCACCCCGAAAAGTCCCAGCAGCCTGAAAACAATCTTGGAGGCTACGAGGCAGTGCAGGGTTGCCACCGCTAAGGGACCGAAGAACAGCCATAGAATCTGAGCCGCTCCGGTCTTCTGAATCAAACGATCGGAAAGTCCCAGCTTCTTCATGATTTGCATCTTTTCTCTGTCTTCATAGCCCTCGCTGATTTGCTTGTAGTAGCTGATTAATACGGTGCCTGTCAGGAAAATGATGCCAATCAGCACCCCTAAGAATAAAAAACCGCCGTTTACTTCATATTGCGATTGCAGATACTCTTCCTTATTTTCTACCGAATACCGATAGTTTCCCTTGAAATTTTTTTCCGAAAACACCTTCAGCTCTTTCTTTAAAGCTGTGTACTTCGGCTGATATGCCTCCCCGGAAATCCCTTTCAGATTCCAATGGGTGCTAAATTCAAGGACCGTTGCATCACCGCTATGCTCCTCCGGCTGTAAATATTTTTCTATATATTGCATCGTAGCAAGGTCCCGTACCACAATGCCGTAGCTTCCTAAAGCCACCATATCCACCGGTAAGATATTCTGAATTTCGCTCACCTGAAACACCCGGTCTCCGATTTTTAAACTGCTCGGATTCTTCAGCGTATTTCTATTGTTGCAAAGCAGAATTTCATTTTCTCCTAAAGTAATGTGCTTTTGAAAACGGGCATTGTAGCCGGCTAAATCATAAAGAATAATCATATTGGGGTCTTTAGCATTCGCCATGTTCTCTTGCTTTTGGACAGGCAGGATTTGACCGTCCTCTACAAACCCTACCGTAGCAAGCGTTGCCATGCTATATAAACCCTCTACCTCGGTGGGCGAATTTACACTTTCCAGCACCATTTGATTTAAAGACTGCTTCAAGTCTTCCCCTTCCTTTTCCGGATAGGAAAATGGGGAAAGCTCCATACTGTATTCTCTGGAAAATAAACTGTTTCCCTTATTCTGAATATTTGCATACATACAAATGGTGGTGGCAAGGCTCAAAATCACTCCTGTACTTAAGATGGAGATGCTCGCAAGGGAAACCGCATTTCCCTTGATACGATAGAGAAGTCCGCTGATGCTTAAGAACTTCTCCGGCCTGTAGTAAGAAGGGCGCTTTTTCTCCATTTTCAAAAGCAGTACGGAAAAGGAAATATACAAAAGATAGGTCGCAAAAATTACTGCCAGTATTGCAAGGAAAAAGTAATTAAAGGAAGACAGTAAGCCTTGGATCAAAAGTGCAATCCCGTAGCCGATGCCAAGGAACAGGAAGCCAATGAGAGACATAAGCACTCTCGACTTCGGTTCCCCCTCCCCCTCATGTCCTTTTTGTAAAAGCTCCATCGGGGTAGAAAAGGAAATCCGAAAACTGCTGCGGAGCAAGGTGAAAAGATAGAGGCACAACAGCAAAACCGCAGTATAGAACAGGGCGGAAAAACTGAAGGGAAAGTCCATCAGCCTCCCCGACACATCTTTCATGATGAAATTCAGCATGAGAAAGACCATTTGTCCAAAGAGATATCCCCCCACAATGCTCAGTACGAAGATAAAGGCAAAGAGACAGAAAAATTCAATGGCAATAATTTTTCGGATATGCTTCTTCTCCAAGCCCAAAATGCCATAAAGGGCAAACTCCTTATTTCGTTTCTTTAGCATGAAGTTGACTGCATACTGGATAAATATAAAAGTAAAAATGCAAAGAAGAATCGTACCGACTTGGATAAAAAGGGGCAAGTCTCTATGACGGGTTTCAACATAATGATTTCCCAGTAAGGAAGCCATGATAAAGAAAAGCATTCCCATAATCCCGGAAGAGAGCACAAAGGGAATTTCTAAAAGCCGATTCGCCAGCAGGTTTTTCAAGGCGAAGCGTCTTGCCATAAAAAAACTCATGCCTAAACCTCCCTTCCTTTACTCTCTGTGAAAGCATCTTTTGGCGCTACCTCCCTTTGCCTATCATAAGGACTTTCCGGGCGAAGCGCATTCTGCTTCTTGCTCAGTACAAGCTGTGCCTCGGAGATACGCTCCATAAAATCACGCTGTCCTTCCTCATTTCCCCGATAAATCTCATGAAAAACCATGCCGTCTTTGATAAATAAAACTCTATCGGCGTAAGAGGCAGCTCTAAGGGAATGGGTTACCATCAAAATAGTCTGTCCCTCTGCATGAATCTTATGGAAGAGCTGTAAAATCATCTCTGAAGACGCGGAATCCAACGCGCCTGTAGGCTCATCCGCAAGCAGGAGAGAGGGGTTCGTTATGATGGCTCTGGCAATGGCAATACGTTGCTTTTGTCCTCCGGATACCTCATAGGGATACTTCTCTAAGAGCTCCTCTATTCCCAGAATCCCCAGCATTTTCGCTAGGCGCTCCTGCATCAGGCTTTCTTTCTCTTCCGATAAAACAAGGGGCAGGAAAATATTATCCCGGTTATTAAACTGATTCAAAAGATTAAAGTCCTGAAAGACAAAGCCCAGCTCCTTTCTCCGAAAGGCGGAAATTTCTTCTTTCTTGAGGCTTCCCACATCCCTTCCATTTATTAAAAGAACACCGGAGCTGGGACTGTCCAGGGTGGCAAGGATATTTAATAGGGTAGTCTTTCCTGCACCGGACTCCCCCATAATCGAGATAAACTCCCCCTTTTCCACGGAGAAATTCACATCCCGAAGAGCTTCCGTGCTAAGATTCTTAGTTTGATACACTTTCTTGATATTTTTACATTCTAAAATGGACATTCGTTTTAAACTCCCTTCTACGATCTCGCTTTCTTTCCTTTTCAGGAAGGCTTGGAACAAGAAGAAGTATAAAACGAATATCCGATTTGTGCCTTTATTTAAAATGACAAAAAAGGTGGGAAACTTACAGAATTGTAAGATTGAAAGAGGAAACGGCTTTTAATTGGCAAAGAATAGTGAGTTCTAGCCTCTCCATTAAAGATAGAAAAAGTACATTCCTATCATCAGCTTGGAAAACGCAAGGTAAAGCAGCTTCCCACCGCCACGGTAGATTCCACCGATACGGAAATCTGCAAAAATCCGGCAATCTTCTGCACCATATAGAGTCCCAGTCCACTGGATTTCTCCGTAGCCCTGCCGTTAAAGCCGGAATAGCCCAGGTCAAAAATCTTCTTTAAGTCGGAAGAGGGGATTCCGATTCCCGTATCCTGTATCCGAAGGGAGGAACTATTCCGGTCAAAAGAAAAGCTGATACTGCCTTCTTTCGTGTACTTTAGAGCATTGGAAAGAAGCTGCTCTAAGAGAATCGAAAGCCATTTTTCATCACTAATCACTTCCGCCTTTTCTCCGTTGCCATCCGTACAGAGCCCCTCATAATGAAGGGAAAGTTGTTTTTCAATAAAAATTGGCGCGTACTTTTTGAACAGACGTTTTAAACAGGCTTCCAAATCCACCGGATGAATATCCATATCGGCAGAGCGGTTCTGCATTTTCAAATAGTTCATCGCCATGTTGCTGTACTCTTCAATATAAAACATTTGCTCCTCGAGCTTCTTTGTATACTCACTCTCCGTTTTTCGAAGAAGGAGCTTCGACACGGTAATCGGCGTTTTAATCTGATGCACCCAGAGGAGAAAATACTCGGAAAGCTCCCTTTTTTCCTCTATCCTCCTGCGTTCTTCTTCCTTTTTCTCCCTTTCCAGCCGTTCCAAGGCTTTTTCCAAGCTTTCCTTCCGGACAAAGGAAAAGTAGCCAAGGATCAGATAGACACAGAGCAAAAAGCTGCTTAACTCCGCCCCTAAAACAAAGTAATTCCATGGTAAATTCCCGAAGAAAAAAATCCCTCCGAAAAGAGACAGCAACAGCAGGAAAAAACCTAAGAGCTCATATTTTGTTTGAAGATAAGCTTGAATCTGCTTTTTTATCTGCATAATGTTTTGCTGTCTCCTTTTAATCACTACTTTTCTAACGCTAAAAAATACCCGATTCCTTTTTTTGTTTGGATCAAATCCTCTAAGCCCACGGCAGAAAGCTTTTTTCTGAGCCTTGTGATATTGACGGAAAGGGTGTTGTCATCCAGAAAATCCTCTCCCTGCCAGCAATGGTTCATGATTTCCTCTCTTTTTGAAATTCCTCCCTTGGCTAAGAATAAGCACTCCAAGATGAGCAGTTCCGTCTTTGTTAAATCAATGTTGAATCCTTCTCCCTGAAGAACCGCCTTCGCTAAGTCCAGCTGCAATCCCTGAAAAGAAAGCTTGTCCTGCACCGCGGTGTATTCGTAGGTTCTTCGAAGCAACGCCTGTATCTTCGCCCTTGTCACATATAAATCAATTGGCTTCACGATATAGTCATCCGCCCCGAATTGCATGGCCTGCACCATGTCCATGGACTCGCTGTGGGACGAAAGAAAGAGGATGGGAACATGGGAAAACTTACGGATTCTTTCCGTCCAATAAAAGCCGTTGTAAAAAGGTAAGCTAATATCCATTAGAATCAGCTCTGGATTACACTCTTCCACTTCATCGCTCACTCTTTGAAAATCCTTTACGGATTCTACCGTATAGCCCCATTGCATAAGCTCATCCTTTAGTAAGCTTACAATATTCTCTTCATCTTCTACAATAAAAATCTTCATATTTCCGGCCTCACCTAATCTATCCTTTTTTCTCCCTTACAGTGCCCCCTTCGGGCAGACCTTTACACATTCCATACAAAGGATGCAGTCCGTCCCGTTTTTTCTCTTTCTGGAATTATCCGTCATTTCCACATCCATGGGACAAACTCTCTTACATTTTCCGCAGGAAATGCATTTGTTCTCATCACAACGAATCCGCACCAAGGAGAAATAACTCATTGGCTTAAGGAATACGGTAACCGGGCAGATATATTTGCAGAAAGCCCGATTGTCCTTGAAAAGAAAAGCCAGCGCTATTCCCACAAGATAATAGGCGAGATTTCCGATAAGGAAAGCCCAAAACATAATCCTTTCCAAGTTTCCTACCTTCAAAAGAAACAAAGCAGAAACAAAGAGGAAAGACAAGGCAAAAGTCAGATAGCGAATCCAGCCAATATTTTTCCGGGGAAGCGCTCTGGTTTTATATGGCAAAAAATCCAAAACCATAGCAGTCCAGCAGGCATAGCCGCAGAAGCCTCTTCCAAAAATCAGCGGCCCGAAGATTTTCGCCACCGCATAATGAATGGTAGCGGCCTCGAATACGCCGGTAAATAAATAGTACCAAAAGCCCTCAATTTGCATATTTTCCTGCTTGAGAAGGCCTAAATAAAGAAGCATATACAGCCCCACAAGAAGCTGTACTATTCTGCGGGCATAGGGATATTTTTTGATAAAGAGAAAAATCCCAAGAGACAGGGAAGCCCCGATATAGGTGAAATTCAAGAGATAAAATAGATTATTCTTTGTCAGCCAAAGGCTCACCGCCACTGCTTCAAAAACTCCGCCAATCAGAAGTACCAAAGCATATTTTTTCAAGAAATCGCGCAAAGAAAGCTCCTCTCATATGTGTATATAGTTCTGTTTATGGTTATGTTTATAGTTATGTTTATACCTATATATATTTATCTTCATCCCTTTAAAGAGATTTCTCATACGAAAAAATTCTATGTTTATACTTCAATATTTTCAAGTTCTTGCTTAGGAACAAAAACACAAAAAAAGAGCGGAAACCGCTCTTTTTTACTGCCTCCTATATAGGCTTTTCCAAACCAAAAATCCTCAGCTTCTCAATGTATGATTGAAACGCTTAGCCCAACAAAGTCATAAGAACCGGCACAACGAGAATAAAAAGCACGGTACTGATAGTCACCACATTGGTGGAAAACTCTACATCTCCGTCTCCTTGGCTGGCCAAAATGGGGAGAACCGCTAGAGCCGGTGTAGCCGACTGAATCACAAAGGTATTGAATTCCTTTGTTGGCAGTCCTCTTCCTGTATAGAAAAGTAAAGCATACATGATTGCGGGGGCAAGAATAAAACGCCCCACCACCGCAACTACAGTGTCTTTATCTAAGTGAATGCTCTTAAGCCCCGCCTTTGCAAGAATAATTCCAATGTAAATCAAAGACAAGGGTGTTACGATATTCCCGATATAGGTCAAGGTATTTTCAGCAAATGCGGGCACTGAAATCCCTAAAAGTAAAAATACCAAAGCGATCAGAAATCCCACAAGAGGAGCCGGTAAAAGCTTCTTCCAGTCAAACTTTGTCCCCTCTTTCTTTTTCCTTCCTACACTGTCTGATGTCATGATATAAACGCCCAAGGTCCAGGTGGAAATCGTATTGGTAATATAATAAATCAGGAAATAGGGTAGAGCCTCTTCCCCAAAAAGAGCAATGTTTAAGGGAAGTCCAATGAAAATGGTGTTGGCATTTACAAAGGTATTAATCATGGTTCCCCGTCTTCCGGCACGAACTCCACATAGCTTTACCGCCAAAAAGCCGAAAATATAGGTTAAAGCAAAGGCTCCAAAGGTGTAAAGCAAGCCTCCCGAAAGGCTGATGAGCTTATCTACGGTAAGATACTTTAATACCGAGACAAAAATGGAAACCGGTAAAGCTACATTCATAATAAGCCGGGACAGATTCGGTCCGAAGCTCTCCGAAAACCAGCCTTTTAGCTGCAAAATGTAGCCGAGAGCGATAATCACGATAATCGGAATAATACTTTGTATCGAGGTGAGAAATACCGTCATTATCTCCTCCTTTATTTATATTCCGGATACCACTTTAAGTCCTTTACCGCCTTTTCCATATCCTGCTCTTTTGCACGGGCAAGTCCCTGCTCCTTTGCCTTCTTTGCCACCGCTTCCGCTACCTTAATGGAAACCTCGCCCACATACTTGAAAGGTGGTAGAACCGGTGCACCGGGCTTTGTGATATCGGTAATACCGGACAAGGAATCTGCTGCTGCCGCAATCATTTCATCGGTTAAGAGACTTGCTTCCGAAGCCAGCATACCAAGCCCCAGTCCGGGATAAATCAGGGCGTTATTTGCCTGCCCAATGATATACTCCACACCCTTATAAGAAACAGGGTCTGCCGGAATACCGGTTGCCACGAAGGCCTTTCCGTCTGACCAGGTAATCAGGTCTTCCGCCGTTGCCTCTGCCAGTTCTGTCGGATTGGACAAGGGGAAAATGCAGGGGCGCGCAGTATTCTGACACATCGCTTCCACAACTTCCTTGGTAAAGGTATTTGGCTGTGTAGAGGTACCTACAAGAATCGTCGCCTTTACCGTTCTTACTACCTCAGCCAAGTCCGTTAACTTGTCTGCATTTGGAAAGTCGGAACGTTTCTTCGCAAAGGGCTTCTGCTGGGGCGTTAAATCCTCCATATCATCAAAGAGTAATCCCTGCTTATCCACCATGAAGAAACGCTGGTAAGCCTCTTCCTCGGATAAGCCCTCTCTCATCATTTCTCTGTGTACACGGGAGGCAATACCGGCTCCTGCCGTACCCCCACCAAAACAAAGATAAACCTGATCCCTAAGCTTCTGTCCACTGATGGCCATTGCCCCAAATACTCCGCCTAAGGTTACGATTCCTGTTCCTTGAATATCATCATTAAAGGTTGGGATCTTGGTACGATATTTTTCCAAAATATTCGCAGCGTTTCCACGGCCGAAATCCTCCCAGTGAAGATAGAGTTTGGGGAAAAGACGCTCAGCAGTCTCTACAAATTGGTCGATAAAGTCATAGTAACGATCTCCTCTGACACGCTCGTGACGATTTCCCAAGTAGTTGGGATTGTTTCGTAGTTCTTCCCTGTTGGTACCGGCATCGATAACCAAGGGGAGAACGCAGGCCGGATCAATTCCTGCAGCACCGCTGTATACCATCAGCTTTCCTACGGAAATATCCACACCATTGGTGCCCCAGTCCCCTATTCCGAGAATAGCTTCCGCATCGGTTACCACAATGAGACGGATTTCCCTGTCTCCTGCGGCGTTTTTCAAGGTCTTTTCAATATTTTCCGGATGGTTAATATCCAAATAAGCCGCATACTGAGGATCCACAAAAAGATCACTATAGCCCTCAATGGTTAACGAAACCGTGGGATCATAAACAATAGGATTAAATTCTGCCAAGTGCTTGGAAAAAAGATAGTAGAAAAGAGTACGATTGGTGTTGAAAATCTGCATGAGGAAGAGACGCTTTTCCAGGTCATTTTCCTTCTTTTCCATCTGAGCATAGGTCTGTGCCGCCTGCTCTTCAATGGTCTGCACGTGGGGAGGCAAAAGTCCGATCAGTCCTAATTTCTCACGTTCCTCCATGGTAAATGCCGTCCCCTTGTTTAAAAAGGGATTGTTCAAAATTTCATGTGCTTTCATAAGATTCCTCCTACTCATTAAGGAAAAGAGCAAACTGCCCTGTGAAGATGGTCCAGCCATCGGATGTACATACACACTAACATCGGTATAATTAAATTTCAATACAGCATAAATAGAATTAACAGAATCTACACACTTAACAGAATGAACACAATTACAAAGTAGCAAGACTAAACGCTTCCTTCTATGCAGTGACAAGATGAAAAATATAGGAAATTGTAATGCGACTAAATCCCAGTTATAATATGGTCATATTTTAGGAGGGCATATCTATGAAAATTATTCCTATGCGAGATTTAAAAAATACGGTAGAGGTAGAAAAGCACTGTATTAAAGAGCAGGGTCCTGTTTATGTTACCAAGAATGGTTACGGGCGTCTTGTGGTGATAGATATCGAGTATTATGAGAAAACCATGCAAAAGATGTATGAAGCAAAAGCTGTTATAGAGGGGCTAAAGGATTTAGAAGAGAGAAATACCGAAGATGTAGCTGATACTATTCGCAAATTAAAGGAGAAATTCTTACTGAAGTAAACGAAAAATAATCTATATACTTCATATTCTTTATGGTTGAAGAAACTTAGATGAACTGGTCACTTCGTTTTATAATGACAATGTATTGATAACAAACGAATTTTGATGTATCCTATCATAAAGTCAATAAGCGAAAAAGCAATTTAGAAATATCTGATTGGAGGTACTTTGCATGGCAACAACAAATTTAAACATCAGAACCGATAAGGATATTAAAGAGCAAGCGGATCAGATTTTCTCCGAGCTGGGACTGAATATGACTACTGCCATTAATATGTTTCTTAGAACAACTATCCGTGAAAACGGAATTCCCTTTTCTTTAAAACTGGATACTCCAAATGAAGAGACAGTTGCTGCTATCGAGGAAGGACGCCGTATTGCCTTAGATAGTAGCGTAAAATCCTATAAAACCATGGATGATCTCAAGGCGGCATTGGAAGTATGAAATACGAAGTCAAGTTCACTAATCTGTTTAAGAAAGATCTTAAGCTCGCTAAAAAACAGAATAAAGATTTAAATAAACTCTTCGATGTAGTAAATATTCTAGCAGAAGGCGGCATATTAGAGGCAAAATATCGAGACCATGACCTATCCGGTAAGTATAAGGGTACAAGAGAATGTCATATTGAACCGGATTGGTTGTTAGTATACGAAATTCAAAATGACGTTCTTGTCCTCATACTCTACCGTCTTGGAACTCACTCGGAATTATTTAAGAAATGAGCTGGAAAATTAAACTATTTTACAGTTTCAATGTTTAATTCATTTCCTCAACCCATTCCTTCAGAAAATCCTGCATGAGCTTATCCCTTTTCTCCGCCATTTTGCGTGCAGAAGGGGTATTCAGCTCCTTGGAAATGAGTAAAAGCTTTTCATAAAAATGCTCTATAGAATTCTCCAAGCTTCTTCCGTGGCTTCCACCAAACTGAAAGCAGCGGGCAATGCCGACAGCGCCTATCGCTTCCAATCGGTCTGCATCCTGTACAATTTTTCCCTCTATCGTCTCCGGAGTTTTTCCCCTATTTTTGCTAAAGGAAACGGAATTAATGTTCTTGCAAATCTCCTCAATGACTTCTACAGAAAGTTTCTCCTGCTCCAAAAATCTTCTGGCATTGGCATTATTTTCCGTATGGAAAAGCTTATGATCATCGCAGTCATGCAGAAGGGCAGAAAGAGCAATCATTTCCTCTTCTCTCCGGCCTTCCGCTTTAGCAATCGACAGCGCATTTTTATATACTCGCAAACTGTGGGAAAGGTCATGCCCATCCCCATTTCCCTGAAATAACTTTGTGATGTACTCTATTGCTCTTTCTATTCTAGTTTTTTCCATAGATGCGCATCTCCTCTATCAAATCATACACCCTGTCTCCGGAAAGAATCATTGCCTTTCTGTCCTGAAACAAGGTTCCGTAACGCTCTTCCATCTTCTGCCAGCGCTCTTCCATTTCCTTTTCTTCCCGTTCTTTTTCTTCCATGAAAATGTCGGCAAAACTAAGCTGTCTTCCTTCATTTTCCTCCAAATGGTAAAAGCCTTCCCCGATTAATCGCACCCTTCGCTTTGGAATCTGCTGCAAGAGAGCAGAGGCATTTTTATATAAGGAGAATGCGCTTTGGGTACTTTCCGAAATGAGAGCGGAACGGGTAATGGTTTTCATATCTGCGAAAGTGATTTTCAAAGAAACCCCTCTTGCATAGAGCCCGTAGCGCTTCGCCCTACTCTCTACTCGAAAGGATAAAAGAAACAGCACATCATCCAAAAAGGAATAGTCTGTCACGTCCTCCTGAAAAGTCATTTCCTTACTGATACTTTGGGTGTCCTCCGGACGATAGGGCACTACCTTGCGATGGTCGATACCGTAGGAAAGCTCCAAGAGCATTTTCCCCTGATTTCCTAGAAGACGAAGCACTTCCTTTTCTTTTTCCTGCAAATCCTTCACGGTATAAATCCCAAAGGAATAGAGTTTTTCCGCTGTTTTCTCTCCTACCGTAAAAAGTTCCCGTACATCTCTGTCTCGCAAAAGCTCTACATAGTCTTCTCTTCTTTGAATCATAAAGAAGCCATTGGGCTTTTTCTCTTCGCTGGCGGTCTTTGCCGCCGTTTTTCCGTAAGCAATCCCTACAGAGCAGGTCAGCTTCAGCTCTTCCTTTACCCGTCTTTGAATATCTCGTCCGATTTTTTCCGCTTCAGAAAAATCCTTGGCGACTTCCGTTAAATCAAGATAGCCCTCGTCGAGGGCAATGTATTCCACTTGCTTGGTATAGCTTTCCAGAATTTCATGGAGTTCCTCTGACACCGCCTTATATTTTTCAAAATCCGGGTACAGAAAAACAGCCTTCGGACAAAGCCGAAAGGCTTCCTTACTGTTCATGGCGGAACGAACGCCATATTTTCTCGCTTCATAGTTGCAGGTTGCCACTACGCCCCGCTCCGTTGGCTTTGCCCCGATAATCAATGGCTTATCTTTCAGAGCCGGATTGTCCCGCATTTCCACGGAGGCGTAAAAGGCGTCCATGTCCACATGAAGAATGATTTGATTTTCTTGATACTCAGTTTGTGCTGATTCCTGCATTTCCGATATATCTTTCCTTCTACTGAAAAAGGATACTTTACTCCATCTACTTCTCTGTTTTCGTTTCTATCTTTATTTGCACTTTATCTTTTCCTATGCCAAACTTCTTCAAATCCACTTTTCCGTCCTTCACTTCCACTCCATCTTCCTCAAGGCGTTTTCTCTGCTCATCCTCTCCGCCGAAGGCAAAGGCAGGAGCAAGCTCCCCCTTGGAATTCACCACGCGAAAACAAGGAATATTCTCCGGATCCGGATTCTTATGCAGGGCATTTCCAACGGCACGAGACATCTTTTTATTCCCGGCCATCTCGGCAACTTCCGCATAGGTAGCCACCCTGCCTTTAGGAATCTTCTTCACTGCCTCGTAAATTCGTTTTGTGGGGGAATCGGAAATAAGAGCATAGCTTTCTGATATCATTCTTTTCAGATCTTCCTCCGGAATACTGCCGTCTAAAACGATGCTATTCCAATGCTCTTTATTCTGGTGATAGGCAGGCTGTACCGCAGGATAAACTCTTCTCCAAAAGTCTCTCCATTCCGGATGCACCTTTACATTAAGATTCACTAAACCATTTCTTTCGTAGATAAGCAGAAAAGCTTTTTTATTTTCCTGAAAACGAATCAGCTCCCAATCCGCTGTACGGAAAGGATGGTCTATGTAGCTATCCGGAAAGGATAAACCGAAAGCAATTGCTTCTTCTTTGGTTTTCATATTTTACAATTTACTCCTATTCTTCCCATCGTTCTTTCGGCTGTTAAGTCTTCCCAAAACTATTAAAGTATTTCTAAGACTTTTGCTTATTTTAGTAAATACCTAATCCCTTAGATAAAGCGAAGCCTCAGTTCTTACACCCTTTGCAAAATCTCCTCTTTGCAGCGTCACAAAATCCATATAGGGTATTCTATGCAAAAGATCCCGACAGCTTTCATAAATTTCCTTAAAACGTTCATGGCAATGCTCCTCCGGCATATCCACAATAATCAGATAAGAAGTTGTACCGGTCTCGTCCCTTTTTAAAAGCATATCCAGCATAGCAATATCCGGATGTGCCTTGGCAAAGGATATAAGTCTCCTATGCAAGGCTTCCACTTCTTCATTTTTCTCCGGATATCCCAGCAGAACCTCCGTATCCTTCTTCACTTCCACGGACTGTACTTTCGCTTCCCCAAATTCACTTTGGTATCCCGGGGAACTCATCAGGTTATGGATAAGCTCCGGACTCACATAGAAGAGTTGCGGTCCATAGGGATTGATTACAAAGCCTTCTCCCTTAGTAAGCATGGATACAATTTGAGGGAAACCGGCAATCATGGTTTCTCTTTTCCATCCTGCCTCCATCTGCAGATTCATAGCCCCAATTTGCTGATCCATGGCGCCTAACGCAAACCAATCCGTAAATACCGGAAGAGCTGATTCTCCCCGGTCCATGGTAACATGAGGGATGGTAATCTTCATCCCCGCCTTTAGTGTCACAGTTCCATCCTTCTCTCCCTTTGGCAGGCTTCCGTCTGTCTCTATCGTCACCAGGTAATGACTCCGCACCAACTCTCTAAAAAAGAGATTCAGAAACTCTCCCTCTCCCTGTTTTTCAAAAAATACGCAACTTAATCCCAAAAGATAGGGATTTTCCACCGCTTGATGCACATTCGCTTCAATCTGATAGGGAATATTCGTAACTACTGCATACTGCCAGTTAGGAGATTTGGCTTCTTTTTTAGGGAAGAAGAGCTTTACCCTTCTCTGCCCTTGGGTTTCCGGTGTTTCCTCATGTTCCTCTTTTTTTACCTGCTCCGCAAATGTCATACTTTCTTCTATCTTCATAATCGTGAGATGAGAAATAGTTCCATCACGATGCAGGGCATAAGCCTTTTCCCCTTCTTTGGCCTTTCCGAAGAGTTGGCCTTCTACAGAAAAGCGATCTTCCTCTACAGCTGTATAGCTTTCCGCCATCAGCGTAAAACGGGTGCGCTCAGCTCTGTCATAGTTTTCTTGCTGCTCTACATTGTCATTGCTATGCTTCTCAGAATCGACTCCATTCCCGCTATTCCTTTGATTTTCAGACTTAGCCTCGTCTTTTCGAGTAAAAAATTTCTTTAAACCTTCTAACATTCTATCCTCCCGAAGCTGTGTAATTTCAAACTAAATCATCTGCAAAATTCTCTTCGCCTGATTCTTTTTGTGCTATACTGTAGGCAAATTATTATATCCCTTGAAAAAAATCTTGAACCCACAGCATTCTCTCTAATCTCAAAAAACATAAAAAATAATCCTACAAAGTTCTAAAAAATAGTCCTACTCAAGTATTTTATCTTATTATTCCTCTGTATTCCATACACTTATTTATCTTCTATAGTTCATCTATAAGCTATAGATGACATCTTCCTAATATTTTGTATCGATGAATGCATCATTAAAATACTCTTCCTAATTTTAATTCATTTTATCTTAGTAAAAGTAATCATCTGATATTTTTCACAAGAAAATCACACCCTTCTTTCTTCAAGAGGTCTATACTATGCAGCGAATAATAGCATGATTTCACGAAAGAATGTATAGTATTTGAATAATACAGATTCCCCGAAGGGATGGAAGGTGGAAAGGAGTCGTTATGGAAATCCAAAAAACAGCCAGTGCCGGCACCACGGAGAAATGTGATTGCCTGGTAACCGTTTCCAAAGGAAGCGGCGGCAGAACGGTGCAGCTTAAGTCCAAGGTGCTCTACGAGTACGGAGACAGAATGGTCGCCTTGGTACACCAGTGCCTTACGAAAATGGGCATTCAGGATGCCCTCGTGGAGGTAGAGGACATGGGCGCCTTTGACCACATCCTTGTGGCAAGATTACAGGCCGCTGTTTACCGCAGTCAGGATAAAACGGAAAATATTCCTTGGGGGGAGCTGCTCTATGAATCATAAAAATCGTCTGCGAAGAAGCATGATGTTTCTGAACGCACAGAAACCGAATCTTTTAAAGGATCCCTATATCTATGGGGCGGACTCCTTGATTTTCGATCTGGAGGATGCTGTAGCCCTTGGAGAAAAGGATGCTGCAAGGTTTACCCTCTTTCATGCCTTAAAAAAAGTAGATTATCAAAACGCAGAAAAAGTGGTGCGGATTAACGGCATCGATACCCCCTTTTGGAAGGAGGATATTCGCTGCGTCGTCTTTGCCGGCTGTGACAGCATTCGTATTCCTAAAACGGAATCCAAGGAGGATATTCTTTTGGTAGAAGCGGAAGTAGCAAAGGCGGAGCAAGAAGCCGGTGTGACTCCCGGAAGCACCCTTCTTATGGCGGCCATTGAGTCTGCCAAGGGCGTGGTACATTTGGAAGAAATATGCCATGCCTCGGAGAGACTCTTCGGGGTAGCTTTATCCGCAGGAGATTATACCAAGGATTTACATACAGGAATCAGCGGAAGCGGCGTAGAGCTAAGCGGTGCAAGGCAACTGATGATTATTCATGCCAGAGCCGCAGGAATACAGTGCTTTGATACCGTTTATACCAATCTGGAGGATATGGAAGGCTTCCGAAAGGAAGTGGAACTGATTCACACCATGGGCTTTGACGGAAAATCCATTATAAATCCAAGACAGATTCCCGTAGTGCATGCTGTCTATACGCCAAGTGCAGAGGAAATTACCTTTGCCGAAAAAGTAGTACAGGAAATTGATGAGAAACGAAGTCAGGGCATCGGCGTATTTACCGTGGACGGGAAAATGATAGACATCGCCTTTTATGACGGGGCAAAAAGAACCCTGGCTCTTGCAAAGGCTGCCGGCGTTTTGGAGGAGGTGCAAAATGATTAATGCAGTGGGGAGAGATATCCCGGATGCGGTTTTAGCGGAAACCGGGAAAACAGTATTTCGGGGAAGTAGACATTTTGACGGCTATTCTTATGAAAAGACAGCAGTAAAAGCGAGAGCACGAATCGGTGGCGAGGGCAGTAAACTGGAGAAGGATTTGCAGGAGGTTTTGCGAAAATGCAACGCCCATGACGGCATGACCATCAGCTTTCACCATCATTTTCGGGAAGGAGACCTGGTGGCTATGCAGGTGATGCAGGCTATTCATGAGATGGGCTTCAAGAACATTACCATCTGTGCCAGCTCCCTCAGCAAAGCCCAAGACGCGCTCGTTCCCATGCTGGAAGACGGTACCGTAACCCATATCGAAAGCTCCGGGGTTCGAGGAAAAATCGGAGAAGCCATCAGTGAAGGTAAATTGCAGGGAATCGCTATTCTTCGTTCCCACGGCGGAAGAGTTCGAGCCATCGAAACGGGAGAAACGAAAATCGACATTGCCTTTATCGGGGCCCCCAGCTGTGATGAATACGGAAATTGCCGGGGGACCGGCGGAAACAGCAACTGCGGTGTGCTCTCCTACTCTGCCATTGATGCGGAGTATGCCGAGTATGTGGTGGTTTTAACAGATTGTCTTGTTCCCTTTCCGAATTTTCCGGCAGATATCAGTATGACTGACGTGGACTATGTGCTAAAGGTGGATGCTATAGGAGATCCGGAAAAAATTGCTACCGGTGCCGCCCGTCCCGTGACGGATAGAAGAAAACTGATGATGGCGGAAAGCTGTGCAGAATTCATTGCCGCTACCCCTTATTTCAAGGAGGGTTTTACCTTTCAAACCGGTATCGGCGGAGCAGCCAGTGCTACAGCACTGTGTCTTTCGGAGAAAATGCGGGAGAAAAACATTCATATGGGCTTTGGTGCCGGAGGAATGTCCAAGCCCATGTGCGATTTATTGGATGAGGGTTTGGTTTCCTGTCTTTTGGATACCCAGGACTTTGATTTGCCTTCTATCGAGAATCTGATTTCCCATCCGAAGCATTTTTCCATCAGCACCAAGGAATATGCGGATCCATTCTGTAAAGGTGCTGTGGTTAATAAATTGGACTTTGTGATTTTAGGCACTCTGGAGGCAGATGTACATTTTCACTGCAATGTGGTGATGAGCTCCGAGGGAGAATTAATGGGAGCACAGGGAGGACATCCGGATACAGCGGCCGGAGCAAAATGCACCATTGTCATCACGCCCTTGGTACAGGGAAGAATTCCTACTATTCGAAATGAGGTAACCACCGTTACCACCCCCGGAGAAACTGTAGATGTGATTGTTACTGACTATGGCATTGCCATTAATCCCCAGCGTCCGGAGCTTTTGGAGGCTGCAAAAGCCGTTAAGCTTCCCATAAAGAGTATTGAGGAATTACGAGATATTGCCTACAAGATCTGTGGTGAACCGGCCACGCTGGAATTCGAAGATAAGGTGGTTGCTATTATCGAAGCCAGAGACGGCAGCATTATGGACGTGGTAAGAAAACGGAAGGATAAAAATCTTATCGCCTTAAGTACGAAGTAAAACCGAGAGAAACTCAAGTAAAGCCAAGAGTAAATCGAATAAAACTGAGAATAGAAATAAATCGAGTTAAGCCAAGTGCCATTCTTATAAAACCAAGTATGTAATTTATGCCAAGGGAGTTCAAAATGGAATTTTATTGTAAAAGCGGAGAACGAATCCATGTGGATATTCTGGGGAAAGGCTTCCCTATTGTCTTCCTTCACGGAAACAATCTGCAAAGCGGATATTTTGCTAAGCAAAGGGTTCTCGAGAAAAGTTTTAAGCTCCTCTTTGTAGATAGTTTGGGGCATGGAAAATCCGGAGAGCTGCAGGGAGAGGCAAGCTTTGCGTATCTTTCCGACAGTCTGGAGGAACTCCTTTCCTCCCTTTCCATAGAAAAATGCCTTTTGGTGGGGCACAGTGACGGCGCAAACCTCGCCCTGGAATACGCCGGTCGCCACGGCGAAAGAGTGGCCGGGATTCTTGCCAACAGCGGAAATATTTCCTTTTCCGGATTAAAGTTTCTTCCCCGCTATGCCTGCTATCTGGAAGAATGGCTCTACCGCTTTTTGGGACTCTTTTTTCTCGCCTTTAAACGAAAGTCCAGGGTTTCTCCCCTTTTACGGGAAAATGTGGATGTGCCGAAAGAGCTTTTTAGGAAGGCGCCTTACCCTGTAGTGGTTTTGGTGGGGGACAGAGATATGATTAAGCGAAAGCACAGTATGGCTATTGCAAAGCTTTTCCCAAAAGGCAAATTTCTGGAAAGAAAAGGACAGGGACATAACATCCCGAAAAAGGATAGCGTTTACTTTAATCGCTTGATAGAAAAAATGGTGCAGGGCATACAGCCATAATCTACCGCAACAAACAAGCAAGCAATGCGGATATACAAGCAAAACAAAGTTCGTATAGAGTAAAGAAACTCCGGTTTCCCTAGTAAGGAGGAAAATTTGAATAAACTGATTTCTTTTTTCAAAAAATGGCAAAATGTTTTAAAGAGCATTCTTTTCCTGAGCATTTCTATTTTGGTGCTTTTGGAGCTGATTAAAATGGGAAAGACCATTTCCCCGGAAGCGGTAAAAGGCATATTGAGCGGTCTGTCTCCCCTCCAAATTTTTAGTCTTCTTGTACTCGGAACTCTTTCGGTTTCTCCGATGATGCTATACGACTTTATCCTCTGTAAGGAGCTGAAAAAGAAGATTTCTTTAGGGAAGCTGATAGAAAGTAGCTGGACCATCAACAGCCTAAACAACCTGATTGGCTTTGCCGGTCTTGTGGATGTGGGACTTCGCTACAGTTATTTTACGGAAGAGGATAAAGGGGAGGAAACCATGCAGGGCATTTCCAAGGTGATGCCTTATTTTATGTCGGGACTTTCCCTGTATTCCCTGCTTTCCTTCGGGCTTTTATTTGCAGTTCAAGAAAATGCCGTTTTAAGGCCCTACAGCTTCGTCCTGCTTCTGGCTTCCCTGATTCTTCCCGTTTTGCTTTTTCTTTCTACCAGAAAAAACTGGTCCTACTTTGGAAATCTGTCTAAGAAAAAAATTCTGGCTTTAATCCTGACGTCCCTCCTCGATTGGGGCTTTGTTTCCTGCTTTTTCTTTTACTGCGGAAGAACACTGGGCTACAGCGTTTCCCTTGTAAGCACCCTGCCTTTATTCTTTATTTCTATCTGCATCGGCATCGTTTCCATGATTCCCGGAAGCCTGGGAAGCTTTGACTTAATGATGATGAGCGGTCTTTTACATTTTTCCGTAAATCGAAATGAGGCGGCAAGCTGGTTACTGCTTTTCCGTATCTTTTATTACATCATTCCCTTTGCCATCGGCCTCCTCTTTTTTATCAAAAGTATGGGCGGACAAATCAATCAAAAATTTTACGGTCTGCCAAAGAAGCTTAGCTCACTCTTGGGACAGGGCATTAGCCACTTTATGGCAAATTTCTTCGGTTTTTTTCTGATGGCCACCGCCATCCTTCCCGATGAAATTCATAGTATTCCTCTGATTGGGCAAATGGATCCCATCCGGGGGCAGCTCCTTTGGCAGTTTCCAAGTTTCCTTTTGGGCTCTCTTTTCTTCCTTTTGGGAAGACTTTTAAAAAGAAAGGCCGCCTTTGCCAAGCCCTTTGCCCTTCTGCTTTGCCTTGTAAGTCTTCTCTATATAAATCTGGGAAGCATTTCTCTTTTCAGTAGCCTTTATCTCCTCCTTTTTATGCTACTACTCTTTATCCGGAGAAAGGAGCTCTCCAGAACATCCTTTTTCTATCCCTCGGAAGACCGTTTAAAGGATTTTTCCTATATTGTAGGGAGCCTTTTGATTACGCTCCTTCTTTTATACCTTTCCAGTGGAAATACCGGAAAAGAAAGCCTCGGCTTCCTCATTTTCCATAAGGGAGTCCTGCACAGGATTAATGCTTTCTCGAAGCCCCATTATTTTACAGTTTTTTTGAACTATTTCCTGCATCTTTTTGCCTATTTTCTGATTCCGGCACTTTCTTATATCGCAATAGGCGCGCTGGCAGGGGATAAGCATTTTTCCTTCGGCGAAAAATTCAATCAGGAACGCTTTCAGAACTTTTTACATAGCTTTTCCAATACCAATCTGGATGCTTCTTTGGCCTTCCTTGGCGATAAGCTGCTCTACTATTATCAGGAAGACGGAGAGGATAAGGTGGCTTTTCAATTTGCCCTGGAAGACGGAAAAGCGGTGGTAATGGGAGAACCTATCGGCGAGAAAAAATATTTCCCTGCTGCTATCTCTTCCTTTACAGAGCAAGCGGAGGAAAAAAATCTTACCCCTCTCTTCTATGAGGTAGGACAAGATTTGACACTGCTCCTCCATAACCACGGCTATGAATTCATGAAGTTCGGCGAAAGCGCAAAGGTTCCTCTTTCCAACTTTGACCTTGTGGGAAAATCCGGCAAGAAGTTCCGCGCCGCAGTCAATAAGTTGGAAAATAAAGGCTATTCCTTCAAAGTAATGTATCCTCCTTTTTCCGACAGTTTTTTGCAGGATCTGGAAAATATTTCTGATGCCTGGCTTTCCGGCAGGCAAGAAAAAGGCTTTTCCCTGGGCTTCTTTGACAAAAACTATCTTTCCCTTGCCCCCATTGCCTGCGTATTGGATTCCGAGGGGAAGGTGCAGGCCTTTTCCAATTTCCTCATTTGTAATGGAGAAAAAGAAGCCAGCATTGATCTCATGCGCTATAATCCGGGCACGGAAAGCAACGGCATCATGGACTATCTTTTCGTACAAAACTTTCTGTATTTTAAAGAAAAAGTCGTAGAATACTTTGATTTGGGTATGGCTCCCCTGTCCAATGTAGGACAGGAAGAGCATAGCTTTTTTCAGGAAAAGCTGGCCTTTCTGGTTTATGCCTTTACCAATCGTTTCTACTCCTTTTCGGGACTACGAAAATATAAGGACAAGTTCTCTCCTCTCTGGGAGGCAAGATACCTGTCCTATCCGAAAGACAGCAGCTTACTTTTTGACCTGCTGGCTATATTCAAAATTGATAATCGAAAGGTGAAGGAGTTGTAAAGAATCAACATTGGGGATAGAGATTTTATGCATTATAGGTCTGAAATTGGGGCACGCTCCCGCTAACTTCGCCTACGCAATTCTTTCAATGGTCTTGGTTGTGGCATGCCCTCTTACATGGATTTGGAAAGGATTTTCATATTGAGAGTAATTAAAATATTGATAGTAGATGATAAGACAAAATATCTTTGAACATACAAAAAGACAAACGCCAAAAATGACGTTTGTCTACGTTCTGAGGTAGCCTTTAGGCTCCCTTTTTTCTTAGAAAGTACCGATGAGTAATTGCATGCCAAGACTAGTCAGGATGATAGCAATCCAGCAAAG
>OCIZ01000009.1_pt1 | contig 58314 bp, 71 predicted proteins | sample 1495841 | NCBI WGS metagenome assembly OCIZ01 (sample SAMN01915229, study PRJEB22387) | human oral metagenome | isolation source: saliva | host: Homo sapiens | place: USA
TAGTTAAGTAATAAATTATATATATAAATCATTTATGCTCAGATAGATATTTTAGGAAAATAATTTCTTTTATCCTCTTGACTATAATCGTTCACTGTGCTAAAATAATCCTTAGCTAGCCAAAGGAGTATATAAATGTATAGTAAAATTTTTAACCTCTACTTCAGTAAAGATAGACATCCAGGAAACAATATCATCTCAGAGGAATACTTTCAAGCTTCTGTGGACTTGGAAGGAAAGAGAGTAGCCAATGTAAGCCTAAAGCAGAATGTTAAAGACCTTGTGAAATTGCACTATGGTGATGATATCACAGAAATAGAATACTCTAGAAGTCCTCTTAGAGACTACTATCACCTGTGCACAGAAGAGCTTAGTCATAGTGAGCTAGGAAAGCTTTATTTTGACCTAATGAGTATGACCTACAAAGGAATGGATCTGTGTGATCTTGTGTATAAAGAAAATGGAGCACAAGCAGTGGCAAACTTCCTCTATAGCGCTAAATATAACTACTTCCACAAGGTAAGCATTGAGGATTATGAATACTACAATCCTATTCCTTTTAGATTTTTCCTAAGCTTAGATCACAAGAAGTTTATGCCTAGAACTTTACAGGAGATGCTTTTCTTCAAGAAAGTAATTAGCCCTAGAGCTTATGGTAAGTTTGTAGCCTTAAGCACAAAGAGGATGGATAGATACCGAGATAGATATTCACGCTACCTTAACCGCTACTTTACCACAGAGGACTTCACAGCCAAGTTTAGATTTAATCCTAACTTCACAAGAATGGTCACAAGAAAGATCATCATGAAAGATAAGCTTCAGACATTAGATGAATGGTTAAGCCTTTACAACCTTACTCCTATCGAGTATTATTCATGCTTTAGCATTAAGTCTGACACAGTAACACCTCGTATGGAATTAATCTGTAGCAAAGCAGGAATGGACACAAAGCGATTCATCTTTAACTCCTTAATACTTAGCCTTGAGAAGCATATAGCCAATCCTTTCTATGGTGAGAAGGGTCATGCTAATCCTGAGAGGTCACTGGCAATTACATCAAGTAAATTTTTAAAGGAAACTGAAGGAACTCCTTCCTTCTAATCTACATGGGTAACATTTAAGTTACCCTTTTATTTTATCTAAGGTAACTATTAATCAACCCTATTTTAACCTTAAAAATTTATGCTGGTATTTTTAGGAAGGTAATTTTCAACCCCCTTTTTCAATAATGAAAGAGGGTTGGTTATGGAGGAATGTAATGAAAGTAACCTTAATTTAACAGTGGTGATTATGCAAGTAGCCTCAAGGGGTTAGATTAGTTTCAACCCTAAAATTATGCTGGTGAATAGGTAAGCCTCTAAGCATTGAGAGAGTAAGGGTAAGGGAATAAGTAAACCCTAAAATTACCTATTATTTTATATTGGTCAATAGGGAAATCAAGCCCCCCTCCTCACCTCCTCATTTTTTAATCGACCTAACATTTTTCCATTTTTCAACCAACCTAACCAACCCACTTTGTAACAATGGAAGGGGGAAATTAGGAAAAATTAACATAGCTTAATTTTTTTATTAACATACCTTAATTTCTTTCTTAACTATCCTATCCTTACTGTACTATCTACCCTCTTACCTTACCCAACATAAAAAGCAACCATTAAATGATTGCCTTAGTCTCTCCATCTCTTAGCTATAGCCCACTCACTGAATATCACTACCTTATCACCCTCTAGTACACGGAGAGCCTGTTTGATATGTTTACTATATATACTAGCTTCTTCAATAATAACTTGATAGCTATTACATCCTCCAATAAGTATTAGATCCTCTTCATCTACCATATGAGAGTAGAGAGTTGTGACGGTTACTTTCCTACCTTCTTTATAGGTGAGTACATTACCCTCAATCCTGATTGATTATTGGATATCTCTATAATCTTTACCATAGTTTAGATACTCCTTTATTAATTATTCTCTACTATCATTATATCAAAAAAGGGTTTACTTTACAAGCAATAGCTTACTTTCTTTTCTTCTTTCTTTCTTCCTCTTTCTTGCTCACTCACTTTCTAATTATGAATAGATAAAATTAAAAATATAATCATTAAAAAGCTAAAAAACTTTAAAAAAATTAACAAAAAAGGGTTGACTTTTATTTCATTACCTGATATAATAGTTACATAAGGTTGAGAGAGATACAACCTAGGAGCTATCAAAAGTCAAGTTACTACCTTCTTAGGATAAGGAGCATAGGACTTGTGAGACAAGCCAAAAGCAAAGATCTCACTATTAAAATCTAAAGGAGATAGGTAAAATGACCTATAAATTTGAATATCAAAATGCAGAACTTTTCGCTTCAAAGATGTCAGTATATGGATATCGTTTGTTTATCATGATTGACCCTGAGAATGGTACTTATTTCTACGGTCAGTCACATAGTACTGTAGTAAGCTTACACAAAGCGGAATATATTCACTCAATGAATATGCTACAAAGAGATATCCGAAAAATGAGGGATCAAATGGAAGCTAGTGGCTACCATAAAATGACTGATGAAGAGTGGTATAAACAAATTGGATAAAATACTAAATCGCCTTGGTAACTTGGAAACAACGGTTACAATTTAAATTTAAAATCTAGGAGAAAATAAAAATGTCTAAACAACTTCAAACAATTATCGAAAAAGCACATAAAACAGGATTTGCTAATAAAAATGGACGTATACGTGATTACGGTTATGTAGGAGAGCTAGAAAGCCAATGGCAAGCACGTTACAACAAAGATACAGATGTATTTGAGTTGGATCATTGGGGAACTAACATTATTATTTTAGAACAATTCAGTACTTTCCCACTAGTAGCCCATATCTATGGACAAAGTAAAAGTGACCGTGATGCACTAGTACAGCTTTTTCAATACTGTGGACGAAATGACTTCCATGTTAGCTATCGCCCATCAAAAGATGAATTTTATATTAAAGCCCAATTTGTAGGTAAGAAAACATTAGAAGATTATATCATTTAAGGAGAAAAACAATGAAAAAAGCATTATTTACTATTCTACTTGCTTGTGTGTTAGGTTTAAATATCTACACACTTGCAAAAGTAATCACTTTTACACAAAAAGAGCAAGAAAAGCAGGAATTTGTACAAAAATACAAACTTAAAGACAAGCAGATTTTAGACGCTTATATTGAAAATGGAGATCACAAGCTTGTTATTTGGTCAGAAGCCAAAAAGAGCAAGTTAGTTATTACAGTAGACGAAAATATTTGGAAGTTATCTATAATTGGGAAGGGTTACAATGGAAAGATTTAACAGGATTTTACTGAATATACTCTATATAGGAATTTTCTTCAGTACATTCGCTATCATGTTCATTTTCAAGGCTGGGAATGATCTATCTAATATTTATGATAGATTAGAGAAAGAAAAACAAGAAACTATAGTGAAAAACCCTAATCCTTCAGACTGTGAGATTGTAGGGAAAACGGATGACGGAGAATACTTACAATTCATTTTGTGGGATGAATACAATCAAAAAGAACACAAAATACACGTACATCCTAGTGATTATGACCTTTATAAAATAGGTGATATTTACTACACTGATAAAGATACAATAAATTAAAATCATAGGAGAAAACTAAAATGAAAAACACTAAAAAACGCAAACTTAATCTTAAAAAACTATTTATTTACTACTCAAATGTCTTTGTAATCTTTTCTATTGCATTACATCCTGTATTAGACTTCTCTTTTCGCTTGTTCCTTCTCTTCTACTGTGCTGTATATGTTCTATGGACTTTTGTAGATATAACAAGTGAGTACCACAAGCTATGATACAGGAAACAGTAGACAAAGTAATACAATTCATTGAACAAAATAACTACTTTCATGCTCCTTATCTTGACTTCCTAGGGGTTTATATCCTTGGGGAGTCCTGGGATTGGTTAGAGAAAGGTGACAAGGTTATTTTGATTAAAGCCTATGAAAATAGTCACAATTATTTTATTTTAAACAAGCTAGGGGAAGAAGTAAGGCTGAAATACATTAATGCAGGTACTTTCCAGCCTCTTCTTATTCCTGAAAGCTTAAAATTTTATCTAGGAGGATTAAATGATTAACTTAACAGGTCACAATATAAATATATGTGATCATAAGGGTAACGTTTACAAGATTATTCCAAAAAGTAAGCTTACCCTAAGAGCATATACAAGCTATAAAACTATCAAGGAACTTGAGGGAGTACCTATTGATATTATTGATTACACTATCACAGACCCCTTACCTGTGATTAAAAGCCTGATAGAGAATAATCAATACATTGTTGTGAGCAAAATCACAGCTGAAGCATTAAAGAAAAAAGGTATCACTAAAGGGATACTAATCACAGGAAGAAAATTCTATTTTGATAATGCCCTAATAGGAGTTAGGGGGTTAAGTCTATATGAATAAAGTTAAAATCAAAGGGAGTTATACAGAAACGCTTAATTTCTTACAGGAAAATCTAAATCCTGAAGATCTTAAAGGCTTTAAGTATTTGAAACCCTTACAGGAGATACAAAAAAGAGCACTGAGGGAGTCTTTAGGAAAGCCTTATAGAGATCCTATATGTGACTATATTATTAAAAATAGGCTAGTAGGAAGAGTTAGAGATAATGATATCATGGATGCTTTATCTTATTCTTACGGTGATTTAAGTAGGTTCATTGAAACTAACTACACAGATAAAATTTTAGAAGCTTTTGGAAAAGATGTTATCTATCCTAATCTTGTATATTTTAGCCCTTTAGAGGATATTAAAGCACAGCTGGTTGAATATAAGAGAATGGAAGCTGAAGAAAAAGCTCATCATTTCTTTAGAGACTCAAAAGGAATAGAAAGATTCTCTAATATAACTTTTAAGGCACTTTTAGAGGACTATTACAGCGGTTTTGAGTATGAGGAAGGGAATAATACCCCCAGCCTTAAAAAACAGCTTACAAGCCAAAATATAGCCTTTAAAGAGGATCATTTGAAGATCTGGGGAGAAGTGAAAGCATGGTTTGATAACTACCTAACAGGTAAGCCTAATTTTCATAAAGGTTATCACTACAGAACCTTATTTTATGATTATTTTGATGATAAAATTGAAGATATTTCTAAAAAGTGGGCTTTCTGTGGTTCTTGTCATGCTGAAAGGAAAACAGGAAGTGATACTCCTAAAATTTTAGATGCTATAGGCTATAAAATGCTTAAATTCTATTGTTTAGCTGAAGATTTTAGCCTAATTCCTTCCACACGTATATATTACTATCAGGAAGGTAAAGATATAGCCTTCTCAGGAACTTACACTAATTTTGGAAGTGGAGAGATGGCTAAAAGTGCTTATTCTTTCACAATAGCAATGATGTGTTTTGTCTTTTACTTAAAATTTGAGGATTTTAAAGAAATTGAGGGAATGAGTATAAACACAGGAGAGCTAGAAGATGTAGGAATACGTTTCTATGCCAATACCTCACAGGGTAATAAATACAAGAAATTTGGTACAGCTGAGATCCTTTCAGGATTGTACCTTGATGCAAATGATTGCTTTCATATTTTAGGAGGTTAGGTAAAAAGAAAAAGACCTCCTAAGAATTGAAAGGAAGTCTTTCTCTAATACACTAAATAGGATACACAGGAGATCGAAAGATCAACATGTATCAAAATAGTCCTTTGTTAAGAACTATAATACATTATACCACAAGTTGTGAAATTGTCAACAGGATAAACCTAAAATTTACAAATTTGTTGTATTTAATTGAAATTCTTTATCTGAGCATAGATGGGTTTTACTAACCTTATTTTATCTGAGCATTAATGATTTATATATATAATTATACTTTATATATATAATATATAGTTACTTAACTACTAAGTATATAACTACTAAGAAACTAGAAAAATAAATTTAAAAATTTTAAAGAAAAGTGTTGATTTTTTTAAATCATTGTGCTAAAATAGGGTTATACACTAATGAGGATGCCAAAAGCAACAGGAGATAAATAAATAAAATGAAAGTGAGACATTATTAATGTATATTAAAATTCCTATAAACCTTTTGCATGATAACCCTTTCAACTCAATCAATGAATGCATCTTTTATGCCTTCTGTGCTAGTCACACAGAGGATGAAACAATGACATTCAATTACAGTACTGAGACATTGCAAGAGGTTTTTCCTGTGTCTTCATCACAGCTTACAAGATATCTAACTAATTTAGTGGATCTAGGAATTGCTGAGAATAAAAGCTACCTTTTAAGCTATGAAGGAGCTAAGTTTGCAGGAAAAAGAAACTATAAAGTAAATACTAGCCTTTACTATGATAGTTTTAGTTATGATGAAAATGGAAAGCCTAAAGATTATCTAAATCTTAACCTTGGATGGGTTATGCTTTATGGAATGAGCCTGAAAACAGCCTTAGTGCTTGCTTTCTTGTGGACAGCAAAAATCTATCTAGGTATGCCTGACCAACAGTATGTAAACACACAAAACGTGATGGATATGACAAGCATCAAGGATCGTAGAACTGTGTATAAAGCTCTTGACCAACTTTCTGTGCTAGGGTTCATCACTGAGAAAGCATCAGATGAAAGATACTTTAGATTGATTGAGGTTAATAAGGATAGATGTTTGTGCAATTCTGTTGATGATCTTAGAGAGTCAATAGCAGAATTTGATAACAATATTGTAGAAACCATAAAAGGAAAATCAAAAAGATTCATCAATTCACTGAAAAGTTATTTAAAACAAGCTTCTTTACGGTTGGGTGACTTCTTTTGTAGTTCATACAATATTCTTATAGGAGAATTGCCTGAAAGGTTTAATTTTCAAGCTGAGATAAATTGGAGGCTTCTTGAATAAATGAGTAAAGAATTTTTAGATCTTCTGAGAAGAAACTACACAGAAGATGACCTGATACCTTTTGGAGTAAATAAGAAATTTTACAATGAAAAGCATCCTGAGGATAGATTTAGAAGAGATTTTGAAGAATTTCACTATAAAATGAAACTTATTCCTTCACAGGTTAAAGCATTAAGGGATAAGTATGATCTATATATCTGCTTTACCCCTGTTAAGGATGGTAAGCGATTAAAACCTAATGCAAAAGATAGCTTTATCATTGCACAGGATATTGACGGAGTACCTATTCCTGAAGATCTTCCACCTTCTTATTATTGGGAAACAAGCCCAGGAAAACTTCAAGGTGTTTGGGTTTTAGATAATAAAGTAACTCCACAAGAGCAAGAGATCATCTGTAGAAAGCTTATCAAAAAATACAACTTTGATCCTTGTGGTTCTGACATTGTGCATTTATACCGTATTCCAGGAACAAGAAACCACAAGTATGCTAGTACTTTTAATGTATCAGGGATGCAAGGAAAAGGTACTGTGTACAGGAAGCGTGAGATTATCAAGCATCTGAAGGATGTAGATATCACAGAAAGCGTGGTAGTTGATAATGAGCCTATAGAGTATAAAGAATATGATCTAGAGGAGTTACTACTTGAATATTCTGTTAAGCAAGAATATGAGAGAATTTTAGGATCAGATAGATCAGAATGGGCTTGGCACATTGAGAGCAAAATGTTCATCAATGGAGCAAGCAAGGAAGAAGTGAAATTTGTGCTCCTAAATGCTCCTGATTCAATGGCTAAGTTTACAGAGAAGAATGTAGATTCTGAAGTAAATAGAGTTTATGCTAAAGTTGAGGCTGAAGCTAAAGAGATTGAAGAAGAACTTGAAGATAGAGCCTCACTGAAGCGGTTAAGTAAATCTCCTAAGGGAATTGTAAGGATTGAAGATACTGAGTTAAGAGGTAAGAAGCCACACAAAGGGAAAGTCAATATCAAGCGTGTTGATGAGATTGAGCCTTTTGACCCTACGGACTTTTGGTTAATTGAAGATCTGTGGGAAAACAACTCAGTAGGGGTGATTGGAGCACCTTCTAAGTCCTTCAAGTCAACTCTTACTCTTAACCTTGCCTGTGCTGTAGCTACAGGAAAACCTTTTGATGGAAGGGAAGTGAAACAAGGTGCTGTATTAATCATTCAAGGTGAGAATAACTTATCAATGGAACAGCACAAGATATATTCAATAACTGGTGAAAATGAGTTGCCTATCTACTTTGTAGATGACAATATCACAATGGATCATATTTACAAGCTCAAGGATAGCATCCTAGAGTTGGGAGTTAAGCTCCTAATTATTGATCCTATGTATCTACTTTTTGGTTCAGGAGATATTAACAAGCATAAGGATATTGTCCTAAGGCTTGAAATGCTATCAAACCTGAGCAAGAATACTAACTGCTCTATCATGTTAGTACACCACTCAAGGAAACTTGAAAAGGGTGCTAAGATTCAAACCTCAGATATGTATGGTTCTGCATTTATTGAGGGATGGTATGAGTCAATGATTCTTCTACAGCGACAATCCAATAATTCATCAAGGATGGTTACTTACTTTAGAAACCATAAATCAGGAGATGTTTACGATCTTGTGGTTGATGATAACATGGGCTGTAAAGCTTATAAGAGGAATGATGACTCAGGATATGAGCCTGACAAAATGGAACTAACAAGACTCACTAAAAAAGAAAAGGAAAAATTTGAAAATGAAAACTAACAAAGTAACAATCTTAACAGTAGCTACACTTGCTACACTTGCACTTGCTAACAATGCTAAAGCTGACTCTCAGGATACCCCTACAAGCCCACAGGAAGCTCCTACAGCTCTTGTGACCAATTCAGAGGGGAATAATACCACTGAAGCTAAACAGCCTACAGAGATCACTAAAGAAGGCACAGAGATCACTGTTAAGAACCCTGAGGTTGTGATTGACCAATCTAAAGGTGAAGGAAAGTATCAAGAATTTACTGTAGAGTATAAAAATATCAAATTTGCTGATGATATGCCTATTAATGCAGGTGATAAAGTAACAATGACTTTCCCTGAAGAGCTTAACTTCCAAACTAAGTATGAATTTGATGTTAAAAACCTTGAAGATGCTGTAGTAGGTAAGGCTTCTACTAATCCTGAAGATCGCACAGTCACTACTGTGTTTAATGACTACTTTACAAACCATCCATTGAACAAACAAATGAGTCTCAAACTTGATGCAAAATGGACTGACAAAGTAGAGTCAGGAAAACCTGTTTCTGTGAATTTTAATGGTACAGTTGTTACTGCTAACATTGGTAAAGAGCAAGTAATTGGTAAAGATGAGTTGGTAGCTAAGTGGGGTTCACAGGATAAAGATGATCCAACTGTGATTAATTGGACAGCCCGTATTAACTATGCTAAGCGTGTGTTAAACTATGTGACTATCATTGATGAAATGAGCGAAAATCAAAAGTTAGTTGATAACTACTTTGAGATCAAAAACATTGAAAGCCTAGATCCTTGGATTGATAAAGGTGATGCTATGGATCTTGTTAAGTCAATCAGTAAATCAGATCATGGATTTACAATCAAAATGAATCGCTTGGATCACATGCTCTACATCAACTATAAGACTAAACTTGTGAACGCTGTTAAGGATAGTGTTAATCCAACTAACAAAATTGAGTTGAAAGCAGAAAATGATGGATCTACCTCATATAGCTATGTACAACTGGTAGGAGGAAAAGGTGATGCCTCAGGTGAGAATAAACCAACCTTTGAGATCCCTAATGATGCACCTAAGTATGAAAAACCTGAATGGCATGGAGGTATTCCAGGTATTCCTGAAGAACGTGTGAAACCTGAATACACAGAACCTATTGGAACTATCCCAATGATGCCTCCAGCTCCTATCCTTGAGAAACCTGAGCTTCACATTCCTGAAGAACCATCTAAACCTCATGAGGATCCTAAGACTCCTCCTGTGACTCCTGAAGATAAACCAAAAGTTCCATCAGAAAGTCCTAAAGTTGAACCTAAGAAGGAAGAAGTTAAGGTAGAGAACAAAGGTGAAGTTTCACATGAAACACCTGTAGAAACTTATAAAGCACCTATGCTTCCACAAACAGGATCACAAGCTGGTGTAGCCTTGTCTGTGTTAGGTTTGACAGTGTTGAGTCTCACAGTAGCGTTTAAGAAAAAAGAAAACTAATATACAAGGGGTGAAATTCCCCTTGACTTTAAAATTTTGGAGAATTTAAGATGAAACTAGATAAAGTAATTAAAGCAGAATAAGGCACAAGATGTTATCATCAACAAGCTAAATACTGAGTATAACTTAAAAGGAAGTAAGTGATGAGTAAAGAAGGATGGTATAGAGCCTGTACTTGGTTAGATGAAGCAAGTAAAAGGAATGATGTATCAGGTGTGTTCTTTGGTGCTATAGACTCATATCTCAGAAGTGTGGATATGTCTATCAGTGCTTACATAAGCAAACTACACAATAGAGCCACAGGAGGAGAGGTAAAGAATGGAGGAGCTTACTATTCTGTGAAGAAAGTAGCAGAAGGGAAGCGTATCCTATTCCCATACCTTGTGGATCACATGACAGAAGTATTTAGCAAGGAAGAGCGTGAGTATCTTTGCTGGTACTATGTACACACTAAGAAGGGTGATGTAAGAAGATCACAGCTTCTAGCTAGTTATTATGATAAGTATGAAGGAAAACAATCTCCTGAAATACCTGAGATGTTTAAAGACTGTTCCTTGCCCTCTAAGGAAGAGGAAGAGATTTCTATAAAGAAATTATCACAGAAAGAGCGTCTTAGAAAAGAAATGAACCGAAAAGAAATTTTAGAAAGGGCACTAGCTATTGAAATTGCTGAAGGAAGACTACACAAGAGTATTCCTTATGGTGAGCTAAGAGCTACTTGGAAGTAAAATGGAGTATAATAAAAAAGAACAGTTATTAGATAAAATTAATGGTCTTAGGCTTACTAGTACTAATGCGTCTGATACTTTATACAATAGAGGAGTAGTTGATGCTTTTAGACGTACTAATGAGTTCTTTGATGAGGAGCTTATCCCTGAAGTACCTCAATATGTAATTGACTGGTATGAAGAAAATAAAGATAGCCTTGACTATAACTTATGGAATTTTATTATGGATTGGGGTGAACAAGAACCTAGTGAGTTTATTAATTGGTTCAATAGAAATAATGAAGCCTTTAAAACTATTGTAAACATGAAACAATTTGGTTATAAACTTAAGGAAGAAAAGAAGTATCTTGTAAAATGTAAAAATGTTATGAAGGACTCATCATTCCTTAAGTATGACAGTATTGTTGGAAGATGGTATTTTGGTATGAAGAGTGATTCTATTGAAATACATTTATACCACACAAAAGAGGAACTTATAGAAGGTGGCTTTGAATGGATATTCTCCTGTGAAGGAGTTGAAGTTGAGGAGGTGGGAGAATGAGTACAAATTTATTAGATGAAACATTAGAGTTTCTAGAAAAATATGATAAAACACTAGATGATGTTTTGTACATTCAAGGTGATGATTTTGAGATCACAAGAAAAAACTTTGAAACAGTAGCAAGGGATACAAATTATGATTCTGGCTATGGTGCTCAACATGTACCAAAAGACCTTGTGTTAGTTGGTGAAGACTGGTGGGTTGAGCGCTATGAGTATGATGGTGCTGAATGGTGGGATTTTAAGAGTATCCCAGCAAGGAAACAGTACATGAATAATATCACGAACCTACATAGAGGTATGTGGGATACCCTTAAGGAAATGAATGAGGTTTAGTTGTAATGAAATTTTTAATTCTTGGTCTTGAAAACAAAGAGGTAGGATTCCAGCTATTATTATAAATATTTCTGAAATCATTCTAATTGATGAAGTGGATTTATTTAAAAATATATGTTTGAAGGTATCTTTAAAAGATGGTGGCATGCGGTACTTCAACCATGTAAGAGTTAGTTCAGGAAGACTAGTAGAAGTTAATAGAATTATTGATTTTTATAGAATTTTGGAGGAGTATAGTGCTTGATTTTTTATACACTACACTAGGTTTTATATGGTTTGCAGGTATGGTAGGTACTGTGGTTAAGCTATACATATCTTGTTTGAAAGGAGAGAAAAATGAGTGAGAATGTAATTGTAAGGTACTATTTTGTTGGGGGTGGTCATCTCGACTGTGAATACACAGATAAAGAAATGTACCATATTAGTTTACAAACCTTTATAGAAGGTGGTCTTCTTATCTTTGATAATATGGTTATTAACACAAAGAATGTAACCAATTCACAGGTCATTAAAGGAAGCGTGATGGACATTGATTAACACTATAGACTTAAAATATCCTGTGTGCTTGGATATTGAAACAACAGGTCTTGATAGGTTTAGAGATGAGATCACCTCAATTCAGATTGGGTTTACAAATGTAGACCAAGGGAAATATGTGCGTAGGTTCTTCGATTGGAAGAAATTGGGAATGAAACGTGCTTTAATGCTTCTTACTAAGCTTAAGGATGCTAAGCTAGTCACACACAATGGAAAGTTTGACTTGCTCTTCCTGTATGTTAAGACAGGGATTGAGCTGAAGCTATGGGTTGATACCCTAGTAATGGCTCACGTTTGTGGAGAGGAAGAGCTAGGACTTAAGCCTTTAGTTAAGAAGTACTTTAAGGTAGACTATGATATCTCAAAAGAAGCTAAGACAGGAAAGATCACAGAGAAGTTTAAAGCTTATGGCTTGGATGATGTGTACTATCCTATGGAGCTGGTTAAGATCTTTAAGAAGAAGCTTAAGATCTATAGCCTTGAGAAAGTCTACAAGCATGAGATGAGAGCCTACAGTGCTTACCTTGAAGTTGAGAAGAATGGTATGCCTATCAGTCCTAGACGGCATGGGATAGCTAAGAAGCTTCAGGAGCAATATAAGCCTATCCTTGAAAGACTACTCACAGTAGGTAATATTAACTGGAACTCTACAGCACAGGTGGCTAAAATTCTCTTCACTAAGAAAGATGAACCTGTGTATGATGATAAAGGTAAGAAGTTACCTAACACTTATGAGGTAATTGAGTATTCATTTATGAATGATGAGATCCTGAGAGGTGAGTTTGACACACGTAAGGAAGCTACACAGTTTATGAATGAGTGGAAGGAAAAGAACCCTCATCTGTATGATATTAAGGTTAAGCTTAAACATAACTACGCTCCTGTGACTATTGGCTATGGTGTAGGGCTTAAGGCTATTGAAAAAACAGCCAAGGGAGTTCCTTCAGTAAGCAGTGATGTATTGGCTAACTACTTTGGCAATCCTGTGGTAGATGATCTGCTAGAGTATCGTAGGTTGACTAAGCTGGAAACATTTATTAAATCTTGGGAAGAAATTCAGGTAAATGATAGAATATACCCTAGCTTTAACATTACAGCACGTACAGGAAGAACTACTTGCTCTAATCCTAACATCCAACAGATTCCCCAGGATAAAAATGTAAGGAATTTGATTGAAGCTAGACCTGGGTGGGTCATAAAAGAGCAAGATTACTCACAGATTGAGCTACGTGTGGCTTCTATGTTCTCAGGAGATGAGAATATGCAACACGCTTATCAGTCAGGGAGTGACTTGCACAGTAAGACTACTACACTTTTGTTTGGTGATACCTCAGAGATGAGTCCACAGGAGAAGAAGCGTAAGAGAACACAAGCTAAGTCTTGCTTCAGTGGTGATACAGAGATACTTACTGAGGATGGTTTTGTTGAGTTCAAGATGTATGATGGTATAACTCCTGTAGCTCAGTATAATATTGAGACACAGGAGATCAGTTATGTTGATCCATTATACTTCAGAATGATACCTAACCAAAAAGTGTGTGTCTTTGAGAATGAAAACACTTCATTGAAGCTTACACCTAACCATGAATGTATTATACAGGTACAAAACAGCAGAAAGTACATGAAGAAAGTTCCTTTTGAGGAGCTTGCAGGTCATGGTCAGTCTAAGTATGCTTGGGTAAATGCTGGGTACTACAAGTATGAAAAGTGCTGGTTCATAAAAGATGATATGACAAGGCTAGTTGCTTGTTTTGTGGCTGATGGATCTTATAGTGAATCAAAAACACAGATCAAGTTCGGTTTTACTAAGAAACGTAAAATTGAAAGATTCAGAAATATGGTTGATAGGCTTGGAGTTGACTATGATGAAAAAGTCCAAGGTAAACTTAAGGTAACTTATTTTACAATTTCTGACTTTGATTATGTGTGTAATATGAAACGCTATTGTACAGCAGATAAGACATTACTTAAGCCTGCTATGACTGAGCTAAACCCTCTTGTGTATTTAGAGGAAGCAAGTCATTGGGATGGTCATGTAAACCACACAAACCTTATTACAGTAAGCTCAACTAACCGATCAACTTTAGACTCTATGCAGATCATGGCTGTTCAATCAGGTGTGAGAGCAAAACTTTACAAGGTTAAGGATGAGCGAGATAATGTAAGTGATACATGGACTCTATCATATAATCTGAATAAAAAACCACTAAGTAGGTTTGAAAGTAAAGATATAGACCTAAGAACACACCATAACACTAACCATAATGTATACTGTGTTACTGTACCTGAGCATAATATTGTTATTAGGCATAATGGTAAAGTGTCTATCCAAGGAAACTGTAATTTCGGTTTTTTATACGGAATGTCTGCAAAAACATTCGTAGATTATGCAAAAGGATATGGATTAAATATTACTGAAGAAGAGTCAGAAGGCTTTCGTAACAACTTCTTTAAGGCTTACCCTACATTGCTACAGTGGCATGAGGATTGTAAAAATTATGCAAGAGTAAACGGTTATACATGGTCTCCTATAGGACGTAAACGATTCCTTCCTGACATTAATTCTAGCAACTTTAGAGCTAGAGGTCAGGCTGAAAGACAATCCATAAACTCAGGTGTGCAAGGTTTTGCTTCAGACATGTGTACTAGTGCCTTAGCTGATATTGTGTTTAGCAAAGAAATTGACCATGATAGATGTATTGTACTAGGTTCTGTGCATGATGCTATTCTCTTTGAAATAAGAGAGGATTATGTTGATGAGGTGTCTCCTATAATCAATAAGATAATGGAGAAACCTTCCATTATTGAGGGTATTGATATTCCAATACCAATCATTGCTGACTCAGAAGTTGGAAAGGCATGGGGAGGATAAGAATGATAATCTTAGATAAGCCTGCTTATAGGCTTGACGAATACAAAGAAATCAGAGAGGCTAATCGCAGGTTTTTCAAGATTGATCCTGAGCACTACATAGACAAGCAGAATGATTGGGAAGACTTATACACAATCTCAATTAGAGGTACTGTGTATGTGATGGATGACTTCTTTAATGGTTTAAGACACATAAGAAAGCATTATGGTCAACCTATCCCTAAGATGAGTAGCTTTGATCTGATCTTTAAAACTAAGCATGGACTACCTGAAGAGATTGACTACATGTACAGGAGATTTAGTAACGCTTACAAGACTGTTACTGACTACATCTCACAATCATGTTGCTTCTCTCATGTGGTAGTTGATGAGCCTGAAAAGATAGAGAGGAGGATTGTTCATTATCCTGTGATTGATGGTACTGTTCCTCTTTGGTTAAGAGAGAAGATACTTTCAATCATTGATAATGGTTATGCAGAATGACATATAATGTATTGCAATTTTTTGACAGCCAACTTGAGAAGGTATATAAGTTTGATACCTATGAGGAAGCTGAGAAATTCTATGAAGAGATGCATGAAAAGACTAAAAGCACCTACTTCATTCGCTATAAAATGAACTTAGATAACGTATTCTAGGAGGTAAAATGGTAAACAAAAGTAGCTCAGTGGGAATCACTGAAGACATCATCACTAACATCATGCACTTGGGAGCTAGTGAGTACCACTTGGAGATCCTTATCCGTAAATATGAGGATCAGATTAAGTTTTGGTATAACCTAGACAATCCTGAGTTTCAAACTGAGGAAGATAAAGTAGCTATCTATGACACAAAAGACAAGGTGTATCAAATTACACAGCTTCTTCAGACTACTACTGAACAGCGTAGAAAAGCTATGGAATTGCTTAAGTCACAGGCTGATGAGGAAGGAAACCCTGACATGTGGTGTCTTCTTAAACATGTTCTTGTGGCAACTATTACAGCGTTTGAGGCTTGGCAAGTAGACCTAGCCAATGATAAGGTTAAGTTTGCTTTCCTTGAGCAGTCACGTGTAGCAAACCAAGTTTTAGCTATCTTTTTAGGTTATGAAGTTACTCCATGTAGTGCTTGCCTAACAGATCAATTAAAAGAGGACGGGAAGTAATTCCCGTCCTATGAGGAAAATTATGAACTATAAAGAAATTATTGAGGATATTTTAAAAACTAAAAGTAAATCTAAACTTTGCAATGAGCTAGGTATCTCACAGTACTACCTTGATAAAATCCTTCAGGGTGAGGAAGTACCTGACTTAGTAAAAACTAAGATTGTCAACATGGTTTCATGTGAAACTGAGGATGAAGAAGTTATCTCAATTTCTAAGACTGAAGAAGACTTCATCCTTGATGCACCTATTAACACTTTCCCTGATAAGGTTAACCGTATCTCTTACCTGAACTATGTTCTAAATAGCACAAAAGCAAACAAAAACCACTATTGGAGACAAGTGCTTACAAAAAATGGATCTAACACAGAAGAGGAAACTGTGGATCAGTTGGAGCGTATGGTTAACGCTATCCTGAAAGGTAACTGGAAAGTCACTGAAGAGGATGTACCTTACATGATTAAGCTTCCAAGTTACCACTACTTAACTAAAATGGTTGATGGCTCTACAGGATGGTCTCTTGTGCAAAATTCAAACACTGTGGTAGGAAGTAGCAAAGAAGAGTTGCTTAAACAATACCCTGAGTATGAAGACTTTATTGTGCAAGAGCCTCTTAATGTTGTTAGCTTTAAACCACAAGGTGAAAAGAATAAAAAGTTCACATCTAGTAGAAAGAAAGGCTTTGTGATCCGAGATGCAAGAAAAAATTATTAATTATGCTCTTATCTTTGGATTCCTACTGTTAACTCTTTGCTGTTATGCCACTGTGACCTCACAGAAGGCTCAGATTGAGCGTTTAGAGTATCAGGTGGGCAAACTTAAGGGTGAGTTGAAACAGAACCATGAGGAGCTTAATAGCAAGGTATATTCACTTGATATGAGATTCAAGGACATGGTTTATTATTTAGAAAATGGAGTAAGTAGAGGTGGATAATGACAACTTATAGTGTAAGTCGAGTAAAAACATTTTTAGATAACCCTTGGAAACACTGGTGTAAATACCTAGCAGGCTACAAGGAAAAGCAAGATCCTGAAGTAACACAGTACATGGATCGTGGAACATACTTCCATAGAGGCATGGAGCTTTTAGCACAAAGTAAGGGTAAAATGACTCAGGAAGACCTTTATGCTAAGCTACGTGAGATCTATGCAGAATCAGGTTTCCTAGAGGAAGCTAAACTTTCAGGAGAGCTTGCTATTGAGCGTTACCTTTCAGAAGGAGAGCCTGTAGACTTTGAGAAAATCATTGAAACTGAGCACCAAGTGTACTTTGACCTCCCTAATGGACACCAGTTCACAGGTATCATTGATGCTGTTATTCAGAATGATGATGGAACTGTGACCATTGTTGACTATAAGACTCACTCTACAGCCCCTACAGATGATGAGTATCGCTACAGCCTTCAAGGTAACTTGTATATGTATGTGTATACACAGCTAGGCTACAATGTACGTGATATGATATTCGATTGTGTCAATCCTAAGATTAAGATCACAGGAAGAAATTATAAGCGTAAGACTATCCGACTTGTGTATAATGAGTATCGCACTAAGGACTTCTTTGACCAGTTTGTACATCTTGTAGACTTAATTGAGTCTGATCCTGAGTTTAAACTTTACATTCCAGGGAAGGGTGGACACAAGCCTGATGCCTATGATTACCTCTATAAAGTGTATATTGGTGAGATGATGGAAGACTTAGATGAATTTATTGAGAAAAACTTTCAAAAAAGGGTTGACAGTCCAACCCAAAAATGATAGAATAGCTTTGTTGGGTTATCCAGCAATACACTAATAAGGAGGAATCAAATGATTAGGTTCATTTGGGCACAGGATGCTAATGGTTTGATTGGAAGTAAAGGAAAGATACCTTGGTACAATCGAGATGATCTTAACTACTTCAAGAATCAGACAACAGGTGAAATTGTAGTCATGGGAAGCAGGACTTGGTTCTCTCTAGGATGCAAACCACTTAAGAATCGTCATAACATTATCCTGACAAAAAAGGATGACATTAAAGGTTATGACCAAGAGAATGTCTACATTGCTCACACAGCAGAAGAAGTCATTGAGATCTATGAGAACTCTAGCCTAGATCTTTGGATCATTGGTGGAGCTATGACTTATAAGACTTTTGAGCCTTGGTGTGAGGAAGCTGTAGTAAGCACAGTTGGAGGTGAGTATGAAGGAGACACTTACTATAAAGGTCTAGCAGATAAGCTCACTGAAGAGAATGTAGTAGTTACAATGAAAGGTGATGGTTTCACAGTGAAGCATTATAAGGTGAAATAATGAATAAACCAGATTTAGTTATTCTATTAGTGATATTATGTTCAATGATTTCATTTTATCTTGGATATACTAATGGAGTATGTGATAGAGAAGCTAAAAAAGATAAGATGAAACATAAGAAAATGGAGCTCATTGAAGGGGTTGATGGAGTTACATCAGTACAGCTTACACCTATCCGCTATGTAGAACTTCTAACTAAGGAAGAAGAGTGCAATGAGTTGAAACTAGCTATTAAGAGGTTTGCAGATGAAACTCCTAAGGGAACTTAAAGACCTAGTATCTCTCATGGGATGTGCTATTGTATCAGTAGCTTTACTAGCTATCACACTTAAGCTTATAGCTATTGTATGGAACTTTATTATGTCGTGGTAAAAGATGAAAGAAGATATTATTAACCCTAAGCGTTACACAGGAAACAGGCTAGAGTGCTGGGATTTTTGGATTGTAGCTAAACTCAATCCATTAGTAGCATCTGCTGTTAAGTATGTGTGGCGATATAAAGACAAGAATGGAGTAGAAGATCTTAAGAAGGCTCTTGTGTTCTTAGATAAAATAAAGAATACACCTCAGGAAGCTCTCTACTTTGAAAAAGGTGAGTTCTTTGCAGATGATTGGTTACTTGAAAGTATGAGTGATACTCAGAGATTCATTGTAAACACATCTGTGCAAACAACACATGAAGATTTATATAAGGTAGCTATTAGTGATATGGAGATTGCTATTAACTACTTGATTAAAACAGAATATGGAGATGAAAGTGACTAACGCACAATTATTAATTTTTATCTTACTATTGCTTAATTTTCTCTTGGATCTCTACTACTTCTTTGAGAAGACAAGTAAGAAAACAGTTAAAATTAAGTATAAAGACAATGTAGCGCACCTTGTGGATCTCACAAAAGGTGATTGGATTGACCTATCTTCACCTAAGAGTATTGTTTACAAGAAAGGTGATCTAGTTCAGGTTGATTTTGGAGTGGCTATGGAGCTACCAAGTGGTTATGAAGCTCACCTTGCACCACGATCAAGCCTATTTCAAAACACAGGCTTGCTTCTCACAAATGGTGTAGGAGTTATTGATAACTCTTACTGTGGTGATGAAGATTATTGGGGAGCTAAGTTCTATGCTACACGTGATGGACTTATTGAAGAAGGACAACGCTTGTGTCAATTCAGAATTATTGAAAACCAACCTAACATTCATTTTAAAGAAGTTGACCACTTAGGTAATGAAAACCGTGGTGGTTATGGAAGCACAGGAAAGTAGGAACACATGAAATTACAAAAACTAACTAAAATTAAATTACACACACTGACAACATTCTATGGTGAACCGGGTTCAGGAAAAACTACATTCATCAACACACTTCCTGGTAGTGTATTGGTGATTGATACTGACCGTGGATTGGCTTCAGTAGCTCCTGATGATCGTTTTGCTGTAGCAGAATGTCACACATGGGATGATGTAGTGGAAGCTATGAACTTTGCTAAAGGCTTTGATAGCATTGCTGTGGATCACTTCACAGGAGTGCAAGAGCTTTTGTACAAGGATTTAATGGCTAAGAAAAATGCTAAACAGATGTCACTTAATCTGTATGGTGAAGCATCGACTATCCTCAAAGGACTTGTTGATGAACTTGTGGCTATATCTTATGCAGGTAAAAATGTATATGTTATCTGTCAGCAAAAATCAGTCAACCTTGAGGATGTAGTTGATGAAAACATTCCAGCATCTATTATCCCTAACTTGATGGAAAGTGTAGGTAAGTACCTTACAGCATCAAGTCGTGTTATTGGACACACAGAACGTGTGCTTAAGTCTAAAGTAGTTAAGGGTGTTAAGAAGTCTAAAGATTTCTACCAAGTACGTTTGTCAGGAAACCCTGCATACAACTTGAAGGTAACTCGCAAACCTGGACTAGCAATTCCTGAAACTGTGACTAACCCTACATGGGAAACAATTGTAGGATACACAGATGGAACAACACAAGCTAAAGAAGCTAAATCAAAAGAAGCTAAAGAAGAAACTAAGGAAACAAAAGGAGAATAACTATGTCAAAACTATCATTTACAGCAAAAGCACCTGAAGTCCGTGAATTTATTTACACACCAGGACGATATGAAGTACTTGTGGAAGCTGTAGAACAGGGAACTAACAAAAACACAGGAGTACTTTTCTACAAGTTTGTGCTTCGTGGTAACTTTGATGAAGACCTTACAAAGTTTAACTTGTTTGTACGTGACAATACTTATGGACAAGAACAACTCTACAAGATCATTGAAGCTGTAGGTCTTGATCCTAACTCAGATGATATTGACACAGATGATATTGTAGGTAAGTACATGGGAGTTGAGATCAAAGAAGGTGATCCTTACAATGGAAAACGACAATTCAATGTACATGACATCTTTGCTCTTGATGAAGAGGAGGAAGAAGACTCAACAGACTCGGATGCAGATGATGATTGGGCAGATGCAGAATAATTAATGGTATCCCTAGTGGATACCTTACACAGAGTAGCTAGGATCTCCTTATAGATTACATTTTTTATTTCGATTGCCAGCACTTGTGATTCCCACACTAGCTACTCTCTGTAAGGTATTTACTTTTTTAACAAGCCTAGTTAGTACAAAAAGACTTTCCATAAATAATTTTCTACACCCAAAGTTATTCTCACGATTTTTGTTTCTATTTATATTTTTCGATTTCGCTTCTATTACCCAACTAACTAGGCTTCTTAAAGGAGTAAATATGAATAAACTTGAAGAGTTTAAACTTTATGTGTTAAAGCGTAGAGATGCCTTTGAGCACAAGTACAGAATAGGTAACAAGACTGTGGGAGATCTTTATAGATATGATCTTCCTAACAATCTAAAATACCTTGATGACATGTCTCAGATGTTCATACGGACGCTTAACACATCTAGAGTACCCCTAAGGGATAAACTACTTACTGTGTATGTTTATCGCTATATAGGGCATGAGAAGTATGTCAGAAGATGTACTAATGAACATGATGTAATCACAATACATCAACTAGAGAAGTTAGCAACTAAGCTTAACTCAGCTAAGGCTAAACTTTCTCCTAACTACAAGTCTCCTGCTATCCAGGTAATGACTAGAGAGCTTAATAGAGGAGAAAGGTTTCTTGCTTCCTGTGCAGATTTCATTGACAAGCTTCCTGATGATCTATTCTATGGATGGAAGTGTAGTGAGATCTATAGATACTATAATAAGAAGTGTGATGTGTATGGACTGAGTAAGTTCACAGCTTATAACCTAGCTACTGACCTAGCTTATATTAATGAGCTACACATTGAACTAGACTTTATTAATGGATGCTCACCTAGCATGAGAAAGATGTACCTTGAAATTGTAGAGAAGGATAGGTTTAATGCACAGGAGTATAAGAAGTTTGCTATTGACTTCATGAAGTGGTATCTAGATCAGCCTTTTGCAGATAGCAAAGAGAGGATCATTACCCCTAATGATGTAGGACACATGCTTGTAGCTTACTATAAGCTCACAAGAGGTATGTGCAAGATTAGATACCCTAAAAAGACTAGGGTTAAGGTAAGTGACTTGGTAATATCAAGGAGTATGTATGAATTTTATAAAGGTGTACCAAGTGAAACTGATTGATGAGCTTGGTAATTGTTACTATGATGAAACCATCTGTGGCTTTAAGAAGAGACAGAAGTTTATCAAGAAATGGTCAGGAGATGACCAGATTACTAGAGTTCAAAAAGGTGATATAACTATTTATATTAAGAACTGTGGAGAGGAGTTATGGTCATATGGATGTTGATATTGAAAAGGTTAAGTTAGCAGAAGAACCTAAGTCATCACCAGCTAAGGCATCTGATGAGTATATCAAGCTAGAAAGAGAATTTGACAAGCTTACTGAAGCTATTAAGCTTTCTCACAGCACAAGAGAAAGAAAAGCTATGCGAGCAAGAAAAAAGAAGATCCGTGAACAACAGAACCTTCTTTACTATCAAATGCTTTACTCAGGCTACATTGAGTACACTCAGACTGTGCTAGGGTTATCTACACCACAAGCACTGTATAAGAGACTCAAGAAGCACAAGAAAAAATAAAGAGAGCAATTAAGCTCTCTTTTTTATTTTGGACAATTACAGTCATCCTTAGGAAGTTCTGTAAGTTTAAGACATTCAGGAGTATCTTGTGCATCCATGATAGGAGTGTACTCTAGCTTGAATTGGTGTACACGGAATACACCTGAGGAAGAGTTAGCAGGCTCTACTCTAACTTTAACATGCTGTCCAGCAGGAACGATAATACTATCAGACATCTCCATAGCACCATCTGAGATACCAGTCATTTGCCAGTGTACTCCACGGTTCTTTCTGAGATCTTCAGTATACTGTTCACCTGAGTGGTATACTACAATCTCCATTGTGTTATCCTGAGCAGGATTAAGAGTAGTACCATCAGCACACCATCTGATGTAAACACGGTACTTTCTATCAGTTTGCTTTCTTCTACCATCATCAGACTCACCAGCTACAACTCCTGTAGTAGAGTCCATGTATAGGTCTAAGTCATAACCATCTGTGATAGGGTGATAGAAGTCAGCAGATGACACAGCAGAGTTTCTAGCATAGTTTACTTGAACAGCACCTACATCACCCATCTTAGAGAGGTATTCAGCCATACACTGAACCATATCCCATAATGCACAGATGTTTTGGATGTAGTGGTTAAGTTGACAAGCAAGCTTCTTCATGAATGAACTGAAGAACTTAGGATTGTAGCATTTCTGGCTCTCAGCCATACATGCAAACCGTCCTACACCCTTGTTATTTTCATCTACTAGTCGTTGACAATCTGCAACAGGAATTTCATCACAGTCACACTCATCATACCAACAGCGATCCTTAGGGTTTTCACCATAACTAGTGAATGTAGCTTCATTCAGTCTAGTTGTTTTATCATCAATAGCCATTAGTCACCTATCTTTCCTTGTGCTTTCCACTTACCACCCTTGCGAATACGTGATGGTGAGTAGTTTTCTTTACCAGTATCAGTAGCATAGATTTCAGCATTAGGTTTAGTATCCCAAAAGTTTTGGTTAGCTGTTCTTCTAATCTTCATCCACTGCCTTGTAGTGTTAAGAGACTTCCAAGCATTAGACTTTCTAATAGCCCACGGTCTAATCTTAGCATTTTCTGTGTAGTACACAGTAATGACATTGTTACCCTCAACCACAGTGTGAGTATAGGTAGTTCTCTCAGGGGCATAGTTAGTGATAGCAGGAGCATTGTAGGTTACATTGCTACCAATAGTCTGATTACTTAGAGTTACATCCCCACGTAGAGGTTGATTATTAGCCTTATTAAGATGCTTAACAATAACATTAGCAGTAGTTGGTATCCTCTCATATCTAAATGAGTAGTTACCATTACCAGTTACTCTAGGTACATTAATAGGGTTCTGACCTGGTACAAGCCTGTAACCTGAGATGCTAGGAGGATCTTTCCTGAAAGGATCTCCATGAGTCACAGGAGTGTAACTTTGAGTCTGAATCTCTCTTCCTGTGTCCTTATCAATGAACTTAACAATCTGTCCATAGATAGGGTTATATCTAAAGGTAAGCTCCTTAGTTTGTCCTGAAGGTACTGTAACAGATTGAGTTCTATTGCCAGTAATCTTATAAGTAGCCCTATAGATCTCAGGAGCAGTATGTGACTGACTTGTATCCCCAGGAACTTTCTTAGTCTCAGTGCTAAGTGTAGCCCCTGTAACATTATCCACATACTTTATTACAAGTGTACCCTCTTTAGGTGCTTGAGGGACGTTAAGGATGCTTGTGTTAGGCACAGTCAAACTGAATGACACAGTAGCAGTTGTTGGATTGTATTGCCATTGGTCAATAGTAGTAGCTACATCTCCTCTTTGCTCATTGACCTTAGAGGAGATCTCAACACTATTAATATTAAGCTGTTTATTAATTGTTTCAGTCCAGTTATCCCCAAAAGAAGGGTCATAGGACTTATTGAAGATCATTCCTTGTGGAGTGTTAATTCCATAAGAGGCATTACTAAAGAAACCTGAAACAGTAATTCCTGGAACTTTAGTATAGGACACTGACTTGATAACAGCTCTTGTGTTTCTAGCTTTAACCTTAGTACCTTCTACCACAAGATCATAGTAGATACTTCCTTCAGTGTTTACATGTCCAACAGCAATTAGACCTCCATCAAACGAGGGAACAAGCATAGGGTTTTCAATCCTAAAGTTGTTCCCATTGATATAGGTCTTAGTACCACTGTCAGTAGAATAGATATTAAGGCTTAGGGCTTGCCTTACCTTAGTAATCTGTTCCTGATTAAGTGTAGCTTGATCTGCCATTAATTGATTCCTCCTGCAAGGTCATTCTCAGTCTTGCCATTGTTAGTTCTAATAAAGGCATTACCATCAACAGTTCCACCAAAGAGGTTAATATTACCTGTAGCAATGTGTCTATCAGGGTACAGATTACCCTCAAAGATAGTTCCACCTGTTTGTTTCCATGCTCCTGAACCTTTAAGATCCTGAAGAAGTTTCTCAAAAGCACCCTTGAGTTTATTGTACTCATTCTTAAGGTTATTGAAGTCTTGTGGTGATACATACTGAGGAAGGTTCACAGAGTTTCCATTACTAATTGATAATGTTGTACCTGCTAGTGATAATGTTTGTCTATCATTATCAGGCTTATTGTTTAAACTATCTATAACACACTTAAGTGAAGGTCTCCAGACTCTTTTACCATTACTTTCATATACATCAATGTCACCTAGAAACAGTAATGAAGCATTAGTATCATTTGTACCTTTGTTATCAATACGGATATATCCTTCATCAGCATCACCTGTGTTGAATGTAGTATGGTAGTTTACCATCCCAGTTGTGGAAGGTGAACTATTAATGTTCTTAATAGTTACTACCTTTGTGAAAGCATCTTTTTGCCCTTTTTGTCTTCCAAGAAAGTACAGTGTAACACCTTTAATATTATCTGTAGCAAAGGTTGAAAGGTTCAATGAATACTCTGTGTTGCGTTTGACATTAAATCTCTGAGATGCCATAGGAACAGCATCTTTTGTGTCATTCTTAAGAACAAACATGTTAGCACCATTATTATAATAAAATTGATGCTTGGAGATTGATAGTTTAGCATTACTCTGGTCATGAGTCCAGTAACCCCAACCATTTGTGTTCTCAGGGAAGGAAGAGTTACAGATTAAGTTATCCCCACCATCAATAGGATCTTCAGGTAAAGTCACAGTATTACCATTAGAGATAGTTAAGTTTCTTGTGCTCTTATCAAATGATAAAGTTTGCTTATCATTATCAGGCTTATTCTCTAGAGCTGTAATCTTACCTCTAAGGAATGTATCATCATAAGGTGTAGCATTATTAGATGTAGGTAGATCAACTTCACCTCCACCATTTGACAACACAAGCTTGTTACCTTTTCTAGAGATCGTTTGTTTGTCATTAGGGAGTGTTACTGAATTACCATTGCTAATAGATAAGTTTCTATTACCTTCATTAAAGGCTAAAGTTTGCTTATCATTATCAGGTTTGTTCTCTAACGCTGTGATCCTAGCCTTTAGAGCTGTATCATCATAGGCTAAAGCTACAGTATCCTTATCCTCAAACTCAACTTCCTTGATAGTACCATCAACAAGTGTATAGGTAAGTTTGACTCTATTACCTTTTCTAGATACACCCACAGTTGAAATGAAGTTATCTGTTTTACCCTCTAATGCTTTTAGTCTATTAATCACAGCTGTGTCATCATAAGTGACTCCTCCGCCTTGACCATTCACTTTAATCCATCTAGTTCTATCAGGAGAAAGAATATAAAGGTCTCCATTAGGAAGGAGATACATGTGATCTCTATCTCCCATAAACACATCAGGTAGTTTATCCACAGGGGCTACCCAAGTGTCCTCAGCAGGCATACACTGAGTGCACCATGTGTTAGGGTTTCCACTACAAGTTGTACATCCCATTAGTTAATACCTCCTGCCAAGTCATTTTCTGTTTTACCTTTATTAGTACGGATGAAGAAGTCACTATCTACTGTGTTAGAGAACAAGTTGATATTACCTGTGGCAATATTTCTTCTAGGCACAAAGTCTCCTTCAAGACCTCCTTGCCAAGCTCCACTAGCTGTAAGGTTGTTAATGATCTTCATTAAAGCATTTTTAAGTCTAGTATTCTCAGCTCTTAGGTCAGCATCATTATAGGCAGGAGAAGGTGTTGGGATAGTACCTGTGAATGAGATAACTCCATCATTTGAGATACTGATATCCTTACCTGCCTTGTATGTCTTACCTCCTGAGCTATTATTCATCAACCAACATAGTTGTGAGGTGATGTTCTTATTGAAACACCACTGTGAATACATAGCTTTAGATGTTTGCTCAGGTAAGTCACAAAGAGTTGTATCCTTTAGTACTAGGGAATGTAGTTTAATTCTGTCATCATTTTGCTTTTTAAGAGATGCACAGGCTGTTGATCCTGGTACAATCTCTTCACATTGACAGTTAATACAATCTGACATAATTTCTCCTATTTATCATCAATAAAGCAATCAAACTTGCAATCCATAAGGTCACATCCTCCCTTAATCAAAGGAATTGTCTCTACCTTCTTCTCAGGTTTTGGGGGGATAGTAGGTCTTTGAGGAGGCTGTTCATTGAAAGGTTTAGGTTTGGTAGCATTGTTCACAGGGGGTTGTTCAGTGAATGGAGGGAAAGGTGCTCTAATAATCTGCTCTCTTGTGTATACGTTTTGGTGTCTATCCCCTGGATTACTTCCTCTTACCTCTACTTTCAAGTGAGTAAAGTTAGCAGGCAAGTTAGTGAATGTCTTATTCCACTTAATAGTTGATAGATGCCAGTTAGGCCCATAAGCAAGCTTTTGTGTATCAGCATGCTTAGCAAGTAGAATATCCTTTTGGACTACTGAATAGTTGTTTCCTCCATCAGTAGAAGCATACACATCAAAGTACCAATCATAAGTACCACCATATTGAACATACCATCCTTGTAGTACCCCTCCAACACCAGACTCATAGGAGTAACCTAAGAGGTTTAATTGGATATCTACAATAGTACCTTCATTATTCTTAGAAGTGAACCCAATACCTTGACCATAACCATTTCTGTGAGCTTCACTGAGGTCAATACCTTGGACACTACCATTAGGTGATCCACCCATAGCAACATCTAGAGGTGCACCATTACGTTGGAATGTACCCCAAGCTTCTTGCCACTTAGTAGCCCCTCCTTGTTGGTTGTTACCTGCTTCATACTCTCTTTTTCTTCTCTCATAATCTGCTTTTCTAGCATTGTAAGAAGCAAGAGCAGTAGCATAGTTAGAGTTGCTATTATTATATGCTTGTAAGGCTCTTTCATATTCAGCCCTTCTAGCATTATAACCATTTAGGCTAGCCTGATAATCAGACTCAAGTCTTCTCTTCTCAGCTTCCCAATTTGATTGGTCAGGAGATGGTTTACTAGCCTGATCTGAGTTGTACACACCAATGAATCTATTGACACTTTCAATTCTCTCAGCTAAACAGTGCTGTACTTCACAAACCTTTTGTGCTTTACGCTGTAAGCACTTCATACGTTTAATTATATCACAGATGATCTCAATAATGTTCTTGATATTACACCATATTCTGAAGAAACCATGTGCTGTATTTTCTTTTACTTTACACTCTTCTCCATTGGCAATAGCATCACCAGCCAACTTCACAGAGTAGGCTAGGTCATGCTTCATCTTCTCACATTCATGAGCTTTATAAAACTTTATCCTGCATCTGCAATTAGGACAATATTCAAACATAGTGCCTCCTAGCAGTTATCACAGTCAATAACACAGCCTTCAACTTTAGGAAGAGGTGAGTTGTTATTAACATAGGTAGCTCTCACATCACTTGATGTAGGGTCATAAACCCACTGGTCGAGTGTCTTGAATAGCAAGATATCTCCTGTGCTTCCTCCTTGTGGTCTAAGGACTGTTTCCTTACCAATAGAAATTGATCCAGGCTTCTCTGTAAAGCTTGATCCTGCTTGGTAAGATTTAGTCCACACAGTTCTTCCATTTGTGTCTTGAATAGAGAAAGTAGCATTATTACCATAGCTACCGCCATCACCTACATATTTAACTTCGTCAAAGTCAACTCTAGATACGTGGGCTTTAACACTACCATCTTCATTCATAGTGTACATGTGAGATACCTTACCAGTGATTGTACCTCTACCTACTTCTCTACCTGCATAAACCATGTTCCACACAATAGCAAAGTCACCATTTTGTTGAACAGTCACAGATGTGAAAGTGTCTCCATTTCCAGAAGAATTAGCAGAAGTACCTACACCTTTCATACCAAAGACAACATTCTCAAGCATTTTACCTTTAATATGTTCCACAAGACCTGTGATTCTCTCATCCTGACACTTAGCAATAGAGCACAGCTTGTCTACCTTAGACTCTAAGCACTCTAGCTTATTAAGAATATAGCACAGTTGGTTAATGATGTTTTTAAGAACACACCAAACGCCATAGAAGCCTCTTCTAATAGCTTCAGGTAGGTTACACCATTCAGCTTTTAAAATAGCTCTCATCTTAGGTCTAATTTGAAGGTCATTAAGCTCTTGTAGCTTGGTACAGTCTCCAATACCTACATTCTCACAAGAGCAATCCTTTTGTTTACAAATGTCTTCCATAGTTCCTCCAATAAAAATAGGGAGGGGATATACCCCACCCCCTTAACCAAACAATAAGTGGTTTAAGTTCCAAGCAGAAAGCCAGATTTCTCCTGAAGTTCTTAGCTTGAATTTTCTCCAGTAGTAGTTTCCATCTCCTACACCACCTACACCTGTATCACCAGTTGCAGTTTGGTCAAACACAAAGTAGTCTCCTACGTGTGTCATTTGGTCAGGAAGTTTAGCACCATTCTTGTCTGTGATGATGATATCCTCTACAGCAATACCATTATCTGTCCAGTTAAATGCTACTGGTGCAAGCTCTTTGCTGTATACTTGCCACAAACCATTGACATATTTAAGATCATCTACTCGATAAGCATGTTGCATCTTACCAGGAGCAGAAGGTTTAGGTGTAGCTTTAGAAGGAGTTACATATTCAGCACCTCTAGCCATAGCTACAAGTCTATCAATGTCAATTCCTCCTGGACAGTTACCTACAATAGTAGTTCTTCCATGTTGACGAATTAAGATTAATCCTGATGTGACAGACACACATGAAACTAGTCTTTTTTGTTTTCTTTGCGCAGACTTAGCTATAGTACCAGTTGAGTATACACTTCTATAAGGATTTGTGAAGTGAAGTCTTCTACCCTCTGTAGATGTTCTACTACCTTTATTATGGAGAGAAGCAATAGCTTGTACCACATCAATGTTTTGAGATAGTGAAGAAGAGTAATCATTACCTGCTCTACATCCATCAAAGTCTAAGATGTAGTTAAGGAAAAGCTCAGCTTGTCTTTCTGACATCTCAAGGAACTTCCATGAGAATTTTTTATTGTCTAAGTATTGCTCTACCTCTTCAACTTCTTCAGCACCATAGATACGGAATGAATAAGTACCATCTTTCTTCTCAGCAAAGGTGTATTCTTTACCTAACTCATCTAGAATATCAGTAAGTAACTCTACCTTTCTTTCCTTTTTAATGTGGAACTCAATACCAAAAGGGTTTTTATTGATGGTTCTATTATCCTTCATATAATGACCATCAGCTTGTACAGCTACAAGATACTGTAGGAAAGTATCTGACACAGGTAGACCCTCTGCTTCATAACTTCCCGCATTTGGGAATACCAGAGTACCTTTATTAGAGAACATATCCTTAGCTTCACTAATTCTATAGTTTTTAGCTGGTTGAGTCTTCCACAACATTCTATGGTCAGCAGTTACCTCAACATCTCTAAAGAACCAAGTATCTTTAATATGAGGTTCTACTTTATTGTACACAGTATCAAAGATAATGCTTCCATCATCTAATCTGTATGTAGCAATTTCATCACCTACTTGGATATCTTTTAAGCTTACCCAACCTTGTTTAGTAAGGAGTTCAGTATTCTCAACAGGTAAACACGCTGTAGATGATACTTCACCGTGCTTCAGAATGTGTTGTCTATCAATAGGAATGTTGTAGCGTTCACAGATATCACGAATGAGCTTAGCAGAGTTTCTATAAGTTTCCTCAGCAATAGTCCATGTAGGCGCACCAGTGTTGTTCAAGTGTTCAATACCAATAGAGCGTTGGTTCATTGGATAGTTACCTGCATGGTAGGCAACATAGTTTTCACCAACACATCCCCAAATTTTATCAGGTGTTACTTGGTAGTGAGCAGATGTACCATGACCTGAAGAAACATACCAAGTATGTCTAGCTACAGCATCATTAGTAGTCGCATTATGGTGAATTACAATTCTGTCAATCTTTGTACGATTGCTATCACAATTCATAGCATTAGGATCTACACCAGTAATAAGTCCTGAGTAAATCTCTCCATTAATATTCTTAGCAGGTACAGCCACAGCAGTGTTTCCTCCTTGTGTTTTAGGTTGTGTAGCCTTCTTCTTAAGTCTGAAGGCTGTAGGGTAAGTAGCAGAGTAAGGAAGCTTAATAAGATTAACAGCAGAGCCTCCTGAAGGATTAGAAAGTTTACTTCCTTGGTTTTGACCTAAGAACCAACCAAAACCTCCACCAGCATCACTATCAAACAATGCTACGTGAGATACAGGAGTCCATCCAGCTACCTCTTTAAAGACAGCTACATCTCCTTCTTCCATGATTTCTACTTCATCAAAGTAGTTAAGGATGCCATTAGTTCGTCTTTGTTCCCAAAGATCCTTTACGTATCCTGACACAGTACAGTTGGCAAAAGGTACTCCATTTTCTCTACACCATTGTGCATAAAAATCCCAGCATTGCCAGCCATAAGCACCATCTACATCTGTACCCTTATTCATCCACTTGGACTTAAAGGTTTTGTAGTCCATGTTTACTCTCCTTGAGCTTCATTATATTTCTTGCTTGAGATACCTAACACAGTACCAGTGAAGGTAGTAAGCAATGCTAAAGTACCTGTGATAGCAGTTGAGTCAAATTTATACAAAGCTCCTAGCCCTGTAATCAAAGTGATTAAAGCTGGTGCAACTACAGTTACAAGCTTTTTGTATAAGTCATATTGTTTATTTGTTAAGTTCATTTAGTTCTCCTTATTTATTATGCTTTCTTAAAGATACCTGGGATTGATAAGATTATACGTTTGTTAAACATTTCAGGATTAGAAACTCCAAAAATTTGAACATTTCTTGAACCTTTATCAATCCACACAGAAGTGTTATTATTACCAATCCAAATTTGAGACTCTACAAGTTCAACAGGAACAGGAGCTTCAGGAGGTAGTGTTGCAATAACATCTCTCCAATTTACTTTTGAGGTTACTTTGAAGTCAATCTTGAAGATACCTACACCAGTTGAACTTGAGTAAGTAAGAGTAACTCTAGGTGAAATTGGTGCATCATGTTCACCTTCCATAACTTTAGTTCTATCAGTGAAAGATCCTCTATACACTGTAAGGTCAGTGGCTTTGTTTTCCTGATTTGTTAACAGGTTATCCACTTCCTTCTTAGTGTAAGTCTCAGCTTTCTTATAGTACTTATTTAAAGCATCATCTAGGTTCACATTGTAAGTAGTTGTGCTATCTGTTTCAGCTTTAGTTACTACAACACCCTCAGTATCACTAGTAACAACAAATTCTTTCCCTACACCCACTGGGAGAGTCACAGAGTTTCCATTAGAAATGGATAGTTCATTTCCTGTGAGTGTAAGTGTTTGTTTATCACTATCTTCTTTAGCTTCAAGGGCTGTTACCCTAGCTTTTAAGGCACTGTCATCATACACAGTATCCTTGTCTTCTTTTGCTTCTAATGCTTTAACTCTCTCTTTGAGAGCAGTGTCATCATAAGCCATAGAGATGGTATCTTTGTCATCAAACTCTACTTCACTAGAAGTTCCATCAACCCTAGTGTATTTGAGCTTAACTTTGTTACCTTCTCTAGACACAGTAACATCTTTTACAAAGTTATCTGTCTTACCCTCTAAGGCTTTAATCCTATTTAGCACTTCTGTGTCATCATAGGTAGACCCTCCCTGATTTAGACAGCTAGGGTCAATTACTATCTTTACCATTGGCAATCTCCTCTTCTACATGCCTTCTCATCTTCTCATTAAGTCCATGAATGTAATGGTTTCCACCAAGGTCATTAAAGTACTCCTTTACAAGAGGCTCAGTCATATCCCACTTCTCTTGCCAAGTAAACTCAGTAGAGTTGTAGATGTTAAGGTACTCAGAGCGTAAACTTGAACGCTTAGCACCTTTAGATAGCTCCTCAAGTTTATTTCTCTTATGGTTAAGCCAAGCTACACCACAACCGCAAGCTGTGGTCACAAAGAGTGTTATTCCTGAGATCACAGCTTGATTTTCTACAATCCTTAAGATTAATCTATCCATTTAGTTCTCCTATAGGGTTTCAATAATAGTAGTTGTCACAGGTTCTTCAATAAGATAATCACTACCTGAAGGTTGTGTTACTAAAATATTTAAACTAAAGATATTAACTTCTTTTTGTGTAAACACTCTAGCACCTCCCTTTGAATATTGTCTTAATTCAGCCTTGGCATGATATTTATGTGTACCAGATATACCTTTATTAAGTATATTCTCAGACTCCTTACTAACATATTCCTCAAACTCTGTAAAGTCTTCTTTTGTCAGTTCTCCTCCACTAGAGTTCCTTACATATATAAGGGTATCCCCTTCAAATGTAGCTTGACCAAAGTTATAGTGTAAGTTAAGAGTGTTAGTTAAATCATCTCTAGACATATCTGCTGGTATCTCTTCAGTATGACCATCTATGTATCTATCAGGTTCAGGTTTTTCAATATCTTCATCCATGTATCTGACAAAAGTAGGAACTACCATTGTTCTCCTACCACCCCAAGGAAGTGTAATATCAAACACTAGAGGTACTCGATCAGGCTCATGTTCACTATCCATCTTATATTTAGGGTCAATATGAACATCATTAACAGTTAGATTTTCACTCAGATACCACTTGTTTGAGTATCTACTATTAGCCTTAGACAAAGCGTTAAGCACAGTTTCCTTAAGGTACATGGGCTTATAAGGATTACCCCTACGCACATAAATTTCTTCATTTACCATACCATTCAATATTTCAGTTGCCCTTTTTAAACTATCTTCAATAGTAATGATCTCATTTGAGTGAGCAACAAACTCTTCAGATGATATTTCTGATAGGGAAGTTGAAGCAAGTTCAGACTCACTAGGAGGCTCTGTAGTGCTTAATGAATTAGAAACACTAGTACTTGTAGATGTAGAGTTACTTTCACTAGTAGATTCTGACACAGAATTGCTTTCAGAAACAGATGCAGAAACACTTCCACTTTGTGACTCAGGCTTTTTGTCTTCTTCACTCTGATTATCTTTACATTTAACAATAATTGTTTGTTCACACTTGGACTCTAGCATTTCACAAGTGGCTTTGGGGATAGGGCTAAAACCCTCATAAGTTGGATAGATAACTCCACAGAGCTTATCCTCTTCAGCTAATTTATAAGCCATATTTTCTCCTATCTTACATAAACATCAATAGATGTTTTCTCATTAGTTAAGTAGGCTTTACCCTTAAAACCAAAAGGAGTGTCATAAAGTCTACCCTTAACATCACCCCAAGATGAAGGCACAGAAAGGATAATATGACCATCTTGGTCTGAAAGGAAGCCATAAGCATTATAGCTCTTATTCACATTTACACTTGTAGGGAAGTTGTTACCTGAGGAATAAGTCCATTCATAACCACTATATTCTACCCTACCTAGTGATATAAATTGAGCCAAAGTGTAGATCTGTTGAGTTCCTGACTGATCTAGACCATCACTAGTTTTATCTGAAAACTTATCATAGCCATTAGCCTTTTCAACTTCCTTCTTACCTGGCTCTTTATCTTGCTTAGAGTACTCAGTTTTCTCTTTTACAGCAGACTTAGGTAAGTAACCAACAGTACCATTGTACTTATCATAGATAAGCCATTCACCACTGATCTTACCTGTAACCTTGTTACATTTATAAAAGGTATCAAGCACAGTGTTGTCACCATTACCTTTAATACCTTCAACCTTGTCCACTACAATCTCATAGAAAGTTCTTTGTACTCCACCACTCTTCTTAGGTTTACCTGCATCAGCACTAGTGCCACTAGATCCATCAGGAGTATAGTTATCCTGACCTCTGATTCTCACAATTCTAAGAATAGTTGCTCCATATCCTGTGATCGTTCTTGTATGCTCAATCACATGAGTGATACCATTGAAGTTTTGCTCAATAACTCTAGCATTATTGACTCCACCTCCACCATACACAAGAGTGTGTCCATAGGGAGTGCTTGGTTCATTGGTAGAAATGATATCACCCACTTTAAGTTGGGATTCATTTGAGTAAGGAATAACATCAGCAAAGCTACTTACATCATTACCTATACCAATCTGATTACCATTACCTAGTAAAGACCCACCAAATTGTTGAGCTACCCAATTCACAAGGTCTACACACTGGTAGGGTTGACTAGGAGGAAAGCCATCAACATCAATGGATTGTCCTACTACACGCTGTGCAACTTGGTAAGCATTTGTCATATCAATTATACCTCAATCTTATCTCTCAGTAAACTTGAGCACAACCCTGTTATGTAGGAGAAGTCATAGCTAAATTCTTCATTATCTAAGGTGATAATGTTGTCTTTTTTCCTACAAAAGATTGAATATTTCTCTAATGTGAGTTCAAGGTAGTCACTATCCATCCACTCCTTAGCTCCTCCATAGTCATGGTTCTTATAAACCTGTCTAAAGAAGTATTCCACAGCAGATTCCACAAGGATTCTATTCCTCATACGTTTCACAAGAAACTTTTTATTCTCCATAGTACTCCATCTCTCTTTCAATCTCTTTTAGAGCATACTCAACCCTCTGAATATCACTTTTTAGGATCTCATTTTGGATCACACTTTGGTAATCAGTAGGGTGAGATGCTAAGTGCTCTTCAAGTTTAAACTGTTTAGCTTCCATGCTGTGTAGCTGGGTAAGCTTATTCTTGTATCTATTATATAGCCTTAATACTATAATGTTCATTAGTTCTCCTAGTTGATGTGACTAAACTTAAGGAAGTTTCTTAGTGTAATCTGTGCTTCACCTAGTGCATACACAGTGAAAATCTTCTCACCAGCACTGAATAAGGCACTTCTCTGAGCATCATTTAGATACCATGCAGAATACATAAGGTCATAACCTTCCATTGGGTTACTATTAGGGAAGATGCCTTCACCACTAGCATCATCACCAATCCAGTTACATCCCCACTGTCTTCTAAAGATTTCAGTAAGCTCAATCTCAGACTGTTCACCAGTAGCTTCATTTTTAGCACTTACAACTAAGTGTACATCTGATAGAGGAGTTACTTTCTTACCATCACACTGTGATACATCCATCTTAATGATGAACTTTAAGAACCATCTTTGGAATCTATCCAAGTCACTTGGCACAAGGACTCTAAACTGAGCAGATCCTTTAGTTCTATCAATCACAACAGTATCACTTGGAGACTCATTCTTTTCCTTAGGTGATTCATCTTTACTTTCAAGGGCTTTCTTGACCACTTCAAAGTACTTGTTAGCTCCATCAATACGCTCTTGAAGGGCATTACCTGGAACTCCTCCCCAATCGGCTAGGAAACGAGCAGTAAGCTGTGCAATATCACCATCACTAGAAGCAACTTCTTTTACCACATTCTTCAGTGTCTCTTCAGACATCATGAAGGCTACTTGTGTGTTGAAAGTGAAAATGCTACTATTTCTAGCTCTAGCAAACTCATAAAGAGCCTTAGACCTTGGGCCTGTCCACTGACCTAATCCTAAACCAATCCAGTGTTTACCACCTACATTGTATCCAGGTTCATTAAGTGGATCTTTGTAGAGAGATGCAAAAGCTTGCCATGAACCCATGAGGTTTTCTGCTGTGGGTTCTTGTGCTACTTTATCATATTGTTTGCCTGTAGCATAGTCAGCCTCATACCTTCTAGCAGTAACATTAGACTCTCTCACAAAGTAACCAATAATAGCAGATACACCTTGTGCCTTAGCCTCAGGAATCTCTTTCTTGATAGCTCTAGCAAAGGTTTTTACTCTTGTTTCAATATCATCACTCTCAGATCCTTCAATACTATCATCTGAGTAAGGAGCACAGGAAGAAGCAGTAGAAAGGGAATCCACATAGTCAAGTGCATAAAGGTCAGTTACCCCTCCCCTACGCTGTTTTGACTGTTGAATTACCCTAGATTTAGTTCTACTAACAGTATTTACTAATTTATTTAGATAATCTACCATTTCTCCTCCTACTGATTCACAATGATGTCTCTGTCACTGTATAGATATTTAGACAGCTCTAGTTGCTGTAAGTGGTTACTTCCTACTTGGTAAAGGTCAGTGATCTTGGTCACAAAGAACCAGTTACTTTCCTTCAATACCTTCTCATAGTACTTAGAACAAGCTGTAAGTTCCCAAACTCCTGCATTAAGGGTAAACAATACCCTATCTCCTGCCTGTACTGTATGCTTCTTCAGAGGCTCTACAGTCATTGTGTAGACTATCTTCCTACGTGAGTTCTTAAGTCTTCTAATAGCTGTTCTATAGAGCTGTTCTGTGGCTCTCAGTCTATCAGCATCTGTGATCTCTTTATTATCTTCTGCGATTGACTGAGTGTCATTATCCGTAACTGTGCCCCAATAAAGCTCTCCTGCTTCTAAGGCGATACCTTCTTCATCTAGGATAGCAAACTCATCACCAATGATTTCAGGAGCAAACACAGGAAGCTGTGGATAGTCATAAGACCGTTGTGAGTTTACCTTATTACCTGTCTTAATCACAGGGAAGCCTTCAAGCATGAACTTAGGGTTATAGAAGATATCTCTAAGTGTTAGTGAACTAGCCCCTGAGTCTGACTTATCTGACATAGCTACAGCAATGTTTATAGTATCCTCATAATTCTCTGAGATGTTATCTAAAGACACAAGGTAGTTGTACTCATTGATAAGTACATCTCTCTTGATACCAAAGATACCAAACTCAATCAGGTAAGGATCATAGCGATTTACTCTCCAATAGAGGGAAGTAGTCTTTTCACACACTTTGGTAAGGAACTCTAGGAATGATTCTCTAGAAAACTCATACTCAATCAAGTTCTTTTCAGCATAGTCATCTACATACTTAATCTTGAACTCATTGAGCAGGTCATCCTTGTGCTGTTCATTAGACCAGTAGCCCATAGCCTGCTCTACAGCAGATACTACTGATCTAGCTTTCACAGTAACATTAGTAGGAAGGGTTCTCTTACCCAGCCTACCAATTACATGTGAAGTCTGAACTGTAACTGTGCTATTTTGGTAATCACTTGACTTGTCTCCTACATAGCCCTCATACTTCCAGTCCTCTGCTTGGACTACAATGTGTGTATTACCACTGAGTAGCTTGGAATATTTTAAAGGTAAGGTTAAGGAGATAGCAGGAACTTCCATTAGGGCAAACTGTACTTGAATGTCATTAAGGAAGTCATCCTTAGGGATAATTACTGACTTCCTTCCTGAAGCCTCACTATTAATAATATAACCAATCATACTGTTACACTCTCATAATCTATATAAATACAAGCAGTATCACTTTCTACACCACTTACTGACACAGTATTGAGTCCTTTCTTGACGTAAGGTAACTCAGCACATAGTTTAAGCACAGAAAGTGAAATATCCTGATAATTGAACTCTAGACATTCCCAAGACTTGGCATACTTAAGCTCACCTTTATAGTTAGCTGTAAGCACTCCTGAGTACTCACCTTTAATCTTGAAGTCAATATCATTGATCCTTACAATAGGATCTTTGAAGTCTCCTTCAATAGCAATACTCCACTTGTGGCTGTCTAACACAGTAGTAGAAAGGAACTCACCATTTAGCACTTCATTCACACAAGTGTCACAGATAGCGTGCTTATACATACACTGTAAGCCTTTACCATCCTTTTTACACTTAGAGCAGTTATATACTACTCTCCACTTAGAGTTACATTCTTCAAAGAAGTCATTCATAAACTCTACATTGGTCTGTGCTGTACATAGATCAATCATACCATCCATCTCACAGCAGTCACTCTCACAACACTCACAGTAGTTATTGCAGTTAGGTAGTCCATTACAGCAGTGTCTTGACTTACCTAAGCAACTAGCTTTCATGTCAAGGAAGTCACAGTTGTCATAAGGCTCTAGGAATGTCTTATCCTCATCAGCCTTATACCATACACCATCAGGGTTATCAAACTCTACCTTAAACACAAGGTAGTCATCATCTGTGAGTACCCACTGTTTATTGTTCTGAATACTTGTGACATAAGCATTGCACCACACAAGCTGTAGACCTGTTTGTACAGCCCACAGCTTTCCTGGTGTCATTAATTGCTCCATGATGAAGTCATAGTGAGCTTGTACATGCTCTTCTGACCAGTCATGTGTCTTGAGTGCTATCTGTAATGAGATTGTGTTAGAGTCCACAAGAGACATCTTACTAGTGTTACCAACATAAGAACCATTAGTAAAAGTGCGTGAGGTTTTATTCTCACGCAAACTAATACTTTCTGTCTGCTCATCAATAGATTTTCTACCAAGGAACACTAGGTCATTAAATTGAATGTAGCGTTTAGGTTGGGTGAAGTTTTCATCACATCTAAACATTAAACATACCTCATCAATCTGTCAATTCCAAACAACCCGTTTAGATACTGAGATTTGTTGTCAATATTTTGACTAATCTTAGCATTATTTGTGTTGTATACATTATTAATTATAGTCTGTCCTGAGTTACTTTGCAAGGCTTTATTGCCATATTTGTTGAGATTATTTAGGAAGTTTAGTCCTAGACTTTCAACAGCTTTCTTCCTCAAGACATACTCACCAGGAGTAAGCATAGTAGGCACAGTATCAGTTCCTTTAGGCTTCCAATCAACTCCAATAATGTCACCATCAGAGTGGTATTCAGGAATGATTCCTCCATTAGATCTGAAACCTCCTAAAACAACTCCTGTACCCTTTTTACCTATACCTTTAGCTGACTTAGGGGTAGAGTTAAAGATACTAGTAACAGCATTAGCAACACTGTTAGCAAGTGAGCTTAAGGCTTCTTGGATCTTATTACCTTCTTCTGTAATCTTAGAGGTATCAACATCCTTAGGATCATTGCCTTTAACTTTGTCCTTAGCCTCTTTGATCTTTCCTGAGGTCTTGTCAACCTTAGTCTTAAGCTCTTCCACAAGGGCTTGTCCTTCAGGAGTAAGTTTAGATACATCTACAAGGTCAATAGGGATTCCTTTAAGGAGTTCATTAGCTTTTTCTAGCTTGATCTGTCCTTTAGATTTCAACTCACCTACAACATTGTAGAAGTTATTAGCAGAAAGCTTGAGTGAGCTAAGGTCTTCTTCACTAAGAGCACCTTTATCATCAGCTACCTCTTGGATAGCCTTTTCAATGGTCTCACCATCCTTAAGTACTTTGTCAATTACTTTTTGTCTAAGTTTTTGGTCAATAATACCTATTTTCTCTAGGATAGTATTAAACTCTTTAGTGTCAGCCTTATAAGTAGAGTTGTCAGTCAATCCAGAACCTGTTAGCATCTTAAGCTCTTGGATAAGATCATCAACATTCTTACCTGCAACTTCATTGATTTTCTCTTTTGTAGCTTTTGATGCCTGTTGAAGTTTATACTGAATAATTTTGGAGTCAGCTTCATCTAGTGCTTTACCAGCAGTAGAAAGACTAATAAGATCTTCAGTGTTAAAGTTTTCACTTTTCTTGACTATGCCATCTAAAAGATCTTTCCAAACTTTATTCTTAGTACTATCAACTACTTTTCTAAGTTCATCTGTTGCTGTAGCATGGACTTCATCATTACTCTTAGAATTTGCTGTAGCAGACTCCTGAAGTGTTCTAGCCCATCTATAGAGATCTTCCTTGGAAGCATTAATGACCTTTTCCTCACTAGCTCCCATGTCCATTAAGACTTTTTGCACAGCGGAGTCTTGGTCTTCCTTATTACTGAAGTTCCCTCCTTTAAGTGCATAGTCTAATTGCTCTTTAACTTCAGCAATCTTCTTGAATGGAATTTCAGGAATCTTCTGAGTAGCAATTCCAAGAGCATTAAAGGCATCTGTGAAGTTCTTGGATGAATCTTCTTGTCTCTTGTACTCAGTATCAGATAGGGTCTTGATAACTTCTACAGTACCATCTGTGGTATTCTTAAGCTCAACATATCTCTGACCATACTGTGCATATAAAGCCTGTAATGACTTCATAAGCTCAAGGTCAGTTACACCAAGCTCTTCTTTCCACTGTGCCCAAGTCTTCTCTTGACCACCAATATTAACACTGTACTTATCAACATCTTTAGGAAGGTACTCAGTAGCAAGTCCAAGGTTAGCTCCACCTTTACTTAGATCTCCATTGAACTTGCCTGCATTACCTGACACAAGAGCTAGGGCATTAGAGATATCAGATTGCACAGAAGAGTCATTAGTGACTGACTTGTAGAAGTTCCTCATGAGGTCTCCATACTGTTTAGCCTCTTGTTGAAGAGCCTGTACTTTAGCCTCTCTAGCTACCTTATTCTGCTCTTCTTTTTGTTTCTCAGCTTCAGCTTCTAACTTAGCTTGTTCCTTCTTAGCTTGGTTTTCAGCATCATTTGTGAACATACCTTGGATAAGTCCTACAAAACCACCAATACCAGCACCAAGAGCTGTTCCAATAGGAGTGAACATAGATCCAATCCCAGCACCAGCTAAAGCTCCTGAGGCAGTACTTGTAATCACAGTAGAGGCTTGCTTCATACCTGTAGAAACTTTACTACTTTGTACAGCATTGTTGATACCATCTAAGGCTATTCCACCAAACATTGTACCAAATGCAAGACCAGCTCCTTTAAGTGATTGACCTAAAGTACCAGCTTTGTCAAAACCTGCACCAATAGCTTGTCTGAATGTACCTCCATTGGCTCTAACATTCTTATAAGCCTGAGCAGAATCCTTAAACACTTTACTGAGCTTAAGTTGCTCTTTAGTGTTATTTCTAGCTTGTAGGGCTAAACCTGCATAGTAGCTTCCCATTTCAGGGTCATCAGCAAGGAAAGCTCTTTGACTCTTCTTAGAGTAGTACTTATCAGCTCTCTTATTTAGGAATCCTGAAATTAAACCACCACCAGCAAGAAGGTTTTGACCTCCTGTAAGTCCACCAGCTACACCTTGCTTAACCTTTCCTGGAAGAGCAAAGTTGCTTAGTTGACCCAAGCTATTAACAGTTGTACCAATGAATGACACAATGTTAGACACAAGAGAAGTGGCTTTTCCAATAAGTGTCCCAATGATGAGGTATTTACCTACATGACCAAGTACTTCAGCAACCTTAGCAAACATCTCTACCATTACAGTAAGAGTGTTTAGGATCTTTTCAAAGCCTTTTTGTAAGTTTCCTCCACCAAAGGACTTAATAACATTCTCAATAGCTGTCACAACAGCTTTAACGAAGTTTGAGAGTGCTTTAAAGAATCTCACACCTGTGTCAGATGTAAGGGCATTAAGAGCACTAGAAGTGATTCTAGCGAGCACAGGAGCTAAGTAATCAAGCAAGTCTTTTACAACATTACCTAAGTTCTTAAGTCCATTTCTGAAGCCATCATTATCAATCCCTTGTCTTGTGAGTTTCACAAAGTTTGAGAAGAAGTCAAACACAGAAGAGATTAACTTGGATGCAACTTCAATTATAGGTGTTTTCTTGACTAGAAAATCTAATGTTTTAACTAGCTCTTCTGCAAAACCTCTAATAGATGTAACTACTGTAGTTGCGTAGGATCTATACTTACCCTCACCTGTCAGTGTTTTTAATACATCTGACATACCTTTAAGGAACTCAGCTAGTCCTTTTACAGCACCACTGTCAACAGCAAGGGTTTGTAGATTAGTGATAACCTCAATGGTATTAGTGATAGCATCTAGGATACCCCCACTTATTAATGATCTACCAATATCAATCCAAGAGGTAAGATATTTGATATAAGCATTTCCAGCTTCACCTACAAAGCGACCAATAGCACTTCCTGACTCATTGAAGAAGTTTATCACAGATTGCATCAATCCTTGGAAGTTCTTCATAACATTTGTATCTAAGTTAGATGCAAAGTCCTTACCAAACTTCTCCATTGATTTAATCAGGTTATCACCAAACATAAGGGTAATAGCTCTTGAGAACTTATTGATATTCTCAATTCCTGTACCAATAGCATTACCTAGTGATCTTACATAGCCTTCAAATTTAGCACTACCTACAAGATCTGTAATATTCTTAATGAAGTCTCTAGTAGCCACATACACCTTGTTAAGTGCACCTGGTGTAGTATTACCATCTTCATCCACTTTATCAAACACAAGGAGGTTTGAAAGTGTTTCTTTCAAGTTCTCAATAGCTTGCTTAGGAGTAAGGATAGAAGTCACAAGGCTTTGGAACTTAGGACTGTTACCTACTTCCTTAATGACATCTAGGTATTCATCAGCTGTGATACCCTTCTTCTGAGTAGCTTCAATGATAGAGCTGTAACCCTTAGACTGTGCAAGAGCTAAGAGTCGTTTATTTACTTCAGAAGCACCAAGAGCAGAAAATCTTTCTCTTGTGAACTTGAAGTCTTGTTGGTTAAGATAACCATTAGCAAGCATTTGAGCTGTTTGCTCTCCTGCTGTCTTAAGACCCTGTACAGGGTTTTGAGTTTGTGCAATAAGACCAGCAAAGGCTTTTACAATATCCTCAGAGTCTTTACGGTTATAAGCATAGTAAGTTGATGCTTGGTTGAGCAAGTCAGAAGCATCATACACAGAAGCTTTACCATAATCTCCTAGTCTCTTAAGAGACTTGTTTACATCCTTCTCATCAAAGCCTAGAGATGACATGTTGACCCTATAGATCTGCATAGCATCCCCTACTTTTTGTGACTCAGAGACCATACCAGCAACACCTTGTCTCAAGGTAGTCACAGCAGATGAAATGATACCCTGGAAGCCACTAGTGAGCTTTCCATTGACTAATGATGTAAATGACTTCTGTACATTTAAAAGCTCAGATGAGACTGATCTGAGACCACTGAGCATGGTTTTAGCAGGATTGATAGCTCCTAGCTTAATCATGTTTGATGTCAGACTAGTAAGTGCTCTATCAGCTATAGACATAGCAGATCCTACGTTTTTCCAAGACTCAGCTAAGTTAGTGACCTCTACTGCTTGACTTTTTACCTTGCTACTTCCACCAACACTAGATCCTGATGCCTTGCTCACAAGGGCATTGACATTATTGATCTGTCTTTGGATATCAGAAGTATCAATATTGAGCTTTAAATTAATAGAGGGCAGGTTATTAGACCTGCCCATCTTCTTAATCATACGTTCAATATCAAGCACAGTCGCTTTCATGTTATTCAATAATTTTGTCTTAGCCTCAATATCGTTAAGACCATTAATTGTAACACTTATAGTACGTACTGACATTAAAACTCTCCTACTTAAGCTACATCCTCAATGTTTCTACGGATTTCATAGAAGTTACCATTTTCATCACGACTTACAGTGAATGTCAATGACAAAGTGATTTCTCCATCTGTACCAAACTCTCTTGAGTTTTCTGTGATAAGTACATTGTTGAATACATAGTATTCTCTGATTCCTCTTGTGTTTTCAACCATTTGAGTAACACGGAAGTGAGTGTTTCTCAAGCGTTTGTCATTAGCTACGATAAGCTCAACATCACGCTCAGCATTGTAAGTCACAAGAAGTTTTTCACCAATGTACATTGGGTTCACAAGAACTGTACCACGACTCAATCCATGATGTGTTTGAGTAAGAGCGATAAACTCATCATCCTCAAGACCTACACCAGCAGAGATTGGCATTGATGAAAGGTAAGTACAGTCACAGCGGTCAGAAGAGATAATGATTGTATTACAATCTTCATAGTAAAGGTCAGGGATAACAAGTGATCCATATTCTTTACCATCTACTTCAAGTCGTTCTACTGTGAAGCTGTCTGTCACAGGGATACCACTTGTAAGTTTCTTAGACATAGATTGAAGTGGGTTCAACCAGTAGTCATTACAAGAAGTTGTAGTAGCTGTGATTTCTTTAGTGATCTCAATTTGTGATTTGTCATATTGACGTCCAAAACATCTAGCATCTGTAGTAGGTACTGAAATGTTGTGTGTGAATGAAGTCAAACATGAAAGCAACACATTAGAGAATTTACGCAACTCAGCACGATCATTAACGATCATTGGAGATGAAAGACCAATTTGACCATCAAAGTCATCTGTACCTGTGTAAGTAACTTCATAAGAGATTACTACACCGTGGTCAGAAGGTTTCCATCCTGTACCTGTTTGAGTCATTGCTTTTGTATCAGCAAGGTCAATAGTACGGAGTACGAATCCAGGTGCATGAGTTTCAAAGTTGTATGTGTACACGTATGAGTTAGCTTGAGCAAGATCTGTAAAGTCTGCTACAGCTACTTTAAGTTGGTAAGTACCAGCTTTAGGAACGTTTACATATACCATGTTGAAACCAAGTGCATAGTCATCAGCATCTGAACGTACTTGGTAGTTTACCTTGATAGCTTTATCTACAGCTTTCACATAAAGTGTACCTGTGTTGAAGCATTTCAAAGGTGTACAGTTTAGTTGATCTTCAGGCACATCCTTACGTACGTATTGTACTAAAGTACCAGTAGGAATTTGTACTTGTTTGTTAGCTTTCCAGCGAACACAAGGACGGATTTCCTCATTGATAGCAACAATAATTTTATTGTCTTTATCTTGGGTATTGTAACCGTACATAGGATGAGACATATCTACAAAACAGTTAGACATTTATTTCTCCTTTTTCTTGTTATCAGCTTGCACTGAAGGTTTTGGTTTATTAGCTTCTTCAACCATGTGTTCACGGACACGTGCCATTGCTTGAAGCTCAAGACGGCTACCGTGACGGTTTGCAATCTCATTACGAGACATGAAGAACTCATCTACATTTAGTGGTTTTTCCACAGCCATGTTCTCTCTCCTTCTTAACATGTATATATTGATAAGGTAGCAGGGAATGAGAACATTTCAACCTCATCTACAAGCTCATTAGAGAAGTCTAATGGACATCCCACATCAAGCACTTTAGCATTGATAGGTAAGTACCAATTATCCAATGAAGCTACATCCTGAGCGAATGTCTTTCTCTGTATACCTTTAGGGGTTTTAACTTGATGAACCAACATATTTTTTATTTGACAGTGCACTTCTTCTCTATACTCAAGTTTACCCTCAGGAGTGTTCTCAATACATACCCTACCAGTAGGGGGAGACACAGATGAGTAATATACAGAGAATGTAACATAGAATCTAGGAAAGCACTTAGAAGAATTATCACAAGAAACATCAATCGCCAAGAATGGAAACTCAGCTCCTTGGTTAAGTTGAAAGTGCTCAGTAGTTCCTACGTGTTGGTTGAATTGCACATCAAAGTTATCATAACGTTTTCTAGGGTCTAGCTCTTCGGGATGGTCAGGTTGAATGAAGTAATCTAGAACACCAGCTCCATACATCTGAAGCCATTTCTTAATGTTTATGTATATTGCACTATTCATTTCTGTAGCCTCTTAGGAATCTTAACAGCCAATCTACTTTCAGCTCTTTCTCTATATGCAGTCACAGCAGACTTATCGCTCTGAGTTAGAATTGCTGTACCTGATCCCCGTCTACCTGAAGGGTGCTTAGCAGAGTACTGACCTACTCCACCTTTCACAAGTTCTCCTTCTCCTACATTTAGGAAACCTTCCATAAGGAAGTCAAATGGAGGATAATTAGGATAGCCTCTCTCAACATAAACTTTGGTATAGTATCTAACTTTACCTCTCTTAGTAGGAGGGAAGTCATTACGATCACTATACACCTCAAAGCCATCACTGACTTTTCTTATCTTAACTGAGTTTACCATTCTACCTGTTTGCTTAGAAGCAATAGCCTTAGCTTCCAAAGTACCAGTAAGAACAAAGTCGGTAAACTCTTCCACAAACTCAGTACCTTTCCAGTCGTGAATATCAGTCGTGGTCACGAGTAATCACCCCCTGTAACTGTTTGATATAAGGGGCACACTCAAGTACTTTCTGTTCACTCTCACGTGGAGACAGTCTTTCACCTGTCATCTTTATATCCCAGCACCCAGGCATAATCTCATACGTGCGACATGCTACTACTTTCCAGAACATATAACCTGCATCCTCAGGACATTCCCAATAGTTACACTTAGTAGATATTCTTTGCAGGATGTAATATCCATGCTTAATATCAAAGTCACAAGAATGATGTTGGTTGTGTAGTGAAAAGTAGAAAGTCTCTAGCTGTCTAGATCCTTCAAGAGTGTGAGTTGTAGTTGCATCACTCTCAGAACCCCTAGATGTAGGCATGTGGTCTACACAGTATAAATGCTCAACCTCTTCCCACAAGCACTTCATGACCTGCCTAGAGTTCTCATCATAAGTAGGTGTTGCTGTACCTTGTCTTAACACAAGGATCTCTCTATTAGTTCTAGGTAGTGGCATCTACGACCTCCTATCCAAGATGGTCTGAAGGAGGATAACCCTCACCTTCTCCTGGTTCTGTAGGTTGTTCCTCAGTTGGTTTAGGAGGTTCAGTTGGTGTAGGTTCTTCTGAAGGCTTAGGAGCTTCCTCTGTTACAGGAGGCTTTGGAGCTTCTTCTGTAGGTTTTGGCTCTTCAGGGATATGAAACTCAGTCTCTTCTACATTTCTTACATAGGTAGCTTCTGTGTTATCAGGTACTTCAGAGAAAGTATTTCTGATTACACCTTCCTTATCTGTGTATCTTAAGTTAGTTAGATACTTACCTAAGATGTCATCCACAGGATAGGTTTTACCTTGTTCAAAGATATAAAGTCTTCCACTGTAGTAAGTTCTATACACAGTTCTATAAGTTTCTACTCCACTAATTGAGCGACCAGTACCACACTTGGAACAGCCATAAGAGCGTTGCTCTCTAGCATACTCTCCATTGTATTTTACTAACATTCTTTTCTTCTCCCAATAGCTAAGTACATATTTTCTGTGTAAACTTTCTTACACAGGGATAGTGAACTAAGTGTCTTAAGTGCCCATGTGTTGATAAGCTTAACATAGATTGTATCTAGGCTTGTCTTATCCACAGTCCATTTACGAACAATGTAGTCTACTGATTTTTGCTCTAGGACAGCTCCTACAGCAAGTCTATCCATGTTAGCACACTCATCAAGTGTACCACATTTGTTTTGGTAGGCTACAAAGATGTTCATGAAGTGACACATTGCTTCAAAGATACAGTCAGGTAGACTGGCAGAAGTATAACCAGCTTCATAATCAAGAATAATCTTGTACTCAGTCTCACAGGAGCAAGGGTCACAGCATCTACAACATGGACTCAACTCTTCAGTTACATTGATTAGAATAGTTCCATCAACAAAAGACCAGTTGTACTTATCAGGAGTAATTTCATACTCCTCACGCTCTAGACCTTTCCTCTTGTGCATATATACCTTAAGCGTTGAAGGATCAAAACCTTTAAAGTAGTAAGGCTTAATCTCAACCATTGCATCACATCCACAGATGTCGAAGTCTTTCACTTCAATCACTTCATGTCTTCTAGCTCTTAAGATAGTATCACATTCACCATCAGTCCAACAGAACAATCTAGCAAGTACACGGAGAAAGCTCTCCATGTACCGTTGCATAGTTGCCCCATCATCACAGTCAAAACAGCCACACCTATCTTGAAGCTTCTGTGTAATCTTCATTAACTCCAATTCAGGTTGCATATCTTAACTCCTTATTTTGCAGGGATAGTAGCCATAGGGAATGGATTGAGACCTGTAAGAAGACCTTGGATACGTTCGAATACCACAGCAGGGCAAGTTTGATCCAATGGAATGTTGGCAATCAACAAGTGAGAGATTGGTGAGTTAGTATGTACCAAACCAAAGTTTTCATACTTGTCACAGACCACTTCACATCCTGGTTTAGTTGTATCTTCTGTACGTTGTGTGTAGATAGAAGATTGTGGTACGAACAAGTCATATTGAGTCAATGCTTCAACTCTAGACAAGTCAATCACATAAGCTTCACCAGTCATAGTCTTTTCAAGGTCATAAGGCAAGTGGTAAGATACACCGAATGGAATACCACGGAATGAGATAGACTCACCGTTTACAGACCATCCTTGAGGAAGTTTACCATCTTTACCAGGAACGATTTCAGATTTGATTCCACGAAGTGTAAGTGGGTGAACATAGATCTTGTAACGTGCAGATTGGTTGTCCAATACATCTAGGTAGCAAGCTACTTGACGGAAAGCACCAATGATAGATCCTGAAGCATCAATAGGAGTAACCCCTGGGTGAGACATCATTTCAGCCACACCTGCGAATGGACGAAGACCTTGACCTTGGAAGTTCAACATACCTTGAACGATATGACGTTGAACGATAAAGGCAAATGTGTACCAAGCCATGAATTGTTCAGCTTCTTCATAAGACATACCCAAATGTTGGAAGATATTAATAAGATCTCCTTGTTTGAAGTGCATTTTGTCTTTCATCAAGCGGTCAAGACGAGTTTCACAGTCTTTGAAACAGAGGTAACGTACAGGAGTAGCATCACCAGTTGCTTGCATAGTGAATTTCTCAGTGAAACAGCAGGCATCTGAAGTATCATTAGCAAAGTCAGGAGCTTTAGTACCCCAAGTGATCCCTTCCATGATCCAGTCACCATTTTTAGCTTGGCGTAAAGATCCAAAAGATGATTGTTCAAAACGTTTAAGGATATCGTTTACCAATTCATCATCCATACCTACTTCACGAAGTGAAGGTTGAGCTTTAGACCAGTCACGTGAGATACCGAAAGGAATCTTACCATCTTCATTAGTGAAGTTCTCTTTGTTAGCTAGTTGAGCTTTAGTACGCTCATACAAGTTATCAATAGCTTCACCAAGCAAAATATCAAAATTTACTTTAGTCACTTATTTGTCCTCCAAAACGAACTCGTCCAAAACGGTTCTTAGGTTGTTCTTCTCCAACTACTTTAGAAGCTTTCTCAACCACAGGATTTGCTTTTTCAAGCAATACAGCTAGTTTAGAAAGTTGTCCTTCTACAGCATCTTCATTGGCTTTCTTTTCTGCAATGATAGCATCTTTAGAAGCAATTTCAGCTTCAAGAGCTTCCACTTTAGCAGTCAATTTCTCAATAGCTTCAATAGCTTGTGCCAATGCTTGAGAGTCTTCTGATTTAGCCTCTTCTTCTTTAGGCTCTTCAGTAGCTTCCTCTACCTTTTCTTCAGCTTCTTCAGCTTTAGGCTCTTCTTCAACCTCAGGAGCTTCTTCAAGGACTTCATCCTCTTTAACTTCCTCAGGTTCTACTTGAGCAGAAAGGTGAGCAAGTACTTTTTCAAGAATTTCTTTATTCTTCAAGTGTTCTTCCTCATTTCTTACTAGTAAGGATGGATCATATCCACCACTCTTAGCATTACCAGGATTCCCTACAAAAGAGAAACCAGTAATCTCTACCTTATCTGTGATAGGTACATCAATATCACCGCCATGTTCCACATTATAAGCAATGAGTTTTGCATATTCTTCAATATCATCATCCCCAATATCTTTGTGATACCATAGGAACTCAGATGAGATTGCAAAAGGCTCATCTTGAAGAATAATATCCTTAACATTGCTTAGTTGTGTATTGACATGAGGTTTAACCAGTAGATCATATCTACCATTGTCATCCTGAACCAATTTAAGGTCACTCTTTCTGAAATAACCTTCTCTAACAGGATAACTATTGAGATCTCTGTGACCAGTTGATACATAACCTTCAAAAGTTTCATCAATGCTATCATACCAGTTCTTGAGTGTACCCTTACACAAGTAAAGTCTAATAGTACCATCCTGATAGAGCACAGAACCTTCAGATAACAAGGTCATGTAACCTTCACTGTTTTCAACCTTATTCACAGATAGGCACTCTTTTTCAGTGCTTTCTTGGGATAAGTTCAAGATGTTATCAAGGCTATCTTTTCTTTCAAGATAGTTATTGATCTCATTCATGATCTTTTCTGCAATCTGTGTCTTGATGTGCATTATTCAATAACCTCAAACAAATTATATTTAAGTTTTCTTACTTTCTTACCACCACATGAGGCACAGTAGGCATACTCATACTCAACATTGTCTTGTTTGAGTCCTGCCTCAGTCTCAGGTGAATAAGGTAGCTGTTCTGTTTGCTCCTTTAGACTAGCCAAGAGAACTTCATCAGTAGTTTCATACCAACCTTCGCTCTCTTGGTTGTCACCAGGATAAAATTCAAAGAACTTTCGTGAGTTTTGGATAATACCTTTATCATTCAAGAAACTTACTCTAGCAACTAGGTCACGCTTCAGGAATCTTGATACTCTAAATTTACTCACTACTTGTCTACCTTCTTCTTTGTTTGTTTATTAGGCTTCTCAGCCTCCACAGCTTTAACAGTTGTGCCTTCAGTGATAGAAGAAATAACTTCAGACTCTCTACCAAACTGTATTGCACGTACTTCACGCAAGTACTCTTGGTAGGTTTGTCCTACGGTTTTTACTTCTGTCATTATTTATCTCCTGCATAAGTGATAGGGAATCCATAACAGTCAACTTCAGTGTCTTTAAGTGGAACTTCTTCAAGCTCATAGTTAAATTCATACTTATCACCACAGCAATAAGTGAATGACTTGAACTTGTTTTCATCAACATCATAATATTGAATCTGTTCATGCCCTACAACTACTCGTCTTACTTGAGCCAAGATTGTTTCAGCCAAAGGTGACTTGAAAGTTTTAGTTTCCCCATCAACTTCAATCTTGAGGTTCATTTTAGGAACTTTAATAGTAGCCATTAAACGTGCTCCTTCCTTGCATAATTATATTCACATTATAACAAAAAGAGGTAGGGAGTCAACCCTACCACAACTAAATTAAAACTTGATAGCATCAATAACCTTGGCTGTACCATGCTCAAGCTTGTAATGGTTAATCAAGTCCATGATAGCTTCCATCTCAAATGGATCAAATGTAGCATCAAAGTCATTGATGAACTCATCTTCCTTGATATGGACAGTTCCACGGACTTCAGGCTTACCACCTTTACCTTTACCAATTACAAACCCTACAATGTAGTTTGCATAGATGTGACCTGTAGATTGCTCCATAAGGGCACGTTGGTCAACCACAAATGTATATACCTTTTCAGTCTTACCATCACCTAAATCCTGATCTACTACTTTCACACGATTGTCAAAAGCAGTTTCAACATTCACAGCGTATGATGTACGTGGAGTACGAAGCATGTTTCCAGATGCCCCAATAGTAGGGATCTTCTGTGCTACGTTTTCTGTACCACCATTGATAAGAACCTCAGCATCAAGGTCAGTCAAGTCTGCATATTTACGTAGTGTGTACACAGGTTTTCCATTGCGTACATACTCAGGCATAATTTCTTTACGCTTAGTATCTAAGAATCCAAGTACATCACCAAGTACTTCAGTCATTTAATCTTCCTCCATGCCTGTACATATCCTTCAAGGAGTTTGTACTAGGTTTATCTTTAGCTTCAATAGCCTTTTGTTGCTTCTCAGGTGTTAGGAGTTCATACTCATAAGGTTCAGGAACTCCCCAATCAGTAACATACTTACCTTTAGACTCTTCATCCATATTAAGATAGTCATTGTAGCTACTAAAAGCTTTGTTATTGACCATCTTAGCATAATACACAGTCACATCAGGGTAGTACATCTGATCTGCTACATATTGGTAGTCCATTCTGTATTCTTTAACCACAGCAAGGACTTTTTCCTCTATGTCATCAAGGTTGATAGCTACCATGTCCTCATAAGCAAGTCCACGGTAGTCATCTCTCTCTTTTATCTTTCCATTAACCCAAGCCCAGTTGTATCGAATTAGATAACTAACCAGCTTGAAAAAATGAAGGGTTGTTATTGATGATCTTTGTGCAAGTCTCAATCAATGAAGTATCAGTGATATATTGCATCAAGTGATCAGGAATACCAAGGACAGTACCTACAAGCTTCTCACAAGCGTCAATCACATCATCATCAAAGACTTCATAGACTTTAAGCAGATCATCCACAGTGTAGATCTCTGAGTCTCCATCTTCATTGAATTTTGTAAATGCCATAGTGATTACTGAAGCATAGTTACGTACCTTACGTGCAATTCGTGCTGTAATGAATTTTTGGTCAGCATTTACAAATTGTTTATATGCTGTACCATCCATTACTCTCTCAGCAGTTGCAGGTGTAGCACTTGTCACAGGAAGCCATAACTCCACTGTGTAGTTCTTAGGATCAATAGATTGAACCTTAGAAGGATCACCATTCACCACACTTGTGGTAGGTGTTTCAATAGCCACAGGTGCGTCTGATTTAGTTGCATCAATGACTTTCTCCTGCATTTTAGCAAGCTCTTCAATAGACATAATCTTATCTGACATTATATACTCCTACACAATTAAGTTTTTAGCTAAATAAGCATCAGCCATTCGCTGGTCAACATTCTTCAAGCGTTCATACACATCAAGGATGTAAAGGTCATTGTTGTAGTTATAGCTATTAGTAAACTCATAACTATCAAACTTAATATGCTCTTTCAATCCTGTAGTATGTTGAAGCAAGTGTACAATCTGTCCAAGGAAGTGATCTCGCATTGGAATGATTGTGTTCTTCATAGCATTGTCAATGATACTGTAAGTACCAATGTTTGATACTGTTTTATTCAAGTCAAACAGTCTAGCTGGAACTCCAAACATCTGACAGATAATAGCTGGAACATACTGTGATAAGTAGTCCAGGAAGTCAGTTGCTTTAGTATCACGCTCTAGCTGTTCAAGGTTTTGGAAGTTACCTGAGTACACAATAGCATCATTGAACTCAGTCTCAGAAAGCTTCTCAGCAAAAGCGTTCATGTCCTCAACAATCTTCTGAGTACGTTCTGCCTTAGCAGTTCTACCCATGTCAAGTAGCTCTCCACTAGAAAAAGCAGAACCTTGCTCTACACTTTCCTCAATCTGCTCTTCCAAGGTATCCTTAGCTTGTAAAGCAATAGTACCAATACCATTTCTTGAGATATCATAGTTCATACGGTTAAGGATATTAAGAATAAGCTCAACACGCTTTCTATCCTTAAGCAATGGACTCATACAGAATACCTGTGATGTATCTAGTCTGACACAAGCGAACTCATCACTAGTAACAACCATTACATCATTTTTATACTTCTCAGGATCTTTAAGGATTTCTTTAATATCATCCTCTGAGTAGTCAGATGCTACTCTAGGGTTTCCTGTTTTCTGTACATAAGGTGTTCTGTAGTAGTCACCCTTCTTGATAAGATAAGTCAAGTTTTGTCTTAACACAGGCATCTTAGGGTAGTCAATAACACAAGCGAGGATATCCTTAGGGTGAATCCCTACAAGACCTTCTTTTGTGGCAAGAATACCATAGTAACCATATTTTCTATATCCTTTAGCTACCTGCTTCAGTACATCATAGTTTCTCTGACCATTAAAGTTATGACCATAGAGGAATTTTCTCAACTCCTCATCCTTACTGAAGTCATCAGTAGTAAGTGAGTTGGTGAACATGTAATTAACAATGTTATCTAGGATGTAATCAACATCAGGAAGATCAAGAGCCAGTTGCTCAATCTCTTCTAGATTTTCATTGATAGATGTTCCTCTGAATCCTGTACTTGAATAGATCAATCTGTCCTTGTAGTCAGCAAGGAAGTGCCTATCCATTGCACATTGACCACCACAGTCATCTTTCTTACACTTTCCACAAGTCATTATGACCCTCCTAAGTAATAAAGCTCAGCCACATGGAGAGAAAGCAATACACTATCCAGTTCGTCAGGAGACTGTCTGAGTAGCTTCTTGATCTCTGCCTTAGGTCTGATCTTAACTTTTCTGTCCTCAGGTCTTTGAACCTCAGACACAAATGACATCTGCCTTGAAATAGCATCCCACACTTTTCTCACAAATGAAACCCTTTGTGCTTCCATCATACCTCTCAGCATTAGGTGTATTTCAGCCCTTCTGTTGAAAGCATATTCAGCACTAGGATCTTTACCAATAATCTTGATCTCAGTAGGTTTACCACCAAAGTTTATGTCATACACAGGGCATTTAAGCTGTCCTGACAACCTTCTCATCTTGAGAGGCTGTACAATATGTGCTCCACCACCAGCATCTATGCCAATAGCTTTCACATTGAGCTGGTTTGCTATAGTCACAATCTTATTGACAATCTCAATCGCTGTGACACCATCAATCCACTCTTTGGGCTTAATGTCCATTGTATCAATAGCTGTGAAGTGATTAGACTTGTCCACAGAGGAGATAGTAACCTGAATAGAGTCCGCACCTTTATAGGCACTATCCACTCCAAGGAAGAACTCCAAGCCTTCTGCTTTCATGTCAAAATCATCAAGAATATCAGGTGAGGCATCAAAGAATGAAGATCTCTCAGTAGGGAACTCACACAGAAGGTTTTCTCGAATAGAGTCTTCTGTAATTGTGAACTGAGATCTCATTAGCTCATCCTTGGTGTACCTGATGCTTCCCTCCTCCATTGCTGTAACCACATCCAGCCACATAACAAATTCATCATCAGCAAGGTCTTCATTGGTCATGAAGTCATAAAAGCTATTCAATGACCGTGGGTTTGAGATTAGGTACATAATCAACTTACGACCATCATCTGACTCAAATTCTCTACGACCCATGTGACCAAGGGCAATAGGTGAGATGTCAGAAGCTTCATCCCCAAACATGTTTCCTCCACGACCAATAACGTGGATTTTAGATGGATCAATGTAGTTACTACCTGCGGATAGACCCTCTAACTTACCACCATTTCTGAATGTGAACCCTTCACTAGAGAATGATGATAAACCACGCTTTAGTCGCTTATCCACTGAAGTGACATCCTTTTCATCAAAGGATAACATAGCCTTCACATCAGGGTGAGCGTTCACTAGGATTTCCCTAGCATGCTGGATGATAATTCCTGAATACTCTTGTGTTGATCCTACAGCATAGCAGTTCTCACCTTCATAGGCAAAATGGTTTGACATAATGCCACAGAGGAATGACTTACCATACCGAGGAGTAGCCACACAGTATCCTGTTTTGAAGTCTCCACTAAGGAACGCTCCAAATTGCACAGCTTGAGACCACCATAGCTCTAAGTTAAACTCAGATAATGCTATGGTGAACCCAAGCTTGTAATATTCTAATTCTTTTTCTAAACCAAACCTCTCACGAATGGTGTTTCGCTTAAAGTGTTTTGGTATTTTTCCCTTCACAGCATCTTTAAGTTGATCCTGTGGAGTTACTTGATCCAAAAGGATTGATAGCTTCTCCTTGTTAGATAAAACCTTACGCTTTTGAGTAAGTAACCCAACATCTGCATCTTGGATGTGCATAAACAGTATCTCCTCCTGTGTAATCAAGACTTTCTAAGATCTGAACTGAAGGAGCTACAACCTGGAAGCTTTCATCCACAGGAATGGTCAAACCATCCATAGCCTTACAGATAGGGCATGTTCGCTTATCACCTACAGCGTTCCATGTTTTCATGAGCTGTTCACCTGTGATGTCTCCAAAGAGTTTAGCACTTTGCACAGAAGCTTTCTCAATTCCCATCTGTGTCTCACTTAAAGCAATACGGTCAATGTTAGACCAATAGGACTTGTAGATGTCATCCTTGCTCTGAGTGTCCTTGTTTTCATTCACAAGCTTCTTAAGGTCTTTTACATGACCATCAAGAATCTCTCTCAGTCTTCCACGATTACTTCTCACAAAAGAAGAAGTATCTACACCATTTCTCAGGTTTATTAAATCCTGTGGATAGATATTGTACCCTAAGGCATCCAAGATGTAATCAATCTCATCTAGGAATGTCGAAGAGTACATATCCACAAGGTAGTCAATGACAGCATCTTCAGCAGTCAAATAATCACCATCATAGATCACTGAGGATGCAAATGTCTCTAATAAAACCAAAAGATCAGGATAATAGCTATCAAAAACCTTATTTCTAGGGTTCTTCTTAGTCATTCATATCTCCAAACAACTCATCAAGCTTAGCTTTAGTGTAGTTCTTAAGCTCCTCAACACCATCCTTGGTATCGTGGTTGACATTGACAGTAGTTTGAGTTGCTTTACCCTCAATACGGTCAGCCCACTCCTTACGCTCATAGTTATCTTCAAAACTAGCCATAATTTGAAGCATAGCATTTTTAGCCACAGGAGTTGCAGGAGGAATTGAGTTATAAACCTCAAAACCAATCTTACTCACAAGAACTTCATCTACGTCTACTAGCCCCCAACGCATTTGATAAAGCTTCAGTGAGTCCTCATCCAAAAGACTGAGTTCTCGCATTGTTTCAGAGTAAAGTTTACCAGTTCTAGCCATACTAGCAAACCTCCAAAATTTGATATACATCCTACAGGAATCGAACCTGTATTAAAGGTTTAGAAGACCTCTGTCATATCCATTAGACCAAGGATGCAGAGGGGTAGATACCCCATAGGAGACATGAATACCAATCATGACAAGCCCCTGACAGGATTTGAACCTGCGCATAGAGTTTTTGCAGAACTCGACCTTAACCACTTGGCTACAAGGGCAGAGGGAGGTGAGAGGGAAAACTATCAACAAAAATCTCTCACCGTGGAACAAAACACCGCTCACAATGAGCAATCTATCCTAGCACACAGAAAGGAATAGGTGTGCCTGATAATTAGTATATCAGATTAGGGTTTCCTTGTCAACCCCTTTTTGGAAATAAATTCCTAAAAGTATTGCTTCTGCATCATCATCACATTCAACTTCATAACCTATCTCTTTACAAAGCTCAATAGCCTTAGCCTTAGCATCAGCTCTCTTACCGTTTAGCTTAAACTCTTTTCTCCACACAGTTGGGAATACAAACTTAACCTCTTGGTCTTTTAACTCTCTTAAAACCATACCTTGCACCTGTGCTAATTTCACAAGAGTTGCCTGATTACTTAAAACTTTTAGCTCTTCAATTCCAACTAAATCAAATTTGCCATATTTCTCACAGAGTAATCTCACAAACTCTGCCATGTAGTTACCTCTCACAAGAAGGTCTTCATCTGTGCTTTTAATCACACCATAACCAATTAATTTTTCATCTTCAAAAACTGCATATCCTGAACTTTTTGTGCTTAGATCTAAACTTAAGATTTTCATGCTAATGATTTTAGCACAAGAGTGAAATTCTGTCAATAACCCTTTTATGTTTTATCTGTACATAAATGATTCACATATATAATTAACTTACTTAACTACTAACTTAGTAACCTAGTAACTTAGTAACTAAGTAGTTAAGTAATAAATTATATAT